>SXGU01461162.1_pt1 | contig 18890 bp, 20 predicted proteins | sample 3174531 | NCBI WGS metagenome assembly SXGU01 (sample SAMN11356863, study PRJNA531348) | freshwater metagenome | isolation source: freshwater sample F1-140 | place: China: Fuxian Lake, Yuxi | collected 2017-12-25 | reverse complement strand
GGAGGTTTCATACGCATCAAGCGCTGTCTGTAACAAATTTTCGTCTGGGATCTCGCAAGTTCGGGCCAATGCCTGTGTCTCAACGCAGGTGGACGCTTCAAGCGCCATCATCATCCAGTAGTTACTGGGGTCGATAGGAATAAATGTGGTAGTAGAAGTCATTTCGGTCGTTCGGTCGTGTGTGTTGCTTGTGGCTGTGGTACTATGACTTCTTAAAAGGCATTTCAATTTTTTAAGAAGTCATAGAATGATGAATGATCATAAAAAAAGTTCGAAAATAAAGACAGACCCTTATGTACAATATGAAAAATGGAAGATAACTGCAATTCAGTGTTTATTGTTTTGGTCACAGGTCAAAATGGGCTAATGGTCCCCTTTTTCGGGTTCGCAGCCTTCTTCGTAGTCATCGCCGTCTTCGCCCCCTCCCTTGTTGGAGTCTCCTTCGCAGTCATTCATTTTGGCGAGAAGTCGTCGAACGCGAAGGGCCGTGCACGCCTCGGTGTAATACGCAGAGCAGTCGTTACACAAAAGGCGCGTGAAGAAGTGTTTCCTGAGGACGAAGTCCGCGCGGTCGTCAAGACCGGCATCACAGTCGCAGCACAGGCCGAATTTGTGCTGATCATTCTTCACACAACGCTCTTCGTGAGTAAGTTTGATTCCTGGAGTGTGGCGGGGGCGTGTTACAACACAGGTAGCAACTGTAGAGGCCGCAGTGGCATTCCAGTAGATAGTTGAAGTGGTGGTGGTCATCGTAGTTCGGGAGTCTCTGAGGCAGGCAGGATTTACATTATATGTAAAAGTATTTCATTTTTTTGGATGCGTGCACCCGCCCCGCCCCGCCGCCCCCCGCCGGCACACCCCACCCCACCCCACCCCACCCCGCGCACAGCACACGAGGTCACCCAGAGCGGGGTCACCCAGAGCGGGGTCATCCAGAGCGGGGTCATCCAGAGCGGGGGTCACCCAGAGGAAGTCAATTCGAGTCACACATTTATTTGATCATAATACCCATACCCGCTGCATACAGACTCAAACTCATCTCACTCTCCCACTGCGAGATCATCTGGTGAATTGACGCAGGATTGGATTCATTCTTGCGTACACCCATCGCCTTACGTGCATTGGCAATCTTCTTCTCAATCTCTTCGCGACCTTTCCTCACCGCTTCATCCCACACAGCTTGGTCAGCAGCACGGCGTTCTTGAGCAGCAGCCTTGCCAGCAGCCCGCGCCAATACAGCCGCAGCCTTCTTTTCGCGCTTTTCAACACGAGCCTTCAACGCCGCACTCATACCTTGTTTCTTCATTTCAGTCTCACTGCAAAATTCTTCGTTCTTGTTGTAATTGGCCATTCTGTATTTCGATCTGCAATATATTACTATCTGGAAAAGCATTTCAATTTTTGGATGCGTGCACCCGCCGCCCCCGCCGTCCCCGCCGGCACACCCCCCACCCCGCGCACAGCCCAGAGGAGGGGTCACCCAGAGGAGGGTCATCCAGAGCGGGGGTCACCCAGATAGGGGGTTGCAGATCATAAACATCAGACACACACGGTAAATACATATATATCATCACGGACCCTCCTCTGGGTGACCCCCGCTCTGGGTGACCCTCCTCTGGGTGACCTCGTGTGCTGTGCGCGGGGTGGGCACTATTTAAGCGCCTCGCCCATCCACCATCGAAGTAGGCTTTCGAGCAACCATCAAGACACCAGAGACAATGGCTTATTACAAACACGAGAACTACTTCAGCGAAAGCGATATGAAGGGATGGGGTGAAGAACGCAAAGCTGCGCAACGTGAGTTGAATTGGGATTTGCGTCTTGAGCATTACGCAGTCTGCAAACCGGCAATGTTTGTGAAGATGGTAGACGAGTGGGCCGCCAGATTCAGCTTTCCTTGTGCGGGCGTTTCCACGATGAAGCTGCTTTACATCCTCAAGCTTGCAAGACAAAACGGCATTGTCACAAACACCATCCTTCGATTCTGCAGTGTTGAAGAGCATCTTTTGGAGAAGTGCCCATCATTTTCGAGCCCCGCCGCGGTGACATTCAACACCGAAAAGTACCGCGTCAACTGCCGCGCCAAGATCGCAACAATGCGCGCCTCAAACAAAAAAACAACAAACAAAAAACATTGAAATAAATGAAACACAAGAACTACCGTTATCATCACACATCACACGTCACACGTCACACATCACACGTCACACATCACACACCCCTATCACACACACATCACACATCACACATCACACATCACACATCACACATCACACGTCACACATCACACGTCACATCATCATAAAAAACATCCACAAAATGCACAGCAAAAGCCCGCGTCAGCGGGCGGGTACTAAACGTTCAAATCAAATAACACACAGACTGGAAGATGATATTTTTGCGATGACTGTAAAATTTGAATGCTAATACCGGGTGCATCGGGGGGCGTTTTGTGAGTCAAACACCGTTTTCCTACCGATTACCGGTTACCCGATAACTAAGCAATAAACCCGGGTTTATGGTTAGGGGCAGGAAAGCGCGTGAAACGCGCGGGAAACAGGCGAATGCCTGGTGATTGCCTAGGTGATCATCCAGTGGCGTCAACCCGTGCTGAACCCGTGCTGAACCCGTGCGGAACCCGTGCGTAACCCGTGCGTAACCCGTGCTGAACCCGTGCTGAACCCGTGCGGAACCCGTACGTAATCAAGTGCTGAACCAAGTGCGTAATCAAGTGCATAACCAATGCGTAATCAAGTGCATAATCAAGTGCATAATCAAGTACATATTCAAGTGCATATTCAAGTGCGAATCAGGTGCGAATCAAGTACATATTCAAGTGCATATTCAAGTGCGAATCAAGTGCGAATCAGGTGCGAATCAGGTGCGAATCAAGTACATATTCAAGTACATATTCAAGTGCGAATCAAGTGCGAATCAGGTGCATAATCATCAGCATAATCATCAGCATAATCAGGTGCATAATCATCAGCATAATCATCAGCATAATCATCAGCATAATCATCAGCATAATCAAGTGCATCACCGCAACCGTCATCATCAAAATCTCTCGAACACCTCAAAATAATCCAACAATAATAATAATAATAACTACGAAAACGATTTGCATCTATAAGAGATGTACTAATATTTAATTATTTACGTAATATATACAATGGCAGAAGCAGCACCAGAATCACAACCAGCAGCCTCTTCGCCTTTTTGGAATAAAACAAACGTAGCATACCGGGGAGCCGGAGATGAAGCAAACGGTGTGTATACATTGAATTCAGGTGGTCGCATATTCGTGATTTCCGACTTAGAGGGCGTAGGTATATGTATTATAAATGCAAAATCGCGTGGAGTTGTCGGAACAAAAAGCGCTGAAGAGCTTAGAAATGGAATTTTCACAGAAAGCCACAGTTTAGCACCATTATTGGCCGATATTATTACGGTTTCTGAAGATGGGAAAATCACATTTGCAGGTGCCACCCCCGAAAACCCCAACCCAAATAACAATATGTTTTGTTTTTTAGGCGACGCTTGGGGCATTGGCCCTAACAATATTGAACTAGTCCGCGGTCTTATTGACTTTAAAAAAGAAAATCCAAACAATACGTCATTGGCACTTGGAAACCGCGACATACTTAGAGGTAGAATAACCATAGAGACAATGTTAAAAGCAGCATCCCAACAGGCCCTCATCGATGCAATGAAACTCTTTAATGAAAATCCACAAGATACAAAAGCCATAGAGGCGATCAAAGCAGTTAAAATCGAGTTTGAATACGCCGCCGCCGACGCCGACGCCGCTGTAGAACCATCTTATATTGATTACTTATTTTCCAATAGTCCCGGGCCCGAGGATCCGGACAACGGTCTCATTATCGAAAAAGCATACGCCACTGCAGTCGATAGAGTTGACGCAATATCTGCTAGTATGGGTGAAATGAACGCTTGGGACTTTATCGTCGATGAATATTTAAAAATGTGTGGTGTTAACCCGTGTTCCGTCGATCGAGAAACCAAATGCAAGATATATTTACACTTAGTTCGTGTTATGTCAACAGAAGCCACGGCTCTAGAATATAATGAGTGCCATCCAGATGCAATGGCATTTGTAAATATATATCAAGATCAATTAGATGCGAGTGATTTATGTGCTATAGTAACAATGGAAGACAACGGAGAACAAGCATATTTTGCACACGGGACACTTGTTAGAAAAGTCGTACCGACGATGCCAGGTACAATTTTTGAATTTCAATTACCGGAACCTTCGGCTCAAGACCCAGAACCCATATCAACACCAGAAATTACGAAAACAATGATGGGACGTAAAGATGAAGAAATTAGAACGGAATTACAAAAACAAGGTAACTCCCTAACCCAAAACCCAACTGATGGAATTAAAGAAATTAACATAAATATGAAAGAATATAGAAAAAACCCGGATCCGAAATATTGGCTTTCATTTATTGCAGCAGCAAATTCGCAATCTACCCATTTATATTACAACAAAACACCAGAAACAAACTTTACAGGAGTAAATCACCCCATTACAGGTTCATATGGTAATACTACAATGAAACAGTCAGGAGGACGCGACCGTATACATATTAAATCATTAAAAAGATCAACAACTGGAGTTGATTTGGGCGTCAAAAGCATAACCCACTATTTTGCAGGTCACAGCCCCCAAGGTTACATTGGAGCGTGCATAAAAGCTGCCGAGGATGGCAAGTATTATGTTTGCGTAGATGTATCTAAAATAGATGCTCAAACATACAAAAACATCGATAGATATACGTGTTGTTGCTTGATTGTGGAACCCATACCTAAGGCCGAAGGTGGTGGTGGTGGTGGAATGAAAAAGCGCATTATTGGAAGGTTTGTTCTTGAAAATAAATACATAAAGGACCAAACACAAAAAATTATGTTGCCAGAAAAATGTTATGTGCATTATGACCACGAAATAAATGACGATATAGATCTGACAGATAGGTATATAGGTTTGCCAGAATTAACAGATATGACCGCCGCCGCCACTCGAAAATTGAAATTTTCATATACTGTTAGACCAAATTTCGTTAAAGAAGTAACTATTACACCAGTAAATGCAGAGGGTGGGCGGGGTAGTAGCAGTGGAAAAGGAGGTTCGCGCAAGAAGCGGTCTTATAAAGTAAAAAAACGCAGCAGTACTCGTGGTCGCACTAGAAAATAATAAACATAAAATAAACCACACCCAATTATCGATACAACCCAATTATCGATACAACCCAATTATCGATACAACCCAATTATCGATACAACCGAATTGTATCGATAATAATAATAATAATAATAATCGCTAAAGTATTTTAACGACGAGAACTTCTGGAGCCACCGCGGGAAGACTGCTTCCTAGAGCTATTTCGGCTTCCGCCACGCTTGCCACCGCGCTTGCCGCCACGCTTGCTAGCACGAATACCGCTACGCTTGCCGCCACGCTTACCGGCACGACTGCCGCCGGATTTGCGAGAGGATTTACGACCGCCCATAGCAGCAGGAGCAGCAGCAGGAGCACCCGGAAGAGGGTTTGCAGTCTTTTCATCCTCAGTAAGAGCCGCGTAAGCAGCTTCTAAAGCAGGCCTCAAACTCGCCTTATCCGCATCAGCGGCATTATTATACGCATTTAAGGCATCATTATAAGCATCAAGATCTGACATCGAAATAAAGTTAGTTTATATAATAACAAAATATTTTTATTTACATCCATACAATGATACGCCAACAAAACGCCTAAATAATCACGATGAATCAGACCAGAGCAACTGCAACCGAACTAATAAAAAAAACGCAGACGCGCCAACACACACGCACATCACGCGCCAACACACACGCACATCACGCGCCAACACACGCGCACATCACGCGCCAACACACGCGTCATCTCATCGAAGTAGCATTAAACGCATTCACGCGCATCCGGTCAATAAACGCCACAAAGTAAACACAAAACATCAACAATGCAACAACCGCAAACACAGTATGCGTAAATGAAATCTCCCGGCCGTGCATCTGAGCAATGACCTCCCGATGACGCCGCCCGACGACGTCCGAATCCGCATCCGCCGCATCCGCCCCCTCGCCCAGAGATTCATCATCGCTTAAATAACCAATATAACCGGCATCGTGCTTGAAAATCGAACGAGATCTCAAGCCACCACCACTCCTAAAGGTCCCGTCGTAGGGGGGCGGAACCCCCACACCACCGACACCACTCCTAAAGGTCCCGTCGTAGGGGGGCGGAACCCCCACACCACCGACACCACTCCTAAAGGTCCCGTCGTAGGGGGGCGGAACCCCCACACCACCGAGACCACCCCACCCCACACCACCCCTCACCACGCCCCTCTCAGTCGCTTGCGCTCGTTCGGAGGTCGCTTGCGCTCGTTCGGAGGTCGCTTGCGCTCGGATCCCGTCGTAGGGGGGCGGAACCCCCAGCGGACCCCCCACTAAAGAAGGCTCAAAGAACCCGGCACGAGAACGAGTCACAGGACGAGCCCAGGGACGAGAATAAACACCAGATCGGAAAGATGTAGAAGACATAATAAACAATTCGAACGATAGATATTCACGATATCAAAATACCAATTTCAATTTTATTACCGGAGCGGAGCGGAGCAGCGAAGCACCGGAGCGGAGCGGAGCAGCGAAGCACCGGAGCGGAGCGGAGCAGCGAAGCACCGGAGCGGAGCGGAGCAGCGAAGCACCGGAGCGGAGCGGAGCAGCAAAGCACCGGAGCGGAGCGGAGCAGCAAAGCACCGGAGCGGAGCGGAGCAGCGAAGCACCGGAGCGAAGCGGAGCACCGGAGCGGAGCAGCAAAGCACCGGAGCGGAGCACTGGGCCATTACTTCCGAGACCGCCGAGACCGCCGAGACCGCCGAGACCGCCGAGCCCGCGAAGCCCGCCGAGTCCGTATAGATTTGCGTTTTTTTTTCAAAGCCCCCCCTCGACCCCCCGCCGCCAATCTGCATAAAAAATAATCCCTAAGCGTATGAATCGTTTTAAAAATATTAGCAACTATCCGTTTTGCACGAGACTCAGCAGGAGAAGCAGCCGCCCCCATATCATCGACTGGTTGTGATCCCGCAACTGCTCCTTGAGACTCTTCCTTTAAAGAAAATTGACCTTCGTGCAACACCTTCGTAGGATCTGTAAAATTAGTGGCAACAAAAGCATCTCTCATTGATTCTGGAAAGGTACAATGATAAAGTGGAGAAATACCGCCCCCCCCGTAGGAGCTATTTAAAAGATCAACCATAACGCCCCCCCCTAGCACCTTACGCTCGCTGATAATTTTAAAATCAGTATCATTCCACGTCCAATCACCGTGACCGTGACCGGGACCGGGACGACGACCAGGAGATAAGTAACCAATCGGATGATTACATCCCGCATCAACAACTGCGAAAGAAGAACTTGGATTATAATACGCCGTTTCAACAAACCGGGTTAGTTCACCAGTAATATATTCATTAATCACCTCAGAAATTCTATCTTTAAATTCTTGAGATTCAAGTATAATCGAAATTAAATCATCGAGATAAAACCAACATTGTGAATATGGAACACACGCGCTATCTTTACCACGGGTAAATAAATCAGAAAACAACTCAAACAACTTTTTTTTATTTAAGTTTAAAACGAAATCTATACATATCCGTTCTGTAGCAGAAGTTTGAATGATTAATACAGCTTTAAAAGATATTCCAAACGCAATTTTTTGCATTACCTCGTCTCTTCCCTCTTCACCCCATTCAGGAGTAGGTTCATAATGATCATTTTCACCATCAGTAATAACAACAATCCGGTGTTTAAACGTATCCGCACCATCACCGGCACCGGCACCGGCACCATCACCGGCACCGGCAAAATGAATCGATTCAGGCCATATAGGTGTAAATGTAAATATCGACCCCCTAATCGTGTTTTTCAATTCTTCTGTTAGTGTCCCTCCCTGTCGATCGACTTCAACCATCATCTCTTCTACCATTTCTTCATCTTTTTCACTAGACATTTTAATTGTACGATTTAACCCACTGAATAGTACATTAAAATCCGGATCTTGATCTAATCTAACATTTGCGAGATAGTCATATTCATTTTCAAGAGAGAAATCATTTGTTAGATTTAATCGTAATAAATTTCTTAATACATATACGAAATTTTTGGAGTTTCGGAAACGACGAGACACTTGTAAATCGAGACATACTTCAGGTGAATGAGTTGCCGTCAAGGCGTCAAACGCGGCAGCCGAATTAGCAAGAGATTCACTTCTTAATTTATATGGGGGCGCGCCGGCAGCCCCCCTAGCAGCAATCGCCGCCTTCGCAGACGACAATAGATCTGCAGACAGTTGTGATTGAACACAAGGTATTTCTATTGGAATAAGAGTAGAGTGAGCATTCATTAATAATAGCGATCGAATAGAAACATTTCCAAACCACTTCACTTTTTCAAATGAAGGAACTTTTTTTAATTCTGGTATTTCTCTATCAACCCATAAACCAGCAGCATTTAATCTTGATACTGCACATTTGGGTTCAAACAATGGATCAAAACAAATACATAATCTACGTACTGAATCATATGAATTTAAATCGATATGTATACCATATTGTTGAGATATTGCCGCACTTAGTTGTGGTGGTGGTAATTGAGATGCAGCAGCGCCCGACCTAGCCATCAAAACAAATACGAAAACAAATACGAATACAATACCGGATATATTATTATGTGAAAAAAATTGAAATGAAAATACTAGAATACTCAAATAAAAGAAATAGCCGACATTCATTTCGTACTTCTCGATCAACAATACAATGCCCTCAAAAAAATCAGGAAGCAAATCCAAGAAGAAGACATCCAACGCCGCAAAAGCAATGTCAGCCCAAGCCGCACAATCCCTCCTGGTCCGTAACGCCGTCCCGCAATGGTTCCGCCTAGACCCAGACCAAGTACAAGGCAAAGCAGGCGGATTCGTATGGCAAATCAGCGACAAAGAACAGGTCATCCGATACTTCATCATCGGCAGCGAAGGCGGCAACTACTATCAAACCCCTCAACAAGTCTCATCTCAATGCGCATCGTGTGTCCTGAGAATGACGCGCACCCCCGACAATTTCAAATGGCTGTGCGATACAATTCGTCAGGTAAGTATCGAAGGTCGTGCAGCTAAACAAGAACCGACGCTTCTCGCGCTGGCAACCGCCATCGTGTTCGCCCCCACCCAAGACGCCAAGCAACAGGCCCTCGCCATCGTCAATGACTGTGTCCGCATCCCAACACACCTATATATGCTTGCAGGATTTATGACAGTATTTTCAAGTGCAAAATACCAGTACCCCCAGTCCGAGTCCGTCGTAGGGGGGCGGAACCCCCACGGGTTCGGTCGTGGAATCCGCCGTGTCTTTGGCGACTACTTCTACACACGCTCAGGCAGTGAAATTGCAATGCTCCTGACCAAATACCAAAACCGCGAAGGCTGGACCGCCAAAGACATTCTGACACTGATCCACATCGACCCAAAGAAAATGAAAGACGATGGTGGCAGACTCGCCATAGACTGGGTTTTCAAGACCAAAGAGGAATTCGCTGAAATCCTGAAAGCCGCACCATCCACGCCAACGACGACCCTATTCACAGCCATCAAGGAAATCCACGCCATCGCAGAGCGACCTCTCATCCCCGCCATCAACCCATCACTCGCCGGTCTATCAAACTACCAATACGCTGAAGAAATCACCCGAGCCGTCCACCTAATCAACACCGCCGGTCTGTGCCGTGAACACATCCCAACCCAGTTCTTGAAAAACCGCCAAATTTGGGAAGCGCTACTCACGAGCAAAGGAGTCAATGGAAAAGGCAAAGGAATGCCCCTGACCGCACTCATCCGCAATCTTGGCAAACTCACCACCGCAGAAATCGGAATCATCGACCCAAAATACGTCCACAGCCAATTGCATACCGTCGTAGGGGGGCGGAACCCCCAGCATTACACGGAATACATCTTCCACCGCCTCACAGACGCACAAGACATCAAACGCAGCCGAATCCATCCATACAGCATTCTCGTTGCAATGCTGACCTACAAAGCCGGAAAAGGCGACAAAGGTAGCCTGACTTGGACGCCCAGCATCTACATTCTTCAAGCCCTAGACATCGCATTCAAGCTGGCATTTCAGAACATCACACCGACAGGCAAACGAATCAAAATCGCACTGGATGTAAGCGGAAGTATGTCATCCGCATTCTGCACTGGGTCGCCAATCGTGAATTGCGCCACCGCATCCGTCGCAATGATGATGATGACGCTGTGGGTTGAGAGGGGGGTTCCGATGGGGGTTCCGCCCCCCTACGACGGAGCTACGCTCATTTCTACGGTTCCACCCGAGACCTACGCATCTACCCAGCACAGCCAATCGCATACCGTCGTAGACCAGTCCGAGTCCGTCGTAGGGGGGCGGAACCCCCAGCACAGCCAATCGCATACCGTCGTAGGGGGGCGGAACCCCCAGCGGACCCCCCCCCAGGTGTCAATCTGCGCCTTCTCCAACACATATACGGACCTGACCAATTCCATCACCCGAAGTATGGACGCAAGCATCGATCCCGCGACCGGACTGCCTACAATGACAATTGCAGATGCACTCAAGCTCGTGAATATGCCATTCTCATCGACGGACTGCGCACTTCCAATGATCCGCGCACGTGAAAACAACGAAAAAGTCGACGCATTCGTGATTTACACAGACAGTGAGACATATATGGGAAGAATCCACCCGCAAGTAGCACTGGAGGAATATCGCAAATCATCTGGAATCGATGCAAAACTCATCGTCGTCGGAATGACATCAAACTGCCTGACAATCGCCGACCCGAAGGACCTCAACACGCTGAACCTGGCAGGATTCGATACAGCGACCCCAAGAATCATCAACGACTTCATCGCAGGAAGCCTACTGCCGCCACCGACGCCGCCGACGCCGACGCCGACTCTCCAATCTGAATCCGCCCCCCAATCCGCCCCCCAGCAATCCGCAGAAGTAGACGAGGACGACGACGATGATTACGTACTCATCGATTGACAAACACACGTCACACTTCAAACTTCACACGTCGAACGTCACAAGTCTCACTCATCGATTGACACATCCATCGATTGACACCCCACCGCGCGCGCAAGCGCACCAATAATTTTTTATTCGATACAGAATAAACATTTCATTCCATAAACAAAAATAATTGAAATAAATCACCAAACCATCCCCAAAACACACATCACACAATATGATCATTTGCACAACCAGATACAACAGCCAAACGTGGGAAGAATACCAACAATGGAAACAGGCAAACCAAGAAACATACGAACAAACATATAAACGACCGCTGAAATGTATATACGGAACACCGAGAGAAATATCATCAAGAAAAATAAACCCAAACATAAAAATGTGCATCATCGAAATGCACAACGACCTTAATAAAATAATGGGAATCGGAATCATCGAAAACAGAACCGCTAATGAGGTATATAGAAGCACCCCAGCACCCAACATCAGTCACGTTGCCCCAGTCCTCCCACTCCCACGACCAATCAAATACAAGATATTTACAGAACGAAACTACAATAGATACATCTACATCGGAAACGAGTTTTACCTATCTCGTGAAGAAATCGAAAGGTACACCCCAGCCCCCCAACAAGACACGCACGACCCCCAACCACAAGACCAGTCATTACTAGAAACCATAACCGCACTAGAATCAAAGTTATTCAAAGGTTCGCGTCATTGCAAGAGAGGAAGTGGAATAACAAAAATTCCGAATTGGATTATCGAAGAAGGACACACAAAATCAATAGAAATGCAAATCCACTGCACCACGAGAAAAAAATCATCATAACCAAAAAACGCACCAAACTGCAAAAAATTGAAATATTTTTCTTCTCTAGTATGAGACGATAGAGCATCAGCATCCGCATCCGAATCAGTATCAGACAATGTCCGCCCCCCACACCGCCGCCCCCCCCCACACCACCGCCGCCCCCCCTCCCAGTCGCTTGCGCTCGGATCCCGTCGTAGGGGGGCGGAACCCCCCCCACACCACATCCCCCCAAGGTCCCGTCGTAGGGGGGCGGAACCCCCAGCTATACAAACCCGAATCATATTCAAAATCAAGGGAACAAATGTTTAAAAAAAACATCAGACAAAACCGCGCCTTCGAGCAATATTTACTAGACTCAAACGAGCCACTATTGCTGGATGCAACGCGACACAAAGCAATCCCGCTAACATATTTCACGTCCACGTCCACGTCCCCACCCCAGTCACCAGCCACAAGCCCGTCTCCGCCCCGGTCACCAGCCACGACAAGCACGCCCCCGCGCACAAGCAGCCGCCAATCAGGTAAAGCCGACGCAATGCCGGAAGAAAGCTACCGAATCATCAATGTCCAAAAGCCAGGCGGACACGCACACTCACTTGTAATCATCAAAAGCAAAGCAATCACAACTAATGCGGCAAACATCGGAATATTTGAATCGAATGGCCAATACACACAACGCGAAATCGACATCATCGATAGAACCGCACCACAAGACGAATCCGACGTCACCAAACAATATTTATCCCCAATCTCGCCAAAGCTCTGCATCAATTACGGAAACAACAAACACAACCCGGGATACTGCGGAATTTTCGGAATCATCTGCATCATCGCATTTCGACACTACAACCCCACCCCCACCAACCCCCCGGCCAAAGATCCCGTCGTAGGGGGGCGGAACCCCCAGCGGAACCCCCAGTGGCTGCAAAAATGGAAGCAACTCCTGGACTATATGCGCCAAGACATTCCGGATGAATCCGCAGTGCACGGATGCCTTGGAGTCGCACTTGCAGCCAAAGTCCAAGAAATCATCGCATCAGCTACACCGGCATCACCAGCGGCATTTCAGCAAGCCGAAAAAGAAATCGTCAAAGAAATCAAGAAATGCGTGAAATCCATCGCGAATTATCGACAAGAACAATAAATCAACAATAAAAACGAGAGAATAAAATATCGTTTTTATTTATATACGCCGCCGCCAACAACGCAATGGACGCATTGTATACCCAAGGGTATAAGCGAATGTATGAGAAACGCACATTTCTCACATACGTATTCATCAATCTAATCATCCAGCTATGCATCACATATTACGTAATGAATCGTAAAACAAACCCAGACATCAACATCATACTATTATTCATCGCACAAATCGCAATTATTGTCATATTATCATCGGCAAAACTACCGGAATATGCCAAACTATTATTATTCACATTATTTTCATACCTATTCGGCATATTCTTTTTCCAGTTAAGAGAGAAATATGACTACAACAAGGAAGCAATAAATGTAGCAATTGCAGGAGCAGCATCAGTATTTATATCAATGATGATAGTTGGCATCGTCCTCATCGCAGGAGGAATCCGCCTGGGATACAAGTTCGGCATATTATTATTTTTTAGCTTATTAGCTTTAATTATCGCAAGACTCGTATTCTATGTGCGCGCCACCACCGCCGCCAGAATGTCAGACACATATAAAATATTCTCATCAGTCGGCATATTCATATTTGCAGGTTATGTATTATACAACACAAATCGCATACTACAGAAAAATTACAAAGAACAATACATAACAGCATCGCTGGACTACTACTTGGATTTCATCAATTTATTCGCAAATTCACTTCAAAACGGTGACAATTACTAACAACCCGTGCGTACACCAGCCACAACCCGTGCGTACACCAGCCACAACCCGCGCGTATCATTACTTATGATACTTATTATACAAACGCACATTTGACTCCATCTCCCACTGCTCAATCAAGTGCCGCAAAGAAGCGGGATTCTCCTCATTTTTGCGAATCCCCATCGCCTTGCGAGTACGCGCAATCTTCGCCAACACCGCCTCACGCTCCGTCTTCCTATCTTCTTCAAACTCAGCAGCCTTCTTCTCGCGAGCCTCTGCAGCCGCAATCTTCCCAGCAGCGCGAGCCGCAGAAGCCGAAGTCTTCTTCTGACGCTTCAAAGCAGCAGCAGCGCGGGCAGCAGCCAATCGATCCACGCCGGCAGAAGCCACAGCAGCATCAGCCTTCTTCAATTCAGCAACTTCACCAAGAGCAACCTTGGCAACTTCTTTCACTTTCTCGGCAGATGATTTCATTAATCCAGATGTTTCACGCTGTGACTTGCTGACATCGCGTAAAAGCATCTCAATTTTTTTGCATTCACCGGTAATCGGGCTACGACGAGTACCACGAGGGCAACGTTTCTTGGCGGTATACCCCTTAACGTGGATGCACTTACCGGTTTCCTTACAACGACGAGATCCGCGAGGGCAACGAGAACGACGAGTCTTGCCGCTGACGCTGACGCTGACGCTTCCCCCGAGTTTAACGGCACCAGCCACAGGAGCCGCACCACTGGCCTCACCACCACTGGCAGCACTACCACTGGCCTCACCACCACTGGCAGCCGCAGGAGCAGCAGACCCAAAGAAAGATTTAAACAAATCAGACATAATTTACTTTATTTTATGATATAAGTAAATAAAATAAATTACCACCACCACACAGCCACCACCACCCCCCTCGGCCGCTTGCGCTCGTTCGGAGGTCGCTTGCGCTGGTTCATAACCGTCGTAGGGGGGCGGAACCCCCCCTCACTCGCTTGCGCTCGTTCGGAGGTCGCTTGCGCTCGTTCGGAGGTCGCTTGCGCTCGTTCGGAGGTCGCTTGCGCTCATTCGGAGGTCGCTTGCGCTGGTTCGGAGGTCGCTTGCGCTGGTTCGGAGGTCGCTTGCGCTCGTTCGGAGGTCGCTTGCGCTCGTTCGGATCCGTCATAGGGGGGGGTTCGGGGGGCTCGCCCCCTGTCCGCCCAGGGGGATCTAAAGGGGGCTCGCCCCCTTTCTTTCTAGAACTCATAAAGCTCCTCAGTCACTAAAGAAAACGACCAATCATTTCCGTGCAAATTAACAACATACCCCTTATCATCGCGCAACGTAATCCGCAATTTATTAATAACCACCGGCCCGAAATAAGACCGTTGATTGGATAACAACCCCGGACCAGAATCAATAAAATGTTGCCCAATGCTAAACCCGGCAGTCCCGCGCAAAGGAATCACCGCAAAAACATCCGACGTCTTCGGCCCCATCTCACGGTTTTTAGTAGTCGCCACACGATTCGCGCTAATTTGATTCAGCGAATACAGCTGCGAAAACGTCAAAGTCCGCGGAACACTCGGCACATAAGTAGTCTTCATTTTAACGCCATTTACATCGCTTTTATCGGGTTCACACATTGCAGGCAAATCAGCATTATAATACGCAGGTCGAGGCAGAGATGTAGTAACCTCGCCAATGCCGACAACCCCGCTATTCACACGACTATGATTAAAATCATCAATAATGAGCAAAAAATATTGCGGACCATAACAATCCACAATCGCCTCACTCCGCAACCACCCCGCCCCATTTGACGAATCATTTGTCGGAATATTATCGCTATACAAACCATTTACAAGCTGATTCACCTGATCCATAAGAGAAACACCTTGCCCACCCTGACTAGCAGGTTTTGCAATATCAACCATCGCCGTCGTTACACCACGCACCATATACACCATCCCATACGTCTCAAACGTATTCAACGAAGTATTATATCCGGTAGGCAATCCGGAGCCAGCAATAGGAACATCCTCATAAAACATACTATTCCTAAACCCAAGCAACCAACCCAAACTACTATTTAATTTCGTGGACTGACGACAGCTACCGGCACCCTTACCAGAATAAATCATAGCAGCATCATAAAACGTAAACGAAATAATCTTCGTGGTATAATTAAACAAAAAACAAAGCCCATTTGTCACATTATACGAAATATCAATATTACCATTCAAATAAGAATTCAACACAATCTGACGCGATACTGCAGCAACCAACGACGTGGGTGTATAATTACCATTTGGAACAACAATCGTATGGACACCATTGACACCGGTATTCATATCAATATACATAATATTATTGCCCATTGCCGAATCAACCGAATACCACGTATACGGAATATTAATCGAATTTAATTTCAACGAAGACACATTCGTAAGAGGTTCGGATAATACAACAGTAAAGCTCGTAGCAGAAGTAGGTGAAGTAGGGTCAGTTGTATAAGGAAATGCAGATTGCCGAAATTGACTGTCAATGTTAATAATACGCGAGAGTGTATTACGAAGAATCGGGTTGGTTGTACCTTGTGCAACAGGCACAACATACGAATTGGCAATACCAACCTTTTTCTGCTTCATCTGATAATGACCATTTTCATCCTGAAATATTTTAATCTTATTTTTTCGGTTCACATAAGGTGTTGTTTTCATCCCCACCACGCCACCTCCGCCGCCACCTCCGCCACCCCCCGCCCGAGCCTCCTCCTCATCATCCAAATATTGATTCTGTTCCCACTTTAATTGCTGTGCCCCAGACACAATTCCTTTACCAATATCACGTCGCAAGCCCATAATATCGTCACCCCCGTCGTCCCCCTCTCCGTCGGCCCTACCCTCCCCATCGCCGCCCCCATCCCCATCGCCGTCGCCGCCCTCGCCCTCGCCCCCATCCCCGTCATCGTCACCATAATCACCGCCACCTACACCACCCATATTATCATCATAACCGGATCCATCCGCAACTTCTGCACGATCCAGACCGCCACCGCCACCGACGACATTATTACCACCACGTTCAACACCGCTGCGAACCGCTAACCCTTCGACACCGCCGCCATCATCGCCGTCATCGCCATCGTCGCCGTCACCGAACCCAAATTCATCATAGAGACGTTCACGCACATCGCTAAAAAAATCAGTCAGTCTAGAATCAACATCGCGATATTTTGCAACTAATCCATCGATAACCGATATCCATTCACTTGAAACAATCTGCTCCTTATGTCCGAGACCAATTAAGTCCAATAATTCATATACGGAATAATTATCGACATTTGTATCAATGTCGGAGTTGATTATATCGGACATATGGAATGAATGAATGGAATAAGTGAAACGAATGGAATAAGTGAAACGAATGGAATGAATGAATGAAACGAATGGAATATATGTAATATTAAATTATATATATTTATTATCTAATAAAATCAAACCAGATATGTCAGATTCAAAAAACATCATAAACACAACTCCGGCAGAATTAGATAAAATCATAAAAGATTTAAAAAACAACATCATATTCAAAGTCGTATTAGGGATAATTATAATTATCCCGATAATTTTAAAAGATGTATATCCGGAATTGTTATCACGCACGATAGTAGTAGTCACCATAATAATCGCAGCAATCTTCGGATTTGCACCCAACGAAACGTTATGTAATAACGGTTTAGGATGTCATTCAAAGTTTAATACAATTATAATTAGTATTTCATTATACATAGTTGCTGTTTATATTGCATTCAAAACAAACATTATATAATATGAATTATATAGTAGGAATCAAATAACAAACCACCCACCCGACACCCACAACAAAAACACCAGATACATAAAATGGATCTTTTAAAAAAAGTCGTAGTAGCCGAAGCAACAAAAGCACCCGCATCAGCTGCAGGAGCTACACCAGGACAGCCACCGGTAATAGCCTCATCGAATACAGAACCACAATTCACCACAAATATCCCGACATTTTCCGAATCACCAGCCACAGAAGCAAAAGCAAAACCCCCAGACGAAAACGAAAATTTCGACAAAGCAACAAACTCCGAATTATTCATAAAACTAGTTCAACCTGGATATGTAAAAAAGCCAAAATTATGGTTCTCAATCATATGGATATTAATAACAACAAATCTACTCCCCATCGCATTATTCATTACATATATAGTAATGCTTGGTTTTCAATCAACAAAGCTAATTATTATTGGCTTATACATATTTGGCGGGATATTCTGGGGATTTTTTCCTTATTACTTAAAATGCATAATGTTATTTAAAATAACCGGAATCGCAACGTGTACGCATAGATTAGTATATCCATTGATAGGGTTAATATTCTGGATCATTGCATTATCAATGCACAATTAGTCCCTCCATAAAATTCCACGAGACCACAAGATTGTATAATGCGCCAGACGACCACCACCACCGCCACCACTACTGCCACCGTAGCGTTCCAATTCACTGGAATATTCGTCATAAACCCGTAGTAATTTAATATAATTATCATCGGAATGTAAATATCCGATAACACCATTGCCTTCATAAAATAACCGAAAAAACTGCGCCATCGAAGCATAATTACCGGCAACCAATCCTGTCCCAAAATTTTTGCGCCAAACATCACCGAGAAGACCAGGACCGGTAATAAACAATGGCAATGTCATCCACCCCCCGCCACCACCACCGCCACCACCACCGCCACCGCCGGCACTCCTGCCCTCATTCGCTTGCACTCGTTCGGTACTCGACAAGGGCCACATCACCTTGTTTTTTGAATAAGAAACAATATGTTGAATGCAATTAAAGAATAAACGGTTTTTGGGTTTAGTGATAATAAATGCATTATGAATACCGAAATGACCCTCGGGCCATAAGCCGGGTGCATCGCGTTCAAGCACAAGCAAATCACCACCACCCACGCCCCCCCCCACGCCACCCCCCACGCCACCACCCCCGCCCCACCCCCCCTCACCCGCTTGCGCTCGGACGGAGGTCGCTTGCGCTCGTTCGGAGGTCGCTTGCGCTCGTTCGGAGGTCGCTTGCGCTCGTTCGGAGGTCGCTTGC
>SXGU01183781.1_pt1 | contig 18890 bp, 20 predicted proteins | sample 3174531 | NCBI WGS metagenome assembly SXGU01 (sample SAMN11356863, study PRJNA531348) | freshwater metagenome | isolation source: freshwater sample F1-140 | place: China: Fuxian Lake, Yuxi | collected 2017-12-25 | reverse complement strand
CGTGACGTCTCCAGCAATTCCGCCAACCGGGGGTCCCAGTCGTCAGCGGCCTGCGCGTGCAACAGGCTGATTTCATCGGCCAGCACAATGCGCATCATGTCGTTCTCATAGAGCCTGCCGAATTCGATCTTGAAATCGACAAGCTTGATGCCAATCCCCAGAAACAACCCGGTCAGGAAATCATTGATGCGAATCGACATGTGCATGATGTCGTCAATTTCCTGTGGGGCGGCCCAGCCAAAGGCGGTGATATGCTCTTCCGAGACCATGGGATCATGAAGCGCATCATTCTTGTAACAGAACTCGATGATTGAGCGAGGCAGAGGAGTGCCTTCTTCAAGACCAAGGCGTTTGGCCAGTGAACCCGCCGCCACATTACGCACAATCACTTCCAATGGAATGATTTCAACTTCGCGCACGAGTTGCTCACGCACGTTCAGGGACCGGATGAAATGGGTCGGTATGCCGAGGTCGTTGAGGCGTGAGAAAATGTACTCGGAAATGCGCTGGTTCAAAATGCCCTTGCCTTCAATCACGGCTTTCTTTTGGGCATCAAATGCGGTTGTATCATCCTTGAAATGCACGATTACCGTGCCCGGCTCGGGGCCCTCATAGAGAATCTTCGCCTTGCCTTCGTAAATCCGGGTTCTTCTGCTGGTCATGTGTAATATCCTCATCAAAACCCTTATCCAGCCTTTTAGCACAAAACCAGCGGGCGGTCTGTATAGTTCACATGTTTCGATAGTTTGGCGCCATAAGGCCCCATTTGGCCGGGCTTCTACGCGAATTTGTTGCGTTGCACAACGATTTTGAGTGGTTGATTTGGGCCATGCGACTGGCTATCTGACTGAGACAAGCGGAACTGGAGACCGACATGAGTATGGATAAACGCCAAAAGGGCTTTGAATCGAAGTTTGCCCATGATGAAGAGATGCTATTCAAGGCCAATGCCCGGCGCGCCAAGCTTCTGGGCCAATGGGCGGCGGAGAAAATGGGCCTTTCCGGGGCGGAGGCCGAGGCCTACGCCAAAACCATCGTGATCGCCGATCTCCAGGAAGCGGGCTCCGAGGATCTGTTCCGCAAGGTCAGGGCGGATTTCGACGCCAAGAAAATTGACCAGTCGGACCACCAGATTCGCCGCCATATGGACGAACTCCTGGCTGTTGCCCTCGAACAGATAAAGGCTGGTTAATTGGCCGCACAAAATTTTGACCTGAAGGCACGGCTCGCCGACAGGAGCAAGCCGTTCCTGTTTTCATGGATGACGATGCCGAGTCCGCATCTGGCGGGGCAACTGGCAAGACTGCCGATTGAAGGCGTCTGCCTTGACCTGCAACACGGCATGATAGGCTTTTCTGATGCGGCCGACATGATCGCCGCGGTCAGCAATGCCGGCAGGCCAGCTATCGTTCGCGTCTTGTGGAATGAGCCTGGCGCCATCGGGCAAACCCTTGATGCCGGGGCTGCCGCAGTCATTGTTCCCATGGTGAACAGCAAGGTTCAGGCAGAGGCCGTGGTCAGGGCAGCGAAGTATCCCCCCTTGGGCGGACGCAGCTGGGGCGGCTACACCGCGCTGCAGACCTATGGCCTGTCGGCGGCTGAGTATCTCAAGCAGGCCAACACCATGACCTTGGTGTTTGCCATGATTGAAACCCAGGCCGCCCTTGACGCAGTGGAAGAAATTGCTGCGGTTCCGGGCTTGGATGGGCTTTTTGTGGGCCCAAGCGACCTTTCCATCGCCCTCTCCAATGGGGCGGGCATCGACAAGACGGCCAAGCACACCCTTGGAGCCATGAAGCGGATTGCCGCTGCCGCGCAGAAGAACAATCTGGTTGCTGGGGCTTTTGCCGGAACCGCCGAAATCATCAAGACCTATGCGGCCATGGGATACACTTTCATGGCAGGGGTGGTTGATGTTGATCTGCTTCAGTCAGGCGCCGACGAGTTGATGAAGGCGGTAAAGGGCGTTTGACGCCTGCTCCCTTTCTTGTGACAATGGGCATATGATGGACAAGCGCGCTGCCCTAATTCCCGGTTATGAAAAAATTCTCGACAGGCTTGTCGATATAGCCCTGGCGGCCGGCCCGGTAAGCACCCAGACCGACAAGTATTTCACCAACACGGCGCGCATCGTTGCCAGCCATGGCGATTCGGACGTGACCTTCGCGGTGTTCATGCGCCGGCGTGTGGTGGCTGCCCTGGAGCCCACAATCCGCATGGTGCAACGCCTGGTGCCCTCAGCCCGGGTGAAGCGGTTTTACGAAGAGGGGGAAATTGTTCCCTCAGAGGGCAAGATGCTTGAGATCTCGGGTTCGATGGCCCAGCTCTCGGAGGTGGAAACCCTGGTTCTTCAAAAGATCGGCTTTCCCTGCGTGTCCGCCAACAACGCCTATGAAATGTGCCGGGCCATTCCTTATGCGGCCTTCATGGACATGCATGCACGCCATGGCAGCGGGGCGGAATTGAATATCCTGGCCTCTTACGGTGCGGCGGTTGGCAGTGAGGCGGCAAAACATGCGGACAGCAGCGTGAAGGGTTTCGTGGGCTCCTCCCAGGATCTGACCGCGCCACTGTTCGGGGCGGCATCCGGCATGGGCACCATGCCCCATGCGCTGGTGGGCTATACGGACGGCGATGTGCTTGCGGCCATGAAGCTTTTCGCCGAAACCATTCCGGAGGCCAAGACGCTGATAGCGCTGGTTGATTACACGGGCGAGGAAGTGACTGATTCACTCCGTTGCGCGCGATGGTTCTATGAAGCTGCAAAGCTCCAGGACCAGGGCAAGAGCTTTGGAGTGCGGCTCGACACCCACGGCGGCCGCTTTGCCGAAGGGCTTGACTACGAGAAGTCGGTAGAAACGGTGGGCCACTGGCTTGGCGTTTCAGGCGAGTACAATATCGTTGAGCAGGTCTTGGGTGGCCGGGCCTTCCAGCTTGATCCCAACAACATCCTGGTGGACAAGGTGCGCCGCATCCTGTTCGGCAAAGGCGTGTCGGTCGCTTCCATCATCCATGTGCGCCGGGTGCTTGACAACGCAGGCTTCGCCCAGGCCCAAATTGTCGGCTCGTCCGGATTTGACCCGCAAAAATGCCAGGTCATGGGGGCGGCCCGGGCTCCGCTCAACCTTGTAGGCACCGGCAGTTTCCTGCCGGCGACGCTCGCTGAAACCTATGCCACCGCCGATATCATTGCCTACAATGGCGTGCGCCGCGTGAAGGTTGGGCGCGAGTTCCTGTTCGACTGATTCACATTTCTGTGAAGGGCGCCATCTTGCGCTTGGCAGCGAACTGGTGTTTCTATCATCTGGGGCGTGAGAAGCGGGGCAACACCATGCTGAAACGAATCTTCCCTTTTGTGAGTTTGCTGCTTGCGGTTTTTCTGGTGTTTGCCCTGCCGGGAAATGCCAGAAGTTCAGCTTCGTATGCACCTGCGGTGAATGTCGTCATCGATATTTCGTCGCAATCCATGTCGGTGCGGGTGAATGGGTGGTATTATGGGCGCTGGAAAGTCTCCACAGCGCGCCGGGGCTATCACACGCCGCGTGGCGCGTACCGTGTCCAACGGACGGCGCGGGTCTACTACTCGAAAAAATATGACAATGCCCCCATGCCCAATTCAGTGTTTTTCAAAGGCGGCTACGCCATCCACGGCAGCTATCATATCAAATCGCTGGGACGGCCGGCGTCACACGGCTGTGTCAGGCTTCATCCCACGAATGCGGCCAAACTCTACAATCTCGTTCTGAAATATGGAAAGAGGGCGACGAGGATCGTGATTGTCGATTGAAGTGCTTGATCCGTCCCCAACCGCTGCTGGAGACGAGTCCGTCCACTCTCCCTGGCAAGGAGCACATTGAACGGCAGGGCGATGGCTTTCGCGCCCGACAGCTTCTTGCTTTCGAGACGCGCCGCGCGGCGGCAATCTGGCAGCCACTTCATTTTACCGAAGGCATTGCGTTGCTTGACCACATGTGCGACGGCGGCATCTGGGTGGGAGTGATTCCGCTGGCCGGATGCTCTATCATCTCCGGAAAACCTCACATGATGCCGGAGAGGATGCCCGGCGAAGGGAATTCTGTGCTGCAGCGTTTTTCAGAAAGGAAAAGCCAATGATGAAGTTGCTGAAGGCGATTGTCTGGTTTCTTGCCGTATTGGTAGTTGTTTTTGTGGGCGGCGGATATCTCCTGCCAGATGAAGTGACATTGCAGCGCCAGACTGTTATCAACGCGCCGCCTGAGAAGGTCTTTGAGCTGGTCGGCGGATTCAAGCGTTTCAATGAATGGTCGCCGTGGGCGGAGCTTGATCCCAAGACCCAGTACACATTTGAAGGGCCTGAATCAGGCGTTGGGGCAAAGATGAGCTGGGCTTCGAATGATCCAAATGTCGGAGCCGGATCTCAGACGATAGCGGAACATGTTCCAAATTCCCACGTCGCCTCAGACCTTGATTTTGGTGCAATGGGCAAGTCACAAGGCTACTGGGACCTGAAGCCGGAAGGTGCGGGCACGTCGGCGACATGGGGCTTCAAGATGAAGCTTGATGGCCTCATGGACCGCTGGTTCGGCCTATTGATGGACCGTTTCATTGGCCCGGACTATGACAAGGGCCTGGCCAAAGTGAAAGCCCTTGCCGAAAAAGAGGCGGCGGGTGGCTGAGACTTTCTGTCGCCAGATCAACGGGGAGTTCTGTGGCGCCGAAGGGGCGCCATCTCTGAAAGTGTAGGTTCCGCGACGGGTAGGATGCAGGCGCTGGTGCCCAAGACCAGCGTCGCCAACGCGGACAGGGCAGGTATCGTGTGGGTGAATACCTGCTGGTTGGTTTCGCCCATTGTGCCGTTTGGCGGCAATGGCTACACGATTTAAGGTCGCGTGGGCGGCACGGATGCGGTCAGGGACGACATGCGCACGAAATCGGTCTGGATCAAGACAGCGGATGCGCTGATGGCTGGTCCATTTGTCATGAGGTGGAAATGAGGACGGCACTTATCACAGGAGGGGCCCAAGGCCTTGGTGCGGCAGTGGCGCGCAAGTTCCTGAGGGATGGATTTTCAGGGGTTCTTCTGGTTGACCGTAACGCCGAAAAATTGACTGCGATGCAGAAGCAGATCGGCAAGGGCGCCGAGATTTATGTCGGCGACTTGCGCGACAAGGCTACACCGGCGGGCGCCGTGGCCAAGGCGATCAAGAGTTTCGGCCGGCTTGACGTCGTGGTGAATGCAGCGGGCAATACGGAGCGTTGCGGCATTGCGGATACCACGCCGGAGGCTTTTGATCGGCTGTTCGATGTCAATGTGAAGGCTCCCTTGTTCATCATGCAGGAGGCCGCAAAGCACATGGTGCCTGCGAAGGCCGGGGTGATTATCAATATCGCCAGCATGCTGGCCCATGGCGGGCCACCCAATCTGGCGACGTATTCAGCCTCCAAATCGGCGCTGATGACCCTCTCCCGGAGTGCCGCCAACACCTTCAAGCGCGACGGCATCCGGGTATTCTGCGTGAATTTGGGCTGGACGCTGACGGACGGCGAGCATGAGTTGCAGACGACTTTCCACAAGTTGCCGCAGAACTGGGCGGAGGAAATCGGCGCCCGCATGCCCTTTGGCCGGTTGATCAGGGCTGACGATGTGGCCGGACTTTGCGCCTTTCTGGTATCGCCTCCGGCGCAAATGATGACGGGGGCTGTGATTGACTATGAGCAGATGCCGCTCGGGACATTTGACCTCCATCCGGCGCTCAGCCCGTAGACTCCAAGAGGAAAGTTTCCGGCCTGTGTCGCTGGAGGGCTGTAGGACTCAGCGGCCTTTCCAGACTGGCTTGCGCTTTTCCGCGAAGGCCCTGGCGCCTTCGAGCTGGTCTTCACTGGAGTAGAGCCTATCCACGGTCGCAAGCTTGCGCTTGGTGACGCGGTTGAAGGCTTCCTGCACAGGCAGGTGCAGGGTTTCGCGCAAGGTTTCCTTGATGGCGGCAAAAACCAGGGGCGGGCCATCGGCCAGCATGGTTGCCACCGTGCGGGCCCGGGCCATCAGGTTAGCGGCGGGGACGATCTCATTGATGATGCCCCAGTGCTTGGCTTCCGCCGCGTCAAACCTGCGGCCGGTGAACAGCAATTCGGTTGCGACATGATAGGGAATTTGGCGCGGCAACTTGATGGTGGCGGCATCGGCCAGGGTGCCGGAGTTGATCTCGGGAAGGGCAAAGGTTGCATGATCGGCGGCGATGATGATGTCTGCCGCGATCATGATTTCGAAACCGCCGCCGAAAGCCAGGCCATTCACGGCGGCAATCACCGGCTTGTTGAGCCCAGGTAATTCCTGCAGGCCGCCGAAGCCGCCGACACCATAATCAGAGTCCGGGGTTTCGCCTTCGGCTGCCGCCTTTAGGTCCCAGCCGGGACAGAAGAATTTCTCCCCCGCGGCAGTGAGAATGGCGACGCGCAGTTCTGGATCGTCGCGGAATTTCGCAAAAACGTCCCCCATGATGCGGCTGGTGGCGGAATCTATGGCGTTGGCCTTGGGACGGTCAATGGTGACTTCGAGCACGGAGCCATTGCGTGTGGTATGGATTGGTGAGGTCATGTCATTCCTTCCGCATACGGATTAGAGCGTCAACGGCGACGGCGCCGACGGGCAGGACGAGCAGGGGGTTCACGTCAAGTTCTTCAATGGTGGAACGGTGGGACTTGGCAAATTCGGCAACCGCGAGGACCGCCGCGATGACGGCCTCCTGATCGCCTGACTTGCCGCGGAAGCCTTCAACAAGCTTCCACACTTTCAAGGATTGCAGGGCACGGGTGATTTCGTCACGCGAGGTTGGCAGCAGCAGCGTGACGCTGTCCTTCAGGAGTTCGGTGAGAATGCCGCCGGCGCCGATCACGAGGGCGAGGCCAAATTGCGGATCGTTCTTGAGGCCGATGATGATTTCGGCAACGGCGCCGGTCACCATGCGCTCGACGAGAACATCAGGCGCCAGCTTTGCCATTTTCTGGGCAACGGCATCGGCCTCTTCGATGGTCTTGATGTTGAGGGCCACGCCGCCGGCTTCGGTCTTGTGGGCGATAGCCGAGGATGACGTTTTGATGGTGACGGGGAAGCCAAGCTGCCTGGCAACGCTTGCGGCTTCGGCTGCTTTGCAGACGCGGCCCTCGGGCACGGGGAGGCCGAAGCCTTTCAGCAGAATCTTGGCATCATGTTCGCTCAGGCTGACTTCGCCTTTGCCTGTTACGGCAGGGGCTGCCAGTGCTGGCAACGCGTCATTGCGGGCCCAGTTCTTGCCAATGAAGGCGGCTGCCTCAAAGGCGGCCAACGTGTCATCAAGGCCCATCATGGGGGCAACGCCCTTGGCCGCCAGATCGGTTGCGACCTCGGGGAGCATGCATTCGGGAAGCGAGGCGGTGACAACGGCGCGCGCGCCGGTGATCTGGGCCGCTTTGGCATAGGCTTTTGCCGCAACGACCCAGGCGGAGGCATTGCTTCCCGCATGAGTAGGCGCGTCCAGGATCAGCACGCCGGCATCAAAGCCACCGCGCAGCACGGCTGAATAGGTTGCCGTCAAATTGTCGAACTGGTCCCAGATGAAGGTATGATAGTCGAGCGGGTTGTCGATTGAGACATATTCATTGAGAGTGGCTTTCACTTCCGCCCTGGTTTTCGGGTCAAAGGGCGGGAAGCTCACTTTCCGCTCAAGCGCCATATCGGCAATGAGGGCCGCTTCGCCCCCCGAGCAGCTCATGGAAACAATGCGGCTGTCCTGCAAGGGCCCGCCGTGATGGAGAAACTTCAAGGTTTCCACAAAGGACGTTACCGACTTCATGCGGGCGATGCCATAACGCTCGAACAGCGCATCATAGAGGGTGTCGGCACCGGCAAGCGATGAGGTGTGGCTCATGGCGACTTTCGCGCCTTGCTCCGAGCGGCCGGTCTTCAAGGCAATCACCGGCTTTTTGAGCTTGCGGGCGACCTCGGCGGAGCGGGCGAAGGCTGCCACATCAGTGAGACCTTCGATGTGGAGGCCGATGGCCGTGATGCGCGTGTCGCGGGCGAGTTCCTCAAGCAATTGCGCCATGTCAATGTCGGCCTGGTTGCCAATGGCAAAAATGCAGGCGAGCGGCAGGGCGCGGCGGGTGAACGTAAAGTTGCAGGCGATGTTGCCCGACTGGGTAATGATGGCAACGCCTTTGTCGATGATTTGCATGCCATGTTCATCGGGCCAGGGGGCGACGCGGGCGAGGCAGTTCACGAAGCCGTAGCAATTAGGCCCCATGAGCGGCATGCCGTCCGCTGCCGCGAGCAGCTCCTTCTGGAGGTGGGCATCGCCTGTTTCGGCGAATCCGCTGGCGTAGATTACCGCCCCGCCACAGCCCTTTTTCCGCAGTTCACGGACGATTTCGATGGTGGGTTCGCGCTTGATGGCAACGAAGGCGGCATCGGGCGCGCCGTCAATATCGGCAACCGACCTGACACAGGCAATGCCGCCGAGGCTTTCGCGCTTGGGGTGGACGGCCCAGATTTTTCCAGCAAAGCCCAGTTCCCGTGTACGGCGGATCGCGACATCGCATTCATTGCCACCGACAAAGACGATGGACTTGGGATTGAGCAGGGGCGTGAGGCTACGCGTCAAGATCAGCCACCCAGGGGCCGCAGCAGGGCGCGGGAAATGATGTGGCGCTGGATTTCCGACGTACCTTCCCAGATGCGTTCGACGCGGGCATCCCGCCAGATGCGTTCGAGGGGGAGATCGGCCATCAGGCCCATGCCGCCGTGGATTTGTATGGCTTCGTCGGCAGTGAAGGCCAGAACTTCGGTGGCCTTCAGTTTGGCCATGGCCATGTCCATGTCGGTCACGGTTTTCTGGTCGAATTTCCAGGCGGCCTCGAGGGTGAGCAGTTCGGCGGCCTTCAATTCCAGTGCCATGTCGGCAAGTTTGAATGACACGCCCTGGAATTTTCCGATCTGCTGGCCGAACTGGTGGCGATCCACGGCATATTGCTTGGCAAGTTCCAAAGCGCGTTCGGCGCGGCCGAGACAGGTGGAGGCAACCTGAAGGCGGGTAGCCCCCAGCCACTCATTGGCGACCTCGAAGCCCTTGTGCAACTCTCCGAGGATTTGCGACTTGTGCAGGCGGCAGTCGTTGAATTCGAGAATACAGTTGTTGTAGCCGCGGTGGGAGACATTCTTGTAGCCGTCCCGCACGGTGAAACCCTTCATGCCCTTGTCGACTAGGAAAGCAGTGATCAGCTTCTTCTTGCCGCGCGGCGTGTCCTCTTCACCCGTGGCGGCAAACAGGATGGTAAACGTGGCCTCATCGGCGTGGCTGATGAAGTGCTTGGTGCCATTGATGACGAAATCGCCGCCATCCTGTCTTGCGGCGCATTTCATGCCGCGCACATCGGAGCCTACGCCCGGCTCCGTCATGGCAAGGCAATCGACCATGTCGCCCTTTACGGCGGGGAAAAGATATTTTTCACGCTGCTCGCCCACGCAGGCCATGAGGATGTTGGAGGGACGGGCCACGCAATTCCAGTGCAGCGCGTAGTTGGCGCGGCCCAGTTCCTTTTCATAGAGAACCCAGGTCAGCGTATCGAGGCCGGCACCACCCGCTTCGGCCGGCATGTTGGCGGCATAGAGCCCGGCGGCAATGGCATTGGCCTTGATTTCGTCGCGCAGCTCGGGGCGCAGGATACCGGTCTTCTCAATCTCGACTTCGTGAGGATAAAGTTCATTGACGACGAAATCCCGCGTCGTCTTGATGATCATGTCCTGTTCTTCGGAAAGGCGGAAATCCATTTGGCTCTACCTGATGTGCATGGTTTCGGTGTGCCCGTCCACGGCGATGTCCTGGCCGTTGACCATCTTGGCGGCGGGAGAAGACAGGAACAAACACATATCGGCAATCTCTTCCGGTTCGACAAAGCGCGGAATGGATTGGGCCCAGACCATTTCCTTTGCAACCACCTCAAAAGGAACGCCGCGCATATCGGCCTCGCCCTGGATGACCCGGTTGATGCGATCGCCGCGCACGGCTCCCGGGCAGATGGCATTGCAGCGCACGTTATGGGGGCCGAGTTCAATGGCCAGCGATTTGGTGAGGCCGATCACGGCCCATTTGGCTGCAGCATAGGGCGTGCGGTTGCCGAAGCCATACTGGCCGGCGGTTGACGAGAGATTGATGATGTTGCCGGAGCCTTGCGCCTTCATCACGGGGGCGGCACGCCTTGCACATAGGAAATGCGAGTCCAGGCAGATAGCCAGGCATTCCTTCCAGTCGGCAAATTCAACATCATCGATGGGCGCCGTGGGGCCCTTGATGCCGGCGTTGTTCACCAGCACGTCAAGACCCCCCAAGTCTTCCAGTGCTTCATCGAACCAGGCGTCCACCTCGGCCTCATTTGCCACATTCAGGCGGGTCGCGGCGATGTCGGGGAATTCCTCACGAAAGGCAGCCAACGCCGGCTCGTTGACGTCGCAGATATGGACCTTGGCACCTTCGTCATAGAACGCCTTGGCAATGGCCCGGCCAATGCCTGCGGCGGCGGCGGTGATCATGACGCGCTGTTGCATGACTATTTCTTCCTTTTCACTTTCATGACGCTGCCCATTTCCTTCGGCTTCTGCAGTTTCTTGTGGGCTTTGGTGATTGCGGAGAGAGCTTCGTACAAGTCGCTGCGCATGGGAACCACTTTTGCGGCCTTCTGGTTTACGTGCAACTGCATGATTTCGTTGGTGGCGACGAGTTCCTTGGTCTTGCTGTGGTACATGCGATGGAAAAGATGCATGCGCTTTTCATCGCAGCCCAGAACCTGGGTTTCGATCCAGAAGGTGTCACCGAGTTTCATTTCCTTGTAGTAACTGACGTGGGCCTCGGCGGTGAAAAAGGTGTTTCCGGTTGCCCGGTAGGCTTCATCATCACCGATGTAGCGGAAGAAGGCATCAAGGCCGTCACCGAAGGCGGTGAGATAAGCCGCGTCGGTCATATGGCCGTTGTAGTCGAGCCAGGCTGAGAGGACTTCGCCCCTATGGAGCTTGACCGGGCTATCAGTCTTGTCAGATTTTTTCCAGCGCCTGGCCTTGGTTCCCTGCTTTGCCTCATCACGGGCAAGCACCAGACCGGCGCCCACTTTGTGGTGCTTGAAGAGGCGCATCATGTCGACAAGGACGTCGTTGCGCTTGGCTTCGATCTGCGCCACGGTCTGGCCGGCGGCTTGGGCTTCGCAGCCGTCAATCAGGCGGTTCTGCAGGGTGTCATTCCATTTGGGGAACGGCAGGTCAGTCCAGGGCAGCTCAAGGGTAGGGTCAAACTGAGAAATGAAATGGCGCATGCCACCGGGGCCGCCCGCCACGTGATAGGTGAGGAATGAGCCCATGAAGGCCCAGCGCATGCCGGCGGAATAGACGATTGAGTCGTCGATATCGCCGGTGGTGCCGATGTCCTTGTTGAGGATGTGAAGGGCCTCGCGCCACAGGGCTTCCTGCAGGCGGTCGCAGATGTAGCCTTCAATCTCCTTCTTGAGGCGCAGCACATGCATGCCGATGGATTCGAAATAGACGCCGGCCCGATCCATGGCTTCGCTCGATGTCTTGGTACCTGGAACGGTCTCAACGAGTGGGAGGAGGTAGACCGGGTTGAAGGGGTGGCCGATGATCACCCGCTCCGGATGCTTGCACTGGGATTGCAGCACGGAGGGCAGGAAGCCGGAGGAAGACGAGGAAATGATCACCTCGGGGCGGGCAATGGCATCGATGTCACGAAACAGTTTCACCTTGAGCTCTTCGCGCTCGGGCGCTGCTTCATGGATGAAGTCAGCTTTCGCGGCCATCTCCTTGAGATCGGTGGTGAAACTGAGTTTTCCCTTTTTGCCGACAGTGCCCAGAAGCTTCGCCATGGAGGGCCAGGCGACGTCAATCGCGGCGCGGAGTTTTGCTTCCGCAGCGGGCTGCACGTCATAGGCGATGACATCGAAGCCCCGGATGAGCAGGCGGGCGGCCCAGCCGGCACCGATCAATCCGGTTCCTGCGATGCCGACGGTCTCGATCTTGTTCATGGCGTTTACGTCCGCGGTTTCAGTTTCAGGATGGCACGGGCTTCATCAGGAGTGGCGACATTGGTTCCCAGGACCTCGATGATCTTCACAGCCTTTTCCACGAGCTTGCCGTTGGTGGCATGGACGCCCTTTTCAAGCCAGAGATTGTCCTCGAGGCCAACCCGCACGTGGCCGCCCAACAGGACAGCCTGGGCCACGGCAGGAAACTCGTTGCGGCCGATGCCGAAAGCGGCCCAGACCGCATCCTTCGGCAACTGGGCCTTTTGATAGGCCATGGTTTCTGAATCGTATGGCGCGCCCCAGGGAATGCCGAGGCAAAGCTGGAAAAGCGGCGGGCTGTCGATCAGACCCTCGGCGCAGAGCTGCTTGGCGAACCAGAGGTTTCCCGAGTCGAAAATCTCCATTTCCGGCTTCACGCCGTAGGACTTGATGAGGCGGGCCTGCTCGCGAAGTTGGGCCGGCGTCTGCACAACCATGGTGTTGCCATCGCCGAAGTTGAGCGAGCCGCAATCCAGAGTGCAAAGTTCGGGCCGCAGTTCGGCCACATGGAGCAGGCGCTCGACGGGACCCACCAGATCGGTGCCAGCCCCCCATTTCATCGGGGTTTCGCCGGGACCCACGTCAAGATCGCCGCCCATGCCTGCGGTCAGGTTGATGATGACTTCCTTGTTCTTGGCGCGAATGCGCTCCATGACTTCCCTGTAGAGGTGAACCCCGCGCGAGCCCTTTCCAGTTTTGGGATCGCGCACATGGCAATGGACGACGGCAGCGCCGGCTTGGGCTGCTTCCAGGGCGGAGTTGGCAATCTGCTCGGGCGTGACGGGAATGGCAGGGTGCTTGCCTACGGTGTCTCCGGCGCCGGTCACAGCACAGGTAATGATGATCTTGGGGTTCATGGGGGGTTCTCCGTTTGCGGCGAGGTTAGTCCTATCCCGAATGCCAGTTTGACTTTTACCGCCATTAATTTAGCATTTTTCGCCATGATGCCCGTTGACGTAGTTTTTCATCTGGTTCCGCGCTTTTCGATGATTTCGCTCTATGGGGCCTTGGAGCCCTTGCGCGTGGCTAACCGCTTTGCGGAGCGGAAATTCAGCTGGCGCTTCATCTCGGCGGATGGGCAGCCCGTTTCGGCATCCAACGACATACCGGTTTCTGTTTCCGGCAGCCTGGCGGATGTGGGACGCCCCACGATGCTGGTGGTGTGCGCCAGCTATGAACCTGAGAAAGGCATCACCAAGCCCGCGCTTGCCGCACTTCGGAAGCTGGCAGCGCGCAAGGTGCTTCTCGCAGGCATCGATACAGGCCCCTTCATCCTGGCAAGCGCCGGCGTCCTGGACGGCTACCTGGCCACCTGCCATTGGGAGAGCCTGCCGGGATTCCGCGAGAGTTTTCCACGGGTTCAGGTCCGGCAGGCGCTCTTCGAAGTTGACCGGGACCGATTGACCAGCGCGGGTGGATCGTCGGTCATTGACATGATGCTGGAGTGGATCAGGCAGCAGTTGGGTGCCGCGATTGCAGTGACGGTTGCCGATCAACTGGTGCATTCGCGTTTTGCCGAGCAGCCGGGTGAAGCGCGGATACCGGCAGCGGAGCGTTACGGGACCAGGGATGCGCGGATCCTGTCGTGCATTTCCCTCATGGAGGAACACATCGAGGAGCCACGCGGGATTGAGGAGTTGGCTGCCCGCGCCGGAGTTTCGGTGCGCCAGCTTGAAAGGCTTTTTCGCCAGACCCTCAAGAAGAGGCCCATGGGGTTCTATCTTGCCCTGCGTCTGGAGAGGGCTGAGCGCCTGATCAACTACTCCCCCCTGAGCATTCGCGAGGTGGCGGTTGCCACCGGTTTTGCGTCATTGTCACAATTCTCCCGCAGCTTTAAAATGCAATTTGGAAGGCCGCCGTCAAAGTGGCGAAGGAAGTGAGCAATTCCCCGTTGGGCTTGCGTTTTTGACAGAAATCGCCGAATTTCAAGGCACGGCGAACCGGGACAGAGAGATGAAGGCACTCTTGGCGACAGTGGTTGTTGCAACCGCGATTGCGGCACCGGCGACGCCTGAGAATTGGTGCCAGGTTGGACACACGGTGATGATACCTGACGGGCGCGAGGGGCCGGTTACGTCCCTGGACGGCGATCTTTGCCAGGTTCTGGTCTATGGCGAGACTTATGCGTCGCAATGGGCCTATTATCTGATCGAGCCGGTCAATCCGCCAAAAAGAGTGAACCGGGCTTTTGGCCATTGAGAATATGCACCCCGAGGAGTGGAGACTGTTGATGCGGAAGTTTGTTTGCGCCTCTATTGCAGTGCTGGCGCTTTGCTTTTCAGCGCCTTTTGCTGAAGCGGAAACAAAGGCATTCGACAGTCCCAAGCTTGGCGAAAATCGCCTGGATTGGTGTTTGAACTGGGGGACCGGTTGTGGCGAGGAGGCTGCTACCGCCTGGTGCAAGACCGTTGGTTTTGACAAGGCTGTCGACACAAAACAAGCCCCGGACATTGGCGCTTCCATGCCGACGAAACTGATCGCCACGGGCGAAGTCTGCGACCAGAGCTATTGCGACGGGTTCACGTCGATCACCTGTGCCACGGTTGAGGCACCCCCACCTCCCCAAGCAGTGCCGGAAGCCCAAGTGACCACGGAAGCGCAGGCCACGGCGGAGCCGTCGACTCCAACCGAAGCCGCGAACGCCGCCGAAGAGACATTCACCCCTCCGAAATACAAGGGCGTCCGTCTTAACTGGTGTTTCAGCGGAAAGAGCGGCTGCGGACAAAAGGCTGCTGAAGCCTGGTGCGCCGAGCAGGGGTTCAGCGGAGCGAAGAACTTCAAGTACGTTTCCGGAACAAAGCCCACAATCCAGATTGGAACAGGAAAAACAACGGAAAAGCCAGCCAACGGTTTCAGCCGCGTCACTTGCGTGAAGTGAATCAGCCTTCCACCTGCCACTGCTTGATGGCATCAATCGGGTGAACGAGCATGATGATGTTGAGAGTGAGGTTGTCGCGGATGATGGCGCCGACGACAATTTCCATGGCGAGGGCCAAGGCTATGGTTGCCCATATCGGCAAGCGCGACGCGGCGTAGAAGCCAATTGCCATCAGGAGGACATCGCTTACTGAATTGATGACACTGTCGCCGTAGTAATCAAGCGAGATGGTGGCCTCGCGGTAGCGGTTGATGATGAAATCGGTGTTCTCGAAAATTTCCCAGGCGCCCTCGATGATCAGGGCCGTGGACAGGCGATAGGCAAAGGACCAACTTCTCCCGGCAAGCCAGATCATGCCATAGAAGAGAAAACCATGGATGATGTGGGAATAGCTGTACCAGTCGCTCAGGTGCTGGGAGTTCTCCGAACTGTAGACCACGCCGTGCCAGAATTTAACGTACCCGCACTTGCAAATGGGTTCGCGGCCCATGATCAACAGAGTGATTGCTATCAACAGGATGATTCCGGCCGTCAAGGCGATGCCCCAGAGGTTAAAGCGCGGGGTCTTGGGTGAATCAGATACCATGCAGCAACATGACATATCCGTCGCAGCGCGACTACTCAGCGGTCAGGCATCAAGGCCTGGAATTTCGAGCAGGGTGCAACCGGCAATACGCCAGGTGCCGTCGGGCTGCTTTTCCATGGCGTAGAGGGCCATGTAGGATTTTCCGTCAGGCCCAACGACCAGCATTTTCTGGGCGGGCCTGCCCACGGAGTCTGTCAAGGCTTCAGCGAAACTGAAGGATTGCGGGCGATAGATCTGTGGATAGCCCTGTTTCACCATGGACATGAAGATCTCAGGCGTAGTGAAAATGTTGCGGATGCTGGGGGCCGCAAAGTCATAGGCGGCGGAGCCGTCGTCAGCCTTGAAGGCCGATATCTGGGCCGTGATGATCCGTTGAAATTCCTTCCGGTCGGCCACATTTATCGACTGTGCTAGGGCTGACACGGAAATCAGCCCCCAGAGCACGATGGCAAGGACTGGACGAAGCATCATGGGCCTCCCGCAATTTGAATATCTTGACACATATACGCTGGCATGCCCTGTTTGGTTTCATTCCAAGCTGTGGCCAGGAGGCTAAAATGACCGGAAGCAGCACACTCGAACAGGCCTCTACCTGGTTGGCGGAAGGGCGGAAGGTTGCCCTTGCGACAGTCGTTGAAACCTGGGGTTCGGCACCGCAGCCGGTCGGCAGCCAGTTGGCCATTGACGGGGACGGCAATTTTGCTGGATCCGTTTCGGGTGGCTGTGTTGAAGGTGCGGTGGTGAGCGAGGCGCTGGATGCCATCGCTTCCGGCCGTTCAAAGGTGCTTTCCTTTGGCGTGGCGGATGAAACGGCCTGGCAAGTGGGCCTGGCCTGCGGCGGCAAGATACGGGTGTTTGTGGAGCCGCTGGGGCCGTGAGACGTGAACTTCTGAATGCCCTCCTTCAGGCAAGACGGGACCGCAAGGCGGTCGCCCTGGTCACGACCCTTGAAACCGGTGAGCAACGCCTTGTGCCGAAGGAACACTCAGCACGCGATCCACTGGCTGCCATTCTGGAGGAAGCGTTCCGCTTCGATCAGTCGGGCCTCCATGGCGGAGAGTTCGTCCACATTCATAATCCGCCCTTGCGGCTGGTCATCATCGGGGCCGTGCATATCGCCCAGAGTGTGATTCCGATGGCGGCCCAGGCGGGCTACGACCTCAGCGTCATTGATCCCCGTGGCGCCTTTGCAACGGGTGCGCGGTTCCCTGACATTTCATTACATACCCAATGGCCGGAAGAAGTCCTGCCCGGCCTGGGCCTTGACGCGCGCACCGCACTTCTGGCGCTGACCCATGATCCCAAGATTGATGATCCTGCCCTGGCCCTCGCCTTGAAGTCCGAGTGCTTCTACATCGGCGCTCTGGGTTCAAAGAAAACCCAGGCAGGCCGGATTGAAAGGCTGGCAAAGGCAGGATTTTCGGATGCGAGCATTGCCAGGATTCATGGACCCATAGGTCTTGCCATAGGGGCCAAAGGGGCTCCCGAAATCGCCATTTCCATCATGGCTGAAATGACGCGCGCCTTGCGTCTGGGCAATTGAGATGAGATTTGGAGAAGTTCCTGTTGCCGATGCGACGGGGGCCATCCTGGCCCACTCCGTCGGTCATCCAGGAGGAGTATTCAAGAAGGGCCGGACGCTTTCCGAGGCCGATGTGAAACTGCTTTTAGACGCGGGCGTTTCAAGGATATTCGCCGTTCGGCTCGAGGCGAATGATGTTCCCGAGGACGATGCCGCCCGGACAATTGCCGGAGGGGTCGCGGGTTCCGGGGTGTCGACGCAACAACCTTTTACGGGGCGGGCAAACATCTACGCGCAACAACTTGGCCTTGTCGTTATCGATAGCCTCCGCGTCAACGCTATCAATCGCGTTCATGAGAGCATCACACTGGCAACCCTTCCCAACTACAGTGTGGTTGAAAAGGGGCAGATGGTTGCGACGGTCAAGATAATCCCATTTGCGGTGGAAAAGGACAATCTGGAGAAGGTCCTCGCTGAAATTGGCACTCAGCCGGTGATCCGGGTTCAGGCCTTTTCCGAAAAGCACGTTGGTTTGGTGATTACCAAGGTGGCTGGCGGCAAGAAATCCCTGATTGAAAAATCGGAAACAGCCATGCGCAACCGGGTGAGGGCGTTGGGCGGCGGCCTGGCGCAGGTCAGGGTGTGCGATCATTCAATCGAGGCGGTGCGGAATTCCGTGCGGGAGTTGCACGCCCTTTCCTGCAATCCGATCCTGTTGTTCGGCGCCTCGGCAATTGTGGACCGGGCCGATGTGATCCCGGCCGGACTTTCAGCGGCGGGCGGCAAGGTTGTCCATCTTGGCATGCCGGTGGACCCCGGCAACCTGATGATGCTGGGCGAGATAGATGACGTGCCGGTGCTGGGGGTTCCGAGTTGCGCACGGTCTCCGAAGGTGAATGGCTTTGACTGGGTGCTTGAGCGGGTGTTGGCGGGCATCAGGCTTTCGGCCGATGACATCATGGCCATGGGGACTGGCGGGCTATTGGCTGAAATATCAAGCAGGCCTTCGCCGCGGGACCGGCAACCGCAGCCGCAGCGGGCGCCCAGAATAGCTGCCATCGTTCTGGCGGCCGGAAGATCTTCGCGGATGGGCAGCAACAAGCTGCTTGCCGATCTCAACGGCAAGCCGTTGATACGCCACAGCGTGGAGGCCCTGAAGGCATCAAGTGTTCATGATATCATTGTGGTGACCGGAAACGAGCCTGAACTGGTCAAATTGGCGCTTGAACCCCTCAATGTGGCCTTCGTTCACAACCCCGATTACGCCGAAGGGCTGTCAACCTCCCTGAAGCGCGGGCTTGCGGCCGCTGCTGCTGACATGGATGCCCTGCTGGTGTGTCTAGGCGATATGCCTCTTGTTGACGCTCCAACCATTGACCGGCTGATAGCAGCCTACAGTGTCGCTGAGCATCGCACGATCTGTATTCCCACTTTTGAGGGCAAGCGTGGCAATCCGGTCCTGTGGGGGCGGCAGCACTTCATCGCGCTCGAAGATATCGAGGGCGACCAGGGGGGCCGGCTCTTGCTGGACGCGCTGTCCGACGAAGTGGTGGAAGTTGACGTCAAGAGCCAAGCCATACTGGCCGATGTGGATACGCCTGAAGCGTTGCGTGAGATCAGATCAACTTTGAACCTTTGAAGCTGGTGTGGCCGTTTCGCCCGACGATCACGTGGTCATGCACCGCAATGCCAAGTTTCAATCCGGCATCAATGATCCTCCGTGTCATATCAATATCGGCAACCGACGGGGCCGGATCGCCGGAGGGATGGTTGTGGACCAGGATGATGGCGGAAGCCGAGAGTTCCAGTGCCCGCTTCATTACTTCGCG
>SXGU01123105.1_pt1 | contig 18895 bp, 14 predicted proteins | sample 3174531 | NCBI WGS metagenome assembly SXGU01 (sample SAMN11356863, study PRJNA531348) | freshwater metagenome | isolation source: freshwater sample F1-140 | place: China: Fuxian Lake, Yuxi | collected 2017-12-25 | reverse complement strand
GAGGAGGATGCGCGGATCTGGCAGGGCTACCACGACGAAGTCCGCGTGCTGGACGAGGACCGCGAGTTCCTGCGCAAGACCAACATGGGCGGCGAGGCCATGAAAGACGCCGACCTGCAGCGCGTGCGCGATATCGGCAGTCGCCGCAAGTGGCGCAATGTCGACGCCGTCGAAACCGAGTTCCTCACTGCCGACGAGGTCGTCAACCTGACCATCCGTGGCGGCACCCTGACACTGAAGGAACGCGACGTCATCAATTACCACATCGTCGCCACCATCAAGATGCTGGAACAATTGCCCTGGCCCAAGCACCTGACCAATGTGCCTGAATACGCCGGCGGCCATCACGAGCGCATGGATGGCAAGGGTTACCCGAAAGGCCTGACCCGCGAGCAGATGTCCGTGCAGGCGCGGATGATGGGCATCGCCGACATCTTCGAAGCGCTCACCGCGCGCGACCGCCCCTACAAGCCGGGCATGAAGCTGTCGCAGGCCATGGGCATCATGGGCAACTTCAAGAGAAACGGGCATATCGATCCGGATCTGTTCGACGTCTTTGTCAAACAGGCCGTTTATCGGCGCTATGCCGAACAGTTTCTCGATCCGGTGCAGATTGACGCAGTGGATGAGGCCGCGCTATTGTCGAATTGACTCGTGAAGGGCAGATCATCGCAATCGGGTTGGTAAGCGATTCTTTAACAGTGGTACCCATTCATCAGGCAGTTGCGTGGTCCGTGTCACTTATCGATGGGCTGGGCGGAGGCCTTCGCAATGTACCCTGATTGGCTTGCCAGTTCGAATCTGCTCCCGGTTCGCCTGCCGAATTGCAGTAGCACCTATCGCATGAAGTCAAACTCCATACACCTGATATGACAGTACGGAAAGTATTGAACGTAGGCGGAAATTCACGCGAGATCCCGCTGCCGCCAGTATACGAAGGGTGGGACATTCTCCTGCTGGACATCGACGAAAGAGGCAAGCCAGATATTCTGTGCGATGCCCGGGAACTGGAGCATCTGGCGCCAGCCGAATTCGACTCGGTCTATTGTTCGCACAACCTTGAGCACTACTACCGCCACGACGTCGCGAGCGTATTGTCGGGATTCAAGCATGTTCTCAAGGACAATGGCTTCGTGTTCATTCGCGTTCCGGACATCGCGGGGTTGATGCGAACGGTGGTCCGGAACAGCTTGGACATCGATGACGATCTTTACGACTCCGCCGCGGGGCCCATCGCTGTGCACGACGTCATCTATGGCTTTGGCCCGGAAATCGAGCGAAGCGGAAATGATTTCTTTGCGCACAAGACCGGCTACTCACAGCAGTCGCTGGTGTCGATACTCGAGGCGGCTGGTTTTCGCGTGGTCTTCTCCCATTGTGCCAACCTTGAGGTCGTAGCGTATGCCTTCAAGAGCGCGCCAACGGAGTACGCTGCAAGACTTCTGGGGCTGACGGATAGTGTAGAAGGCGGCCGTGCAGTGCGTGAACAACAGCCGATCGGCGGCGAGTCGGCTGGTTCGTTACCCGGTTTTGACTCGACAGAAGTGAGGGCTGTCGCGCCGTATCCGCGCGCTGGAAGCTCCAGGAGGCTGCACATCGGCGGCCGGACCAGTTGCGCCGGCTGGGAGGTCTTGAATGTCACCTCCGCTTTCTATGTCGACCACGTCGGCAACGCGAACGATCTGGCGCGATTCTCCGATGATACGTTTTTTGAAATCTATGCGTCTCACGTCGTCGAGCATCTCGACTACAAGGATGAATTGATGGCGACGCTCAAGGAGTGGTATCGCGTCCTTGAACCTGGTGGGCGAGTCATGATCAGCGTCCCCGACCTGAGTACTCTGGCAAGTCTGGTCAATTCCGCGGGTGTGCTCACGGTCGAAGACCGCTTCAATGTGATGCGGATGCTTTTTGGCGGGCACATGGACGAGCACGACTATCACCAGGTTGGTCTGAATCAGGAATTCCTTGCCAAGTTTCTCCGTGATGCGGGGTACGTAAAGATACGCCGCGTCGAGAATTTCAACCTGTTTGATGACGCGAGTTCACTGGAATTGGGTGGAGCCGCCATCAGCCTGAACATGATTGCCGAAAAGCCTCTTCGTGCAAAGTCGGGCTCCAATGAAGCGAATGCGGAAGCGATGGCCAATCAAGGCGGTGCCAGAGGCCGTGCAACCCGGGCGGGGCAAGCCACAGGCGCAGACGAGGCGATCGTGGTGAGGACAGCGGATGGAATCGCGGTGTCCGTTCCTGCCAGCCTGAAGTGCCCGACAACCCATGTCTTGCTGGAACAGGAGCAGTGGTTCGAAAAGGAGGTTGGCTTCATCGCCCGCTGGCTCGGGAGGGGAATGAACGCACTGGACGTCGGAGCCGATTTTGGCGCCTACTGTCTGTCATCGGCCAGGGCGATTGGCGAGGGCGGCCGCGTCATCGCGTTCGAGCCAGAAAACCGGTGCCGAAGATATCTCGACGCCAGTCGCAATGCGAATGGTCTGGCCAATCTGACAATATCCGGCCGCGTGCTTGCGGAAGAAGAGGCGAGCGACCACTTGTTCGGAGCGCACGCCGGTGTAGCCATCGCGGCGACCGGAGATGTCACGAGTTCGGTCGGCCTTGAATCAACGGCAGTTTTGACGCTGGACTCGCAACAGCAGGAGTACCACTGGCCTTCAATGGACTTTGTCAGACTCGGTGTGGCGGAGCAGGTGGGGCGCATCGTCGCGGGCGGACGAAATTTCTTCGCCAGTGGGTCACCTCTGGTTATGTACAGGATCGATGAAGAACGCGGAGCAAACAGTTCCGCGCGCTGGATTTTCGAGGCACTCGGCTATCGCAGCTTCCGGCTGCTGGGCGATGCAAGCTGTCTGGTTCCCGTAAGAGCCGATGAGCCACTGGACGCCTTTGAACGGAACTTGTTCGCAGCCAAGCCCGACCGGGCGGCAAGCCTTGCTGAAAGAGGCTTGCTGGCCGACAAGACGGTCGAACACGCGCTAGACGAGAGTGAGAGGGCTCGTGCACTGCAGGACGTGTTATCTCGGCCTTACGCTTGCGCTTTTGAATTTTCGGACGATGACATCGCGCATTGCCCTTTCGGCGAAGCCTTCGTTGCATACGCTGCCTGCAAGGGCGCAGGTTTGCCCGCCGCCCGTCGCTATGCGGCATTGGCGGCGGCGTTTGCAATACTCAGCGATTACTGTCGGAGAATCGAGACGCCGACAGGCTTGGCCACATTGGTTCGCGTTGCGCTGGATCTCGGCCGTCGCGAATTTGCCGTCGGTGTCCTAGCGAGATTGGTCAAGGTAAACGGCATCGAAATCGATCAACCCTTTTTCCCTCCCTGCGAGCGCTATGAATTTCTGTCGCCTGAAGGTCGGGAGTCGGAGTGGTTCGTGGCGGCCGCGAACGAGCAATTCGAGTTGGCGCGAAGTCACTCGTCCTGTTTCTGCGGTGGTGATCTGGATCGCCTGAAATGGCTCAGCGAGAGCCCGTTTGCGTCTGCCGCCATCAATCGGCGTCTTGTTCTGGAAGCGGCCCGGCGCGGCCATGGCCTGCCCGACCTGTCAGGCTACGTCAAGCGAGGACTCAGCCACGAAAATCCCGTGTACTGGACTGCTGCGGGTTTGCCGAATATCCTTGCAATGTCTTGAAATTCTGGCAGAAAGTTGCCTGGTACGCGCGACCCGTTGGCGCCAATGATCGTGGCACATCTATCGGGCAGCCCTTGCGTTACCAATTTTTGTCAGTCTTGAGACGTTTTTCGTCAGTCTGCCGTAGTCCGGTGTTCGAGGCTCGGATCAAGACGCTGTGGTGCTTGGGTATGCGTCCCCAGCCCTGATTTCAATAGGTGGTCTGGTAATTGCTCTCAGAGCTGTAGCGACACGTGTCGTTGTCTAATCAGGAGAGCTTAATGAAAACTTTGCAGAAGGGCTTTACGCTCATCGAGTTGATGATTGTCGTCGCCATCATCGGTATTCTGGCCGCCATCGCCATCCCACAATTCAGCGAATACACCAAGAAGGGTGAGGACAAGGCGGCTCAATCGGATGCCAAGAACCTGCTCACCGCGGCTGTTGCCAACTCGATCCAGTAATCACTGGACTCGGACTCGGATAACCTAGGAGATTCATATGAAAAAAGCTTTGATTCTGGCTGCCATGGCAGCCTCCGCAGTGAGTTCGCAGGCCAACGCTACCGCCGCCTGTACCGGCGTTGCCGGCGGTGGAAACTACAGCTTCGCTCTAAATTCCGACACAAGTAGCCGCTTCGTCCTGACCGCGTTTACCGTCAAGTGCTCCTCCAACGTGTTCAGCAACTACTCCGAGCAGGCAACTTCGCTTGGAGTTGTCGCCGGTTCAGGAAAGGGCAAGAACTATTTCGGCGGCGGCACGGGCGGTGGCGGCGTATCGGCCATGGGTACTTGCGCAACCACGGGATGCTCAGCGACGGAAGTTAGCGATACGAATTCGACTACCAAGATGAACGCAAGCTGATCTGTAACCTGTCAGCCTGAGAGGCGCGCTACGGCGCGCTTCTTTGCTTTTATGTGGCCATTTTGTCTTTCCGCACTTCGATCCGGCTTTCGCAGCCGGGCGGTGCTGCTCATTCTGGTGTTGGGTGCCTTGCTGGTCGGGGTTGCCTTTCTTGCGTCTTCGTTTTCGCCGCGGCAACCCAAGACCGTGACACTCGACGTCGGTTTTTCGGCAATGCGCTTCAGCCTGGTGCTGTTTGCCGTGTTCTGGGTGCAGGAACTTGTGGGGCGCGAGGTCGAGCGCCGCACCGTCCTGTATGCCCTGTCCTACCCGGTTTCGCGTGATGCCTATGTGGTGGGTCGTTTTGCCGGCGTGATAGGTTTGCTGGCGGTTGCCGCCGCGCTGCTGGGCATGCTGCTCTGGATTTCCGTCTCGCTGTCCGGCAACCACTATGACCAGGGACACAAGGTGCAACTGGGCTGGGCCTATTGGCTGACCATCGGCGGCTTCTGGCTCGATGCAGCGGTTGTTGCCGCATTCGCCCTGTTGATTTCGACCCTTTCCACGGTACAGATGCTGCCGGTGGCACTGGGCGCCATGTTTGCGGTGGCCGGCAAAAGCCTCGGTGCCGTGCTGGATTATCTGGAGCGCGGCGCCGACGGCGACGCCAATATCATGGGGAGTTTCGGTCCACTGATGGAGTTCATCAAGTGGATCCTTCCCGATCTGTCGCGCCTCGACTGGCGCGTATGGCCGATGTACGGCCTGCAGCTGGCGGACGGTGCCATCCTGTATGGAGTTCTGCTGGCGGTCGGCTACCTGACCGTACTCGTTTCGCTGGCGGTCATGATTTTCCGGCGGCGCGAATTCTTTTGAGGCTCGCCGTGCGCCGCCTTCACCTTCTGCCGATTATTGTTGTCCTGGCTGGCATCGGCATCTTCGGTATCGCCCAGCGCAATCTTGCCGACGTCAAGAGGATTTCGGCGGGCGCGGAAATCGAGGTCACGTTGCCCTTGTTCGTGCAGGTGGTGCTGGCGGGGGGCGATCGCTATCTGGCGGCGAGTTGGGCCGCGGTGCGCGCATTGGTGACCGAGACCAGTCACATGAAGCCCGACGACTACCAGATTCTTGCCCGGGTGCAACAGGACGCGTCGTGGCTGAATCCTGCCCACGAGGACAATTACTACACCGCGGCGGCGATACTGCCTTGGGAGGGGCAGGTACAGACGGCCCAGACGATTCTGCGAAGGGCCACCGCTGCCCGGCCTTTCGACGTCCAGCCGCCTTTCTACTATGGTTTCTACATGGTGCATTTTCTGGATGATGCCCTGGGCGCTGCTGAATGGCTAAGGCAGGCGGCCCTCCACCTGCCCGATCCCAATGAACGTTTGATGATGGAAGATATGGCGGCAAGATGGCTGGGGCGCAGCCAGGATCTGGAAATGGCGGCGCGCGTCGTCGATGCGATGGCAGCGCAGACCAAGCGCAAGGATTTTGCCGATTATCTGCACAAGCGCAGCCAGCGCCTGCGGGATATCGCCATGTTGCGCCGGGCGGCCGATGAATACCGTATGCGCGTCGGCAGGCCGCCGAGTTCGCTTGCGGATTTACAAAGTGAAGGTCTCGTCAAAGCCATTCCTGCCGACCCCCTTGGCATCGGCTACGGAATTAACCCGGCAGGCCTGCCGGCTGGACTGGACAGCATCAAGAAATGACCGGCGCGATTTCAATCGAGGGTTTGAGCAAAACCTATCCCCGTTCCTGGGCGAGCCCGGCCTTCGAGGCGGTCAGAGGCCTGTCGCTGGAAATTCCGCAAGGCGAGGTTTTCGGCTTCATCGGTGCCAACGGCGCCGGAAAAAGCACCACGATCAAAATGCTCACGGGAGTGCTGAAGCCGAGTTCCGGGCAGGCAAAAATGTTCGGTCTCGATGTGCGCGAACACGCTGCCCGCAAAGGCCTGGGTTATGTGCCGGAGAACCCCAGCCTGTATGACTACCTGTCCCCGCTCGAATTCCTGTCGATGGGCCTTGCCTTGCATGGCGCTGGCATGAGCGATGCCAATGCGCATTGCATGCGCTGGCTGGAGCGCTTTTCGCTGGCCGCCGTGGCAAACAAGCGCATTCGCAGCTTTTCCAAGGGCATGGTGCAGCGGGTCGCTTTGGCGCACGCCATGGCCATCAAGCCGCGCTTGCTGATTCTCGACGAACCGCTTTCCGGGCTTGATCCGGTTGGGCGCAAGGAGGTTGTCGATATTCTCGGCGAGTTTCGCAATTCAGGCGGCACCATCTTCCTCACCTCGCATGTATTGCATGACATAGAGCGGCTGGCCGATCGCTTCGGGCTGATTCACCAGGGACAGCTGATGACGGTGCAGTCGCCGGCGGATCTCCTGCTGGACGATCAGACTCTGACGATCCGCTCGGCGGGTGAGCAGGCCGTGGCTGGATTGGTCGCCGAGACACAGGGCCGCTGGCGCATCGATGTGCGTCGTGACCAGGTCTGGTCGGTTCTTGAGGCGCTGCACGCCGCGCACCACTCGGTTCTCGAGATCCGTCCGGCGATGACGCTGGAAAGCGTCTTCATGCGCTATATGGGGGCGTCGGCCGATTCGGCGACTGGGCAGGGCAAATCCGGTGAAGCGTAAGGATAGGCGTCCATCCGTGGCGCCGAGACAGCACCAGGCCAAATTTCCCGATGTGCTGAAGCCCCTGGTAAAGCTGGTTGAACACAAACGCTACGATGAAGTCGAGCGCTTGGCGTGCGAATTGCGCCGGGTTTTGCCCAACCATCCTTTCGTCCTCAAGGCACTGTCGTTCGGTTTGATCGGTCAGCGGCGCCATGACGAAGCGCTGTCTGTTCTGGAGCAAGCCATCGCGCTTGACCCGCGGGACCCCGAGCTGCACAACAACCTGGGAATTGTCTGGGCGACGCTCATGCGCTCCGATAGAGCGATCGATGCCTTCGCCCGAGCGATCGAGCTTGTGCCGGGCGATGCCGAGGTATGGAACAACCTGGGTGCGGCCTACTGTTACACCAACCGTTGGGCCGAGGCCATCCCCTGTCTGCTGAAGGCGATCGAGCTCCATCCCGGGGATTACGACGACGCGATCTCTATGCTGGCAGGGGCGCTGCTGAGTTCGGACCGGAACGACGAGGCAGTATCTTGTTTCACCATCCTGGCCGAGGCCGAGCCAGAGAATGCGGAATGTCTTGGCGCCCTGGTCCATTTGGCCCTGCGCATGGCGCGCTGGGGTGTCCTCGACGAGAGCCTGACGCGGCTGCGGCGCGTCGCCGCCGCGGCCGACAATCCCAAGGTTGGGCCGTTTCATGCCTTGTCGATGCCGGGACTAAGCGGCGGCGAATTGCGGCGATTTGCCGAGAGCCACGTTGCGGCCCAGATCGGTTCCGCAGCGTCGAAGGGCAGCCCGATTTTTGCGCACTATCGCACTGCCGATCGCGATGCCGACCCGCGAATTCGCATCGGCTATGTGTCGTATGATTTCCGGGATCATCCGGTCGGTCATGTCCTTCCGCGGATTATCGAACTCCACGACCGGTCGAAATTTGAAGTGCTCGGCTATTCGCTGACGCCGGACGACGGAAGCGCGATACGACAGCGGCTGGTGCAGGCCTTCGACCGCTTTGTCGATATCACCCATCTTGGAATCAAGTCGGGTGCGGAGAAGATTGCCAGCGACCAGATCGACCTGCTGATCGACCTGCAAGGCCTGACGACCGGCAACCGCGTAGCCATGCTCTCCATGCGACCGGCGCCAATCCAGATCAACTGGCTTGGCTATGCCGGAACCATGGGCAATCCAGGGCTGGCCGACTATGTGCTTGGCGATCCGATCGCGACACCCTTCGAGCACCAGCCGTTTTTCAGCGAAGAAATTGTCCAGCTTCCGCATTGCTACCTGCCGATGGACGCGACCATGGAGGTTCCATTCCCACCGTTACGCAGCGACGCCGGATTGCCCGAGGATGCGTTTGTGTTTTGCTCGATGAACAACTGCTACAAGTTCAATCCGCAGGTATTCGACGTCTGGTGCGAGATCCTGAAGGCGACGCCCGGCAGCGTTCTTTGGTTGAGTCAGCCCGCGGGGGTCGCCGCCACCAACTTGCGCGAGGAGGCTTCGGCGCGTGGCGTGGCTCCGGAGAGGATCATTTTCGCGGACCGCGTCGCCACCCGGGCGGAACACCTGGCGCGCCTGCAATTGGCCGATCTCGCGCTCGATCCATGGCCCTATAACTCGCATTCTTCGGGAATCGATGTGCTCTGGGCCGGCGTACCGATGGTTACCCTGCTGGGCGATTCGTTTGCCGGGCGCGTCGGGGCCAGCCTGCTCAACGCCGTTGAGTTGCCGGAGTGCATTGCCGAATCATCGGCGGAGTATCGGAATCTGTGCGTTGCGCTAAGCTGCCAGCCGGAGCGCCTCGGACAATTGAGGCGGCGCTTGGCTGCCGGCCGGGCTACCGCGCCGCTTTTTGACATGGGTAAGTTCGTTCGTTCGCTCGAAGAAGTCTATTCAATGCTCGTCGCGCGCAACTTGACCGCAGATTCAGCCAAATAAAATTTGTCCCGGTTACGGCTTGTCCGGGGTGCTCCTGTTGGCGCGGCTCACGGGGACGGTCAAGGGTTTCAGCAGCATCCCGACGGGTGATGAGCCGAGATGCCCGACGTAGTGCACCGCGGGTTGGCCATTCTGCTTTTCGGCCAGGGTCTGCAGATAGTCTGCACGCGAACGGGTGTAAGTCGCAGCACGCCAGAGCTCGTTGAACGCCGTATGGGCGCCAATGGCGAGAAACAGGCAGGCGACACCGAGGCTTGATCGGGACAGGGAGCGGCCCGGTTCAAGAAGAGCTTGCAGGCAGGCGACCAGCAGAACGATCAGTGCCGGCGTGCTCAGCCTGAGGAGCGCGTCATTGTTCACACCGAAGCGAATCATCGGTAGGGCCAACAGGATTGCGACGGCGAGGCCAAACACATCGCGCCCCTGCCGCAGATGCGGAGCCAATACGAGGGCCAGAAAAAGGAATTCGCAGGTGATGAACAAGAGATAGGAATGCAGTGACGCCGACTGCATCGTGTAATTGACAACCCCGGCGGGCGCCGTGCCCGCCATCCGGGTATCGATCTGGTTCGCATCGAGGGTCAGGAAGAGGATCAGCGGGACGGAGAAAACCAGCCCGGACACCACGGCGTCTATAGGCAGGCTCCGCCAGGACCATTTCCGGAACGACTTTGCCGCCCCCAGCAGCGCAAACGGCAGAAGCCCGAGCGCGGCGAAGGGCGTCCAGATCAAGGTGAGGGGCAGCAATGCCGTGCTCAGTCGCAGGAAGTCCTGACTGTTGAGATGCCGCAGGACCAGCAGGGCGCCGATCCAGATCGGCAGGCAGTGATTGGGCGCCCACAGCAGTTGATTGGTCAGCGAGGGATAGCTCAGCGGAACCCACCATTCGAGGCGCATCGGGAACACAGGCAGCGATTCCGTCGCGATGAACTGCCCGACGAAGTCCATGCCGCTGAAGAAGACCGCAATCAGGAGGCTCCACGCGAGGGGCCATCCCGCATGTCGGGGCAGGGGCAGCAAGAAAAGAAAGATCAGCACGCCTGCGCTGGTCCAGACATAGACCGCGAACTCAAGGTGCTCAATTCCGAATATCCGGCCAAAGATCGCGGGTGGAAGAAAGAAGCCGATTGCCGACCGGAGCACGAGTTCGACGCCGCCGGGCGACAGGTAGTGCACCGGCCATTCGGCGAACACCAGGTCACCGAGGACGGCATCGCGAACCTGCCAGTCAGGGTTGGCGTACATGAAGTGGCTGCCGCCGCCAAACGCGGCCCAGGCCGCGGCGGCGGCAAGGATGAGCAGGGCGGCCGCCGGCGAATAGTCGAGGCGCCACGCTATCGGTCGCGTGGCGAGGGCCCGAGACAGCAGGTGCAGCAAGGCGCCGCAAAGCACCAAGGCAGCAGGCCAGCGGAACCAGCCAAACAGAAAAATCAGGTTGGGGAGCGTGAGGTAGGACAGGGCGACGACTGTCAGGCCGTCGCCCCTGGTCTCTCCCCAGCCTCGGTTATCGATCCGGGTCATGCAAGCTATCCGGCGCGATGGTTTGACTGCCACTCATGCCACATCCGCCAAAGCGCATCTTCCAGTCTGCGGGCGAAGCGCGGTGCGTCGAACAGCGGTGAAGCCAGCACTTGTTGACGCAGCGTCGAGCGCAGATATGCCAGTCGTGGCAGATCGCTCGCCACGGCAATCGCCCGGTCGACATAGGCGGATTTGTTTGGCGCTACCCAGTCCGGCAGTCCTGCGACCGTCAGAAAGCTCGCGCCCTGCCGTTCAAGCATGGTGTCGCCGGCCAGTGTCAGGGTCGGCACGCCCATCCATAGCGCCTCGCAGGTGGTGGTTCCGCCTGGGTAGGGGAATGTATCGAGTATGACATCCACTTCGGCATGGGCCGCCAGATAGGCTTCCCGCTTGACGGTGCCGTGCATGGCCACCTGCTGCGGTTCGATTCCGGCTAGCCGCAGGCGCCGCGCCAGTTGCTCCCTCGCGCGGGATTGGTCGAGCTGCGGGCACTGGAGACGGAGAGTTGCTGTTGGCAGGGCGGAGAGAATCTGGGCCCATGTGCCCAGCACGTCGTCTCCTACTTTGGATAAATTCTGAAAGCAGCCGAAGGTCACCCTGCCGCTTCGCATTGCGGGCAAGCCGGATATCGGGATGTCGGCCTGTGGCGCCGTGAAGCAGAGTCTCGTTTCGGGCAGGTACCAGATCGATTCCGTGAACTGGTTGCGGTTGGCGTCGGGGATTTCCATTTCGGTCGCCAGCAGGTAATCGATTTCGGCAACGCCCGTCGTCGCGAAGTAGCCCAGCCAGGTTGCCTGCACCGGTGCGGCTTTCCAGCCGAACAGCGGCAGCCGGTTGTCGGTCGTGTGTCCGGCAAGGTCAACGAGGATGTTGACTCCGTCGGAGTGGATCAAGCGCGCTGCGGCTTCGTCGTTGAGGTCGGCGATCGGCTTCCAGTCGGTGAAATGCATTCGCATGCGTGCCGTCAGCGCATCTTCCGAGTGGCCGGTCGGATAGGCGATCAGCTCGAATCGGGACCGGTCGATTTGCGCAAGCAAGTTCTCCAGAAAGAAGCCGACCGGGTGGTTCCTGAGATCGGCCGTTACCAAACCGATACGCAGACGTTCGGGCGCCATAGGGCATGACCAGGCCGCGAACCTTGATGTCGCCGCCCGGGTGACTGCCAGCCCGTAGCTGCGCGCCTGGCCGAGCAGTGATGAACTGCTGCTGCCGCCGTAGTTCAGTGCAAACAGCAGATTGCTATGCGCCGCGAGCAGATCAGGGTCGATCAGCAACGCTTGGCGGAAACTGGCGATGGCCTCTTCCTGACGTCCCAGAGTAGCCAGTGCGCCCCCCAGGTTGTTGCAGGTTTGCGCGTTGGCTTCAAACTCCAGTACCCGTCGGTACAGTTCTTCTGCCTCACCAACCCGCCCGAGTTGCACGAGAACGGTACCCAGATTGTTGCAGGCATTGGTGTAGCCCGGCCGGATCTCGATGGCCTGCCGGTATGCCTGCGCCGCTTCGTCGAGTCGTCCCTGCGCCCTGAGTGTTACTCCCAGATTGCTGTATGCCTCTGGATAGTTTGGCGCCAGTTCCAGGGCCCTGCGATAGATCGCCTCCGCCTCGGCGAGGCGCCCCTGTTCCTTGAGGATGATGCCGAGGTTGTTGCAGGCCAGCGGATTGCGTGGTGCAAGTTCCAGCGACCGGCGGCAGGCGGCTTCGGCTTCACCGTGCCGTCCCTGATCCTTGAGCACCACGCTCAGGTTGTTGAGCGTCTCGGCATCGTTCGGTTGCAACTGCAATGCCGAACGATAGCTGGCCTCGGCATCTGCATGGCGCCCCAGATCCTTGAGGGTGACTCCGAGGTTGATGTAGGCATCGCTGTAGCCGGGCTCGATCCCGATCACGCGTCGATAGCAGGCCTCGGCTTCCGCAAGGCGCGATTGCCGCCGGAGCAGGTTGCCCAAGTTGTACGGTGCCTTGAAGTAATTCGGGTCGATGGCGATGGCACGGAGATAGTGGGCCTCGGCCTCCGCCGGCAGCTGGTGCATGACGGCGATGTTGCCCAGCTTGAAGTGGGCCTCGGCATGGTCTGGATCGAGTTCCAGCACCCGCTGGTAGCATGCGGCCGCTTCCTCCAGCCTGCCGTTTTCCAGATGGGCCGCACCTGCTTGTGTCCATGCACTGGCGGTTTGCGGTATTTTGGTCGCGGACCGCGGGTCAGTCGATGGGCTCATGTTGTGCGCTCACAATCCGACAATCATGGAAAAGAAGTGGCAGCTCGATCGCTGTTCCGCCGCGTGCACACTCGCGAAGAAACCGATGTCTGCAGGATCACCGTTGTGCTGAATGCCGCTGCCATTCAGCCGATGAACATAATTTGCATTGCCAGATAGACAGAGAGCAGCGCTAGGCTTGAAGCTGCGTTGTCCTCTTGGGGAGAAGTCGCTGCATAGTGAGTGTGGTTTGAGGTTATGAGGCTCAGCCAAAATTGATGCGCTCTCTTTCCACTACAAGGGGGCGTTTTTGCACTTGCGTATGAATATTGGCAATATATTCGCCCAAGATACCAATGAAAAAAAGCTGTACTGAGGCAAGAAAAAACATGCCAATGAGGACTGGAGCAATTCCAAGGCCAAACCGATCCCAATAGATGAGTTTCAGCACCAAGTATGCAAGGGCTATCAGTAGGCTCAGCAGAGACAGCGAGAAGCCGGTCATAGTAGCCAAGCGCAACGGAAGCTTGGAATAACTGGTAATGCCCAGCATCGCCAAGTCATACAACGTATAGAAGTTATTTTTTGTAAGACCTCCTGCACGGCGAGGCTTTTCATAAGGAATTTCCGCATGCTCGAAGCCGATGTCGGCGACCATGCCGCGAAAATACGGGTAGGGATCGTCATAGCGTCTTGCTATTTCAACTACGGTTCTGTCATATAAACCGAAGCCGGTGAAGTTCGGGATCAGACGGATATCTGCTATACGGCCTACTGTCCGATAGTAGGCTTTGCGGACAAGGGCCATCAGCGTTGATTCTTGGGATTGCGGTTTGACACCCGCCACGACACGAAATCCTTCTCTCCACTTGGCGATGAATGTCGGGATCAATTCCGGTGGATCCTGAAGGTCGGATGCCATCGTTATCACCGCATCTCCACGGGCCTGAAGCAGGGCATGCATGGGTGATCGGATGTGGCCAAAGTTGCGCGAGTTCAGTATGGCCTTGACGCGAAAGTCGGAGCTGGCGAGACGCCGGATCGCCGCTACCGTGCCGTCAGTCGATGCGTTGTCAATAAATATGTGTTCATAGTCGCAATCGGGGATGTCGGAAAACTGCAGCGCGATACGTCGATGCAGATCGTCAAGGTTTTCCTCTTCGTTGAAGCACGGAGTGATAATTGAAATTAGAAACATCTTTGACCACCTTGGATATTTGTCGGTAGATTATCCATGCAAATTACTCTTGCTTAAGTCGCTCTTTGCGAATCTCTTCATCGTTGCGATTTCCTCGCCAGGCTCGGGCAACATATGGCCGATTCAACTTGTTGGTAGGATGCACAATCTCGCAGTAACGCCCCCAGTTCACCGCGTTGACGAGCGGCTGGGGGGTATTCAGCGCAGCCGCCACGGGCGAGCGACTAAACTCGACCATGTAGTGATGAGGAATGCGGCCGTTGTTGGCGTCTATTAGAGTGAAAACAAGATTCGGTGTCCACGCACGCCGGATAACCGAGCGCTCAAATTCGTAGTAGGGAGTCACTGCGCCGACCGCGAGCACTATCCCCAGTAGCAGCCGTCGACGCATGCCCATAACTGATGAGGGATGCGCCAGGCCGTTTAGTGCAGCTATGCAGAGAACTCCCAACGAGGGGATCGAGCCGCGCATTGCGAGATCGTTACCCGGGCCGATGCTCAGAAAAGGCAATGTGAGCAGGGTAAGGATTGCAGTGACGAACAACCAGCGATCTATCGCCCTAGAGACCAGCAATGCGAGTATCGCGAACTCAAAGATCACGAAAAGCGTGTAGTTCTCTGCGAAAGTAAGGAAATGACTGAAATTGTTCAGGTAGATCCACCTGCCATGCTCTGGTGGAGTAGTGAGAGTCATGCCGTACTGAACGCCGCTGGGCGGGATCACCAGCGTGACGAAAATTACGCCGAATACGCCGAGACAAGCTGCAATTAGCGGCACATCAAGACCATGGCGGGGCCGTTTCAGCCACCAGCGCAGAGCCAGGATGAACAGGAAGGGCGCCATGCCGATCAGGGCGAACGGGGACCAGAGGGGTAGTACAGCCACCAACAGCGGTGTGATGGCAAGGAAGCGTGGGTGGCGCCAGTGGCGGTAGAACAGGGCGATGGAAATCCATGCTGGAAGGCTGTGGTTGGGATTCCAGAACAGGTTGGAGGTGTTCGACCAATAGCTGACCAGTGGTGGCGGCTTGATCCACCAGTCGATGAAGGCTCCCTGCAGCGGAATATTGCCCCAGTGGAAATCCGGAAACATGTAGCCGACGATATCCATGCCGCTAAATAGCACGACAATCAAAAGAGCCGCTGTCGAGCGTATCAGCGTGGTATGCCGCAGGGGTAGAAGTAGAAAGAACACCGTGATGCCGATAACGGTCCATACCCACAACAGCTTGTCGGCGGTCGCCAATCCCGTGAGTTTGGCTATGGCTGCGGCAGGAAGAAAGTACGCTACCGGCGCGCGCAGAATGAACGCGTCCGCCTCGCCCGCTGCATAGCTGGGGGGCCAGGGGGCCGCCGCCAGGTCTCGCAGCACCGCATCGCGAATGATCCAGTCGTGGGCGTTGGCGTAGAAGAAGTGTCCTGCGCCACCAAACACCGACCAGGCTGCCGCGACGAGCAGCGCCAGAGCGATCAAGCGTTTCGGTGGCCAGGGCGTCGCGGCCAGCGCATGAGTGGAAAGTGCTCGCCAGCAGGCATAGCCGAGAAGCAGGGTGAGAATCAGGGCGGGCGCCGGTTGGAACCAGCCGGGAAAATACAGGAACACCGGCAGCGCCAGATAGCCCAGCGCGACACGGGTCAGGCGATCGGGCGGGGTGTGGGAAGGACGTTCCTCCAGATATCTGGGCGCATGAATCATGAAGATGGCCCCGGTCGATCCGCGGATGGATCGAATGACAGGCGGCTGTGTAGCAGATAGCTGAGCATTACGCTCAACAGGATGACGATCGCCTGGGCGATCAGAGGGGACATACCGGCCGCTTCCACCAGCAGGGCCATGGTCAGCAGACCGAACAGCAGAGTGCCGATGAGGCTGGCGTTGAAGCGCATGAATTCGCGGGGGACCGGAGCAGCGGAACGAAAGACCAGGCGACGCTGCATGACGTAGGACTGGGTGACGGCGACGAAGTGGGCGATGACGGCGATGATCAGATAGTGCAGGCGGTCGGCCGCCAGCAGGTAGAGCACGTAGAAGCTTACGTAGCCGAAGAGGGTGTTCCAGCCGCCGACAACAAGAAAGCGCAGTTTCCTGCTGTCCTTCCACAGGCGTCGAGGCGTATCGAGAGACGGGATCTTCGGGCGATTCATCGCGATGCCGGGCCGACAGCCTCGGCCATGCGGGCAATGGCCCGGGGCAGTGACGTCCATGCTTCCAGTCCCAGTTCGTTTTGGGCGCGACGGGTATCCGGCAGGTAGCGATTGCGGGGCGCCCCCCTGTCGGTGCCGAGTATCTCGAGTGCAGCGTCCGGCGCGACGGTGTCGCGGATGGTTCGCGCGAGTTCGGCCAGGGAAATGGCGTCGGCACCGCCGACGTTATAGGCGCGGCCAGCACGGCCCCGGGCCAGCAGGGCAAGCAGCCATACAGCCAGGTCGGGGGCATACAGGTAGCTGCGCAACGGTGAACCGTCGCCGCGCAGGACGATGGGGCCACCGGCGAGCGCATCGCGCAGCAACTGGGCGGGAGCCAGGTGCTTGGGAAGATGGGGGCCGAGAAAGGCGAAGCAGCGGGCGACTACCGGCGCCGGCAGCTCCGTGCCGGCCCGGCAGGTGCAGAGCATTTCCATGATTCGCTTGCCTTCGCCATAGGCGTTGCCCGCGCTCAACGGGTCGCCTGCCAGACCGGCGTCTTCCTTCAGGGCGGACGTCGAGGCAGGCTGGTCGCCGTACACCGCGCCCGAACTGAGCAGCAGAAAATGTCGGCAACCGGCGTTGGCGAGAAAATCGAGGACCCGGCGCGTTCCGTCGATCATGCCGGCCAGCAGCAAGGATGGATTGGCGGCAGCCTGCGGCGAGGAGTCGGTGGCGCCATGAATCACCGCGTCGAAGCGGCCGTCGGGCAGACGAAAGTTCGTCACGTCGCCTGTCACGAAGGACAGCCAGGGCCGGCCACGGAATTCCGGGTGACGTTCGAGGAAGGCCTGCGGATTGCGCGACAGGGCGACTACCTCGATGGCCTGCCCTTTCCGGTTGAGGCATTCCAGCGCCGCCAGCAGCCAGTAACCGAAGAACCCGGTGCAGCCTGTGGCAAACAGGCGAATGCCGCTCAACTCGGGCAGAGGCATTCGCTCCAGCAGAACACTGAGGTCGCTGCACGCCGTTTCAAAGATGGTGTGGCGGGGTGGCTGCATGGCTATCATTCGACTTCAGTACAAGGTCAGCACGGGATTGGAACGGGATGCCCGCAACGCGTCGCTGATCGTTTGCTGTGCGCGGAATGAGGAAACGACAATCGTGGCGTCCGGGTGCCGGTCGAGTGCCTCTGGCGCTTCGATGAGCAGCGGCCCCAAATGTTTTTCGCGCAGATTGGGGTTGCTGTCCACCAGCCCGGCAAGGCGGCTTTCGCCCGCTGCGAGAAGGCGCGGCAGCAGGCGTGCGGTGTGACTCCCGGCGCCGTAGATCACCAGCGCCTTTGCCGGGCAGGCAGTGATGCGTGCGACGGCGGTCCGGGTCATGGCTTCCGAGCGGGCGATGTAGTCCTCGATGCCGTCGCTCGTTGCCGTGGGTGCAGAGCGCGCTTTGGTGGCCGGCCCGCGGGCGAAGAGTCCGAAGAGGCTGTCGCAGGTGCCCGGGGGCAGGTCGACGATCGTTGATGACAAGGCGGTGAAGCCAAGTTTCTCGAAAAACCCCTTCAGGCTCTCCGCAGAGAAGTACTGGATGTGTTCGAGCGAAAATTCGCCGTGGGGTTCAAAGGCATGATGCGCAAATCGTTCCAGCGCGGGGACCTCGACAAGAATCCGGGTGTCATGGCCGATGGCTGCAGCCAGGGCTTCGAGGTCTTCGTGCACTTGCGGCAGGTGTTCGAGCACGCCGGTCAGGCAGATCACATCCATAGCCGCCAGGTCGAGCAGCGTGGCGGCCTGATCGAGCGTTCCGCACCGGACGCAATCTAGCTTGAACTGCTGACGGGCCTGTTCCGGTGCGCCGGGCGCGGGATCGATGCCTGCCAGGCAGGACCACCCCGCAGCGCGGAGGGCGCCGAGCAAAATTCCGGATCCGCAGCCGAGGTCGGCAATCCGGGCTTCCGGTTTGGTATGTGGTCGCAACACTGCGACGGCCGCGTCGCAGCGCAGGCGATCCGCGACGGAGAGCTTGCTGCCATCCGGCGCAATATCGTATTTCGATAGCGAGCGGTAATAGGCGGCGTAGGTTGCCGGTGACGGCAACTGGTCGGCGAAGACGAAGTCGCACGACGCGCAACGGGCGACGCGATAGCTCATGTCCAAGCCGTCCAGCGTGGCCAGGGTGTTCAGGTGCAGTGGCACGGTACGGTCGCCACTGCAGACCGGGCAGCACCGCATATGCTGGTTCATGACTCGGCTGTTCCGAAGATGTCATCCAGGGTCACGATGCGCGAGCCGGAAATGCCCAGCGTGGCCAGATCGCGCAGGATTTCTTCGCGATGGCGGACGCTGCAGACGAGAATGGACAGGCTTCCATGCCGCGGTGGATAGTAAGCTTCGACGACGAGGGGGCCATGGCGTTCGCCGTGCCGCTGTGCCGCATTGTCGATCAGCGCGGCTACCGGCAACGAATCGAGCAGGGGCTCGACATAGCTGCGAAAGTCGCCGCCGATGCCCCAGGCCGCGAAGGGCTCCGGCAGCCGCGCCAGAAAGCGTTGCAACAGTCGCGCCCGTCGCTGCGCGTCGGTCAGCGCAGGCCGTGCCAGAACTCGCAGGCTGTCCGAGTAGACAGATGACTCCCAACGGCCCGTCTCCAGACCTTGGACCTCGAAGCCTGCGTGATGCAGCAACGCGGTCAGCGACGCGGGAGTGAACTGGTGGATATGCTCCAGGTTCGGGTCCATGCCCAGCAGTCGGTGGCCGGCCTGATTCGGCACTTCGACCAGCAGGTTTCCCCCATCGGCAAGCAAGCGCCGCCAGT
>SXGU01184501.1_pt1 | contig 18900 bp, 22 predicted proteins | sample 3174531 | NCBI WGS metagenome assembly SXGU01 (sample SAMN11356863, study PRJNA531348) | freshwater metagenome | isolation source: freshwater sample F1-140 | place: China: Fuxian Lake, Yuxi | collected 2017-12-25 | reverse complement strand
GCCCCGAACAGGCGACTAAGCTAGTGGCCTCGCCCGGACCCGTCAACCTGGGATCGGTCCGCCCACGCGTCCCTATCTCATTGTCTGACAATATGATAGAAATGGTCGAATGGACGGATTGGGAAAAGAAACGAGCGATGAGTGGGAACCGGTTCGGGGGGAACTTAGTCCTATAGCCCCGTCCCTAGCCCTCCGCTCACCGCTGCTCTTGAACTACATCACCTTCCTTTGCAACAATTGGGCCTTGTCTTTTTCGCCAGCTGCAAGCCTTTATGAATGAACTAGTTAGGTGAAATCGTCCTGCCGAGACTTGACCGTCTTCACGCCCCCGATCCGGCTGGATTGCCAAAAACGCGGTGGCGTGCCCCCGGCTAGATTCCCCCCCGATGCGAACCTATTTCGTCGGGATTTGGGAGCTTTCCGAAGCCACCGCAGTCCAGAAGGGACTCGACCGGATCCCGGCCCCGGACCTGGCCGCCATGCACAGCCGCCGAACCCGCTTTCTCAAGCAACTCGAACCCGACGGCACCGGCTGGCGATTCCACCACGACCAAGGGTAACAACCTCCTGCCATGGTCGACTCCCTGAGAATCCATGCCGCGGAGGAGCGCGGCCCGCGCCGCACCGGCGAATTCGTCCTCTACTGGATGCAGGGCGTCGCGATGCGCTCCCGAGCCAACTTTGCTCTCAACTTCGCGATCGAGCAAGCCAACCAGCTCGGGCTTCCGATGCTCGTGTATCACGGGCTTCGGCACGACTACCCGTGGGCCAGCGATCGGTTTCACACCTTCATCCTCGAATCGGCCATCGATCTCTATCGGGGATTCGGCGAGCGGGGCATCCAATACGCTTTCTACCTGGAAACCCGACCCGAGCAGGCCCGCCGCTCGATTACCGAATCGCCGCTTGTGGCCTTGGGTCGCCGGGCCGCCCTCGTGGTCACCGATTTCTTTCCGACGTTCATTCAACCGCGCCAACTCAAGCGGCTCCGCGACCGGATCGACGCGCCGGTGGTGGCCGTTGATTCCGCCACTGTCGTTCCAATGCGGTTTCACACCAAAGAGTATCTCGTGGCTCGATCGATTCGGCCGGTACTCATGGAAGCCTTGCCCCACTATCTCTACCCGGTCGAGAATCCCGATCCGATCGTTCGCCGCCCGATCGAAGTTCCCTTTGAGGAGCCGCTGAACGCCAGAAGCACCTCGGAAGACATTCGGTCCCTGGTGGCGAACTGTGACATCGACCATTCCGTCGGGCCGGCGACGGCCACTCCCGGTGGCGAACGCGCCGCCCGGGCCCGGCTCCACGACTTCGTGGCTCACGGGCTACCCCGCTACGACGAGCGGAGCGACCCGAATATCGATGCCACGAGCCGGCTCTCCGCCCACCTCCACTTCGGCACCATCAGCATCCAGGAAGTCCTCCTTACCGCAAGGCAAGCCGGCCCCGCCAACCAGTACGCCACCTTTCTCGATCAAGCCCTCACCTGGCGCGAGTTGGCCTACAACCTCGTCTTCCAGAATCCCAAGCACCGGACGATGGCCGTGGTACCCGACTGGGCCCGGAAGGAATTGGACGACCACTCCGCCGACCCGAGGCCCGCGCTCTATTCGGACCAGGACCTCGAGGCGGGCCGGACCCACGACGCCCTGTGGAATGCGGCGGAGCGCTCGCTGGTGGACCACGGTGAGATCCACAACTACATGCGAATGCTCTGGGGCAAGTCGGTCTTGATGTGGACCAAGAACGCCCCCGCGGCGCTCCGAATTCTCGAGCACCTGAACCACAAGTACGCCCTCGACGGCCGGGACCCGAATTCCTACGGCGGAATTTTGTGGTGTTTCGGCAAGTACGACCGCCCGTTCTACCGTCGGCCGATTTTCGGCACGGTTCGCTACATGAGCCTGACGGCAGCCGCGAAGAAATTCGATGTCGCGGCCTACGTTGCCCGGTTTGCGGCACCCGGAGCCAAATAGCGAACGTTTTGGTTATTCGGACGGACCCGCCGGTGGCTACTGTGTTCCCGTCTCCAACCGCGGGAACCAACGATGATCTGGCATTCGGGCATCTGGGCAGTAACCCTGTGGACCGCGGGCCGGGTGCCCTCGCTGGTCGCGTTCGGGGCCAAGCGGGTCGAGGCGAGCCTCTTGGGCCGCCTCGTCCTCGATCAGTGGCGATCGGTACCAGGCCGGTTTCCCGACTTGATCGTGGATGAGTTCGCGGTCCTGCCCGACCGGTTCCGGGCCCTCGTGCACACCTCGAGCCTTCGGCGGCTGGAACGAGCGGTCCTCTGGTTCAAGGCTACGATCGGCCGCGAAGCGAGGGTTGCCGCGGTCTCGGGTCGAAGTCACCTCTGGGAAACGGGCGCCGAACTGCAACCGGTGGCGGCCGCCGAGGAACTGGCGAGTTGGCGGCGCCGGATTAGAACCGGACGGGCGCTCGGATTGTCGGGCCGGCTTCCCGACGACGCTGGCAACTCGTGGTGGCGGCCGGGTTGAGCTTCACCGGCTAGCCGGTCCGTTCTTGTCCGGAAACGGCACGTCCACCGCCATGCCGTCACGGGCAATACTCACCGTCGGAAAGACCGCTCGGGCCTCCTCGATTAACTCGGGCGCCTCCCGGCTGTACCGAGCGCTGATGTGTGTCAGCACCAAGCGTTTGACGCCGGCCTCGCGGGCCAACTCGGCGGCCTCCGCCGCGGTACTGTGCCCGGTTTCGACGGCCCGTTGACGCTCGTCCGAGCCAAAGGTGGCCTCATGGATCAGGAGGTCGGCGCCCCGGGCCGCCTCCCGGACGCCCCGGCAAGGCCGGGTATCGCCCGAGTACACCACGGTCCGGCCCGGCCGCGGCGGCCCGACGATTCCGTCCGGCGGCACGACGCGGCCGTCAGGGAGCGTCACGGACAGGCCCCGGTGTAATTGTCCCCAAAGGGGGCCCTCGGACACCCCAAACGACTTGGCCACCTCGGGATCGAACCGGCCCAGCCGGTCGCGCTCGACCAGCGCATAGCCCACGGTGTCGGCCCGGTGCTCGGTTTCGAATACGGCGATGTCGTACTCTTTCCGCTTCAGGCGGTCGCCCGGCTTCACTTCGATGATCTCGACCGGGAACTTGGTCCGCTCGACACCGACGCTCAGGGCGTGGGTGATGATCCGCTGGGCGTGCTTCGGCCCGTAGAGAGTCACGCCTTCCTTCCGGTCGAGAAGCCCCATCGTGCGGAAGAGCCCGATGACGCCCAGGAGGTGGTCGGAGTGGTAGTGGGAGAAGAAAATCTCGGAAAAGCCAAACCCGACGCCGTAGCGCATCATCTGGCGTTGGGTGCCTTCGCCGCAGTCGAACAGCATCATCTCGCCCTCGCGCATCAGCGCCAGGCCGGAGACGTTGCGTTCGACGGTTGGACAGGCCGCGCCGGTCCCAAGGAAGGTCACCCCGAGCATCGAGCCAAATTAACCTTGCCCGGCGCTAGATCAGAACATCGACCTGCTGGGCAATGCCGGTCGTCCCGTTTTCGTTGAGGTAGATCCCCGACCGGGACAACGTCGCCACGGTCTGGTTCGACCCGTCGGTAAACCGGTACGGCGTCGCCACCGACCCGGTGAAGATCGCACCGACGCCGCGGCTCTCTAAAGAATCAGCGGTCAGGCCGGTGGCGCCTTGGTCGACCAACGCCAGCTTGCTGAAGATGCTATCGCCCTCGTCGATGAAGCCGTTGCCGTCCTCATCGTACGCCGCCAACTCGGCGAACCCGTCGCCGCCTTGCCCCACCAGCTCCGTGGCGGCATCGATCCGGCCGTCGCCGTTTCCGTCGAGCCCGAGCACGCTTCCGCCGATCGAGAGCCCCGGTTGACTGGGCGGTTGGTCGCCTACTGGGTCCGGGACGGCCGCGGGCAACGACCCTGGGCCCGCTCCGCCGGTACCGGCCGGGATACTGAGCGTTCCCGAGGCCCGAAGTGAGATCGTCTCGGTCCGGGCGTAAACCCGGGCTAAGTCGAGGGCGGCGGTAAAGTCGATCTGGCGTCCGTCGGCCGTGGCCACGCTGCCCGTGGCCCGGAAACTGGTGGCCTCGACCTCCCGCTCTGATTCCCGGCGCCGGTACTTGACGTCGAACTGAACCATCTGGTCGGCGCGCCGCTCGCCAATCCGGGCCACCAGGCGATCAATCCGGTCGGCCAGCTGCTCGTTGTTCCCCTCTCCCGGGCGGCCCTCGAAGTACCGCTTCAGGAGCTTGGCCAATTTCTCCAAGTCGTGGTCCCCTCTTGCCCCGCGGACAAACGAATCCTCGGCGGGCCGAACGGCCACGGTGAGTTGCTCCCGAACCGAGTGGGTAGCCTCGAGCCGATGGGCGCTGCTGAGCTGGATGTTCGAACTGACGATCTGCATGCCACCCAGTATCGGCGTGGCAGGCAGAGTCTTGAGAGAGGCCTAAAATGCCTTGATCTGGATCGTGATCTTCCCAGGGTGCCTCTTGAGCTCATCGACCAACTCCTTCACGGAGGTGGCCACCTTGGTCAATTCGGCGTAGAGCGCGGTATCGGTCACGAACTTGCCCAGGGTGCCCTGGCCTCGATTGATCTTCTGCAGCAGGCTGTCGAACCGGGCCGCGGTGACCGTGAACTCCTGGGCCGTGGCCGACAGGTTGGTCATCAAGGTGTCGCTCTTCCGGAGCGTGGTCGGCAGATTGGCGACGGCCAGAGTCGAGTCGAGATGGGCCGTCAGGGTTTGGAGCTGCCGCATCGTGGCGGTGAGGTCATTCACAGGACCGGACTTGGTGTTGGTGTAGACGGCCATCATTCGCTGCATGGCCGAGAGCGTCGCGTTCAAGTTGTCGGCCAGTTTCTTGTTGGCGATCTCGTTGAACCCGGTCATCGCTTCCTTGGCCTTGTCGCCCAGTTCGGTCCCGAGCTCCATCAAACCCTGATCGATGGTACCCTGAATCGTCGACCCCGGCGGCAACGGCTGACTCGATGTGCCGGGGTGAAAGATGATCAGGGCATCGCCCATCAGACCGGCGGACCCGAGCTTCGCGGTGGCATCGATCTTCGGCTGCACCAGCGGCTTCAAGCTGACGGTGATCATGACCCGGCCCACACCCTCGAACTCGATCCGGTCGACCGAACCGAGGTTGACGCCGGACACCCGGACCGCGGAGCCCCGTTTGAGGGTCCCGACATCGGAAAAGGCGATCTTCACTTGGTCGCCGGAACTCGAGAAGCTGCTGCCCTTGAGCCACATGGTACCGGCCATGAACAGACCGATCCCGCCGAGGACCAGCAACCCAACCGTCACTTCTTGTTTATGATGAAGATCCATAGTCCGCTCAGGCAGCCTCGTCGGTCTCGAAATCCCGTTCCAGGAACGCCCGCACTTGGGCGATGTTCGACGCCTTGAATTCCTCCGGTGTTCCCTGCAAGACGATCCGGCCCTCACTGAGGAGCGCCACCCGGTCGGCGACCCGGAAGGCGCCGCGCACGTCGTGCGTCACCATCACGCTGGTAATCCCGAGCTCGCCGGCCAACCGCTTCACCAAGCGGTCGATGATGTCCGAATTGACCGGATCGAGGCCGGAGGTCGGTTCGTCATACAACAGGTATTTCGGCTGGCCGGCAATGGCCCGGGCGATCCCAACCCTTTTCCGCATCCCGCCGGACAATTGGGCCGGAAATTTCCCCAGCGTTTCGGGGGCCAGGTTCACCAGTCGCAGGCACTCAGCGACTCTCGCCCGGCAGAACTTATCATCGCCGTAGTGCTTCTGGTCGACAATGCCGAGCCGGATGTTTTCGTAGACGTTCATCGAATCGAACAAGGCGCCGTTCTGAAAGACGTAGCCGATATTCATTCGAAGCTCGGCAAGGTCATCGCGGCGAAGCAAGGCGACGTTCTTGCCGTCGACCAAGATCTGGCCGGCATCCGGATGAATCAGCCCATTGATGTGTTTGAGGAGCACGCTCTTCCCGGTTCCCGACGGCCCCATCAAAGCGACCGTCTCGCCGTCGGCGACGGTAAAATCGACGCCATCGAGCACGACCTGCTCGCCGAATCGTTTCTTGATGCCCCGGAGCTCGATCATTGGTTGAGGAGCACCCGGGCCAGAGTGGCGTTGAGGAGCAGGATGACCACCGAACTGGCCACGACCGCGGCGGTCGTCGCGCGGCCCACCCCTTCCGCCCCCTGCTTGGTGTTGAAGCCCACGTAGCAGGAAATCAGGCTGATGGCCCCGCCGAAGAAGAAGGCCTTGATGACGGAGTAGTACCCGTCAAAGGTCCGGTAGAAATACTGGGCGCCGTAGGCAAAATCCTCGTCGGTGACCGGCAGCACCTGTTTGACCGCATACCACGCCACCACCACCGCCACCACGTCGGCGACGACGACGAGGATCGGAACCATCAGGAACCCGGCCACGACCCGGGGGATGATCAAGTGAGACGCCGGCGACCGGCCCAGGCTTTCCAGGGCATCGATCTGCTCGGTAACCCGCATCGTGCCGAGTTCGGCGGCATAGCGGGCCCCGATCCGGCCGGCCAAGACCAGGCCAACCAACACCGGGCCCAGTTCCAACACGATGTTGGTGACGATTAGAGTGCCCAAGACGTAGAGCGGCAAACTGGTTTGCCACTGATAGCCGGACTGGAATGCCGTCACGGCCCCGGCAAACCCGGCAACCACCAGCACGATCAGCAGGCTTCCGACCCCGATATTGGCGCACTCGGTGACCGTCCGGGGAACCCAGACCCGCCACTCCCGAAACCCCCGGAAGATCTCGGCGCACATCGCGCTGAACCGCCCGAGATGTGCCAAGCCGGTAAGAACCACCCGGCCAACCAGCCGGGGAACCCCAAGCACTGCTGTTGCCATGGCTATATCTTGCCCCCCCATGCCGTCGAAGTCCACCCTGACAGCCTTCCGGCGCCGGATCGTGGCCTGGTTCAAGAAGCACGGCCGTGACCTGCCGTGGCGCCAAACCCGGGATCCTTATCGGGTCCTGGTTTCCGAATTCATGCTCCAGCAGACCCAGGTGAGCCGGGTGGAGGGCTTCTACCACCGCTTCCTGGCCGAATACCCAGACCTCGAGGCGCTGGCCGCCGCCACTCCAAGCATGGTAAGGGAAAGTTGGGAGGGACTCGGCTACTACCGCCGCGCCGCGAATCTGCACCGACTGGCCAAAACGGTCACTTCCGAGCGGAATGGAGCCATCCCGAGCACCGTCGACCAACTCCGCATGCTGCCGGGAGTCGGCCGGTACACCGCCGGGGCGGTGGCGAGCTTCGCCTTCGAACGAGCCGAACCCGCCGTCGACACCAACGTGGCCCGGGTCCTCAAACGAGCGTTCCACCCACGAGCCGGCGCGACCGCCCGAGACCAGCACAAACTGTGGTCCACCGCCGCCGCCCTAATCCCCCGGGCCGGCTCCACCGCGTGGGCCTTCAATCAAGGCCTGATGGAGCTCGGCGCCCTAGTCTGCACCGCCCGCCAAGCCCTCTGCCCCGTTTGCCCCGTCAAACCCCTCTGCTCCACCGGCCGCCGAGTGCCGAGTGCCGAGCGCCGAGTGCCGAGCGTCACGGCCTCCCCATCGCCCCCGCGTACAGCGCCAGCAGGCCGAGGAGTCCGGAAATCATCCCGAACCGGGCCTGTTTCTTCCGGAGCGCGTCGAACAACTCGGGCTGGGCAACCGGATCGACCCTGACGAGCTTGCCGGCGCCCGGCACCAGCACCAGGAGCGTGATCAATCCGGCCAAAAGGCCGGTCCCCTGCATCGCCATCAGCCAATGGCTCACCCCGGCCAGCGTTGGGCCGCCGTACATCATGAGCGACAGAACCAGCCCGGACACGACCGCCAGCAGCGCTCCCGGCAGCACCAACGCCTGATAGATCGCCGCCAGCATCCGCATGGCGGTGCCGAGATTCTCTCGGGGCTCCCGCTTCGAGGCCAAGCCGACGAACATCGCGGAGAACCCGCCGCCCAACCACATCGTAAAGCCGGCCAGGTGGGCCAGAATCCAAAGATGTCTCAAGGAATGATCCCGCTGAAGTCGGCTGCGTCGATCGGTTGCCGGCCCGCAATGCCGGCGTCGACCTCGTGCCAGTGAGTGATGTGTGCTTCGCCCAATTTCCAACACAGAAAAACCAACCGGTCGTCCCGGAGGGCATAGAAGTCGATCAGGCCCTCTTCGAACCCTTTGAACTGGCACCCGACGGCTTCGAGCTCGAGCAGGCCGTCGTTGACCCGGGCCGCCGCGGCCGTGACCCGGCCCCGGCTCCGAAGCAGGTCGTCCGTCTCGCCGGTGTCGGCACGGCTCGCGGCCGCCAGGACTTCGTACCCCGCCACGGCCTCCCGCCACTCATCATATTCGATCTTGAGATCGGCCAGAATCTTCCGAAGGAGCGGCAGAGTCCGTTCGGCTTCCACGACGGTAAAGATTTTCAATTCGGCCACGGTTCTCACTCCGGATCGGGGGGATCCACCCCCAATCATCGACCGGTCACACCGGTCGGTCAAGCCGGGCGGCTCAGCGCGAGTCGGGCGGCGTCCCGACCAGCCTCGGCATAAGCATCGACCTGGCCAACCGCAAAGGTCTCGCCCCGGTGAATCTCGGGGCGGATATAGATCAGCCGTGGCCGCCCGGGCGTCGCGCGCCAGAGGGTCAACTGCAGGGCGGTGTTGGTGGCCATCAAGACGAATTGAGAGTCATTGTGGGCCCGAATCAAGGCGGGAGGCGGCCGGCTCCGCGCCGGTTCCGCATCGAACCCGGGGCCGACATCGATCGCCACCACGGTGTCGGCCGGAAATCGGGCCGCCACTTCCAGGGGCACCACGGCACGGAGCCCCCCGTCAGCCAGCCGCCGCCCTATCAGCTCCGCCGCCGGATAGAGCACCGGCAGCGCGCACGAGGCGTAGAGCGCGTCGGCCAGCGGCACATCCATCAATCCGCCTTGCCCGAAGACGATCAACTCACCGGTGTCGAGATCGGCCGCGGTAACCGACAGCGGGAGTTTGAGCTCGGCGAAGTGTTTAACCGGTAGCAGCGTGCCTAACGTTTCGCGGAGCCGGGGACCTTTCAACAACGACGGCGAGAACACCCCCTTGATGAGGGCGGTGCGATCGAACTTCGCCACATCGTCCTTCCGGATCCGGCTCAACCGGCGGTGGACCTCGGCCACCGAGAGGCCGGCCGCGAGTCCCTCGGCAATGACCGCTCCCATCGACGTGCCGACGAACCGGGTCGGGATGATCCCGTTCTGGGCCAGGACCTCGAGCGCCCCGAGATGGGCCGCCGCCTTGGCGCCGCCTCCGGAAAGCACCGCCGTCACGGCCTTCTTCATGAGGACCGGCGGGCTTCGTACTGGGCTTGGGCCGCCTGAAACCGGGCGTGTTCTTCCGGGGGTTCGGGCACCAGCCGGGGCACCCGGCAGGGCTTGTGGTTGCGGTCGATCGCCACGAACACTACCCGGGCGGTGTGGGTGTGGACCCGGGCGCCGGTCGCGATGTTCTCGGAGTAGACCTCAACGGTGATCGACATCGAACTGTTGCCGACGAAGTCGACCGTGGCGAGGCAAGTGACCAGCGCCCCAACCGGGATGGCGTGGTGAAAATCGAGCCGGTCGATCGACTTCGTGACTGCGGGCCCCCCGGCGTGGCGCATCGCCGCGACAGCCGCCGCTTGATCGACCAAGGCCATCAGGTCGCCGCCGAAGAAGTCGCCGAGGACGTTCTGCATATGCGGCATGACGAAGGTGCTGATTTCGCCCTTCGAGAACGCCATCGGATGGGATTCCGGCATTGGTCAGTAGTCGACCGGGCGAAGGTAGAACTCGCCGATGGCCGTGGGCGACAACATGGCGACAGTCGGCAACTTGCGTTTCCAATGGGTCGAGTCGAGCCGTCGCTTGACGGTGACCACTTCGGCGGCCGAGAAGCCGAGTTGCTCGATTGCTTCGCTCGAGTAACCCGACATCACCCAGTGCAGGATCAGGTCGGCGCGGGCATAACTGATCCCAAAATCGCCTTCGTCGGTCTGGCCGGCCACCAGGTCGGCGGTCGGCGCCTTGTCGACGATGGCGGCGGGAACGCCGAGATGGCGAGCCAGGGCCCAGACCTGGGTCTTGAAGAGATCGCCGATCGGGTTGACCGGCGGCGAATCGTCGGCATGCCACGTGAAGTAGCCGAACAACCGTTCGGTTTTGTTGCCGGTGCCTAACGGGATGGCCCGGATGGCCGCCGACAAATCGAAGAGGGTGATCATCCGCATTCGCGCCATGATGTTGCCGAGCCGGGCCGGGGGGGGCCGGTCGCCCAGGGCCGACGCGAGACCCTCCACGCCGGCCGTGATCTCGACGGTCTTCGACTGAATGCCGAGCGCCCTGATGACCAGATCGGCGTGGGAGAGACTCTCCTGGCTCGACGACCGGTACGGCATCCGAACCGCGGTAACCCGCTCGGGGCCAAAGGCCTTCGCGGCGAGGTACGCCACCACCGCGCTATCGACCCCGCCCGACAACCCGAGCACCACCTGCTCGAAGCCCCGCCGCCGGGTCACCTCATCCTTCAGGAACTCCACCAGCCACCGCTCGGTCAGGTCGGGATCGATGGCTAGGGGGTCGTCCTGCCTCGGTGCCATGGCCGGGCGCGCGGGCCGCCGCGCCGGGAGGCTCGCCGCGCCGGCATCCGGCGTCTTGGTGAGCGACTCGACCAGATGAGGCAGATGGGTTTCCAAATCGGAGAGCAACGGCTCCTCGGCGCGTGCCCGAGTGATCTCATCGAGATCGAGCGCAACCGATGTTACCGCTTCTTCGAAGATCGGAGCCCGGGCCAAGACCCCCCCCCGGGGATCCACCACGACCGATCCGCCCGGAAAGGCCTTGCCGCCCTCGAACCCGACCAGGTGTGCCACCACGACGAAGACCCCGTGCTCGGCGGCGATCGATTGGGCCACCCGTTCCCAGCGGAGGGTGCTCTCGGGGCGGCCATCTCCCTCGCCGCTTGGCTGGATGCCGCGTGCCGGACTGGCACTCAGAATGATGATGACCTCTGCCCCATCGAGTGCGGCAATCGTCGGCACCAGCGAATGCCAGGCATCCTCGCAAACCAGCACGGCGGCCCGGCACGCCCCAAGGTCGAACGCCTGGACCGAGCGGCCCGGCTCGACAAACCGCTCCTCGTCGAAGACCCCATAGGTCGGGAGGAAGATCTTCCGGTGGACATGCTTGACCCCGGCGTCGGGCCCGCCGAGCCGGGCGACCAGGGCGGAATTGTAGAGCCGGGTGTTCCAGATTTCGTAGAAACCGGTCACCAGATCGAGCGGTGGCAGGCCGGAGGCTTGGTGCTCTGCGGCAAGATCCGCGAACAGCTGCTCGGCGCTGACGGCCAGCTCCTTGACGCCGCCCTCGACGAAGTAGCCCGTCAAGGCGGTCTCGGGAAGGACCACAAGATCCGGCGGTTCGGCTGCCTTGGCCAACTCCGCCAAGACTTGGCCCACCTGGGCCAGGTTGGCGCGGTAGGCGGCCTTCCGGGGCCGAAATTGGGCGAGGGCAATCCGCAGCATGGCCGGTAAGGTAAGGTGGGCGCTAATCTTCAGGAATGACGAATCCACTCGACGCACTCGCGGGCGTCGCCAACGCGGCGGCGCCCCTTCCCAAACTGTTGACGGGCGGCCAACCCTCGGAGGGCCACCTCGAGGCGCTCAAGGCGGCCGGGGTCACGGTCATCCTCGACATCCGGGACCCGCTGGAGCCCCGGCCGTATGACGAGCCGGCGGCCGCCCGCCGGCTGGGAATGGAATACCACAACATTCCCGTCACGGCCGACACTCTCAATGACTCAACGCTGGAACGGATCCTCGAGGTGGTGCGCTCCAACGCGGGCCGGCAGCTCCTGTTTCATTGCGCCAGCGGGAATCGGGTCGGCGGGGCGCTGTTGCCGCATTTCATCCTCGACCATGGGATGACCGAGGACGATGCGATTCAGGCCGCCATGCGGGTTGGCCTTCGGGGGGCGGAGATCCTCGAATGGGGCCTCGACTACACTCAGCGGAACACGCCGTAGAAACAAAGCGCCCCGGTTCTCACCGGGGCGCCTCATTCGCCGAGCCAGTTCGCGGGATCAGGCCGGCGGCCGCTCGCGGGGCCGCCGGGGCGCGTCGTTGTTGCGCGGCTGCGCCGCTGGCGGCGCGCTCTGCCGCGGAGGATCAACCCGCGGGGGCGGATTGTTCCGCGCCCCAGCGTTATTCCGAGGCCGGTCGTCGCCCCGCGGCCGCTCCCGAACCTCGGGCCGGCTCTCTCGCGGCTCCGCCCGCCGGCCATTGTCGTTCCCGCCATCGTTGGCCCGGCGCGCGGGCCGGTCGCCGAAGTCTACCGGGCCCCGAGGCGTGCCCCGATCCCGTTCGACAATCGGCCCTCGATCATCCACCGCGGGCGAACGGCGAGCCCGGGGCCGATCCATATCAACGTTGGGCGCGACCCGGTCGCCGGACGGCCGGCCACCGAAGACCCGATCGCCATCGGAAGGACGGCCACCGGGAGTCCGAGGCCGGTAGTCGATGACCGGACGACGCCCACCGCCACCGATCGATCCCCCGCCAAACGACCCCGATCGGCCGCGGGCAGCGTTGCCGGTATTGTCATTACCCCGCCGAACGATGGTATAGCCCCGCGGCCGGCCGGCCAGCACTGGATAGCGACTGACGGAGCCACCGTAGTAGCGCGGATTCCGGTACCAATTGCGGCCCCAACCGCCATAGCCCCAACCGCCGCCGTACCCGTACCCGCCATAGCCGTAGCCATTGTACCCGTAGTAACCGGAACCATACCCGCCGTACCATCCACCCACCGGATAGGAGCGGCACCCGAACAAGCTCGGCCGATTCCACGGGTCGCAATAGTAGTCGTCGAAGTACCCGTAGGGCCGGGGATGCCACCAATTGGTGGCTATCGTCGTGGTTCGATACCCATAAACCCGGTAGTCCAGGACATCGTAGTCAAAGCCCCGGTTGGTGGAGATCCGTTGGAGGAGCTCGGTAATGTCGGATTCGGGATCTCGCGAGTTGTCGCCGATGGAGATCCGGTCGTAGTCCCAGTTGCCAGCGACCTCGATGTCTTCGAACCGGAACGGATCAGGCGCCACCGCGGCAAAGACGATTCCATCACCGTCCCGGCCGACCACGAACGACTCGCGGTCGCCACGGCCCCGGACCTCATAACGCCGCCCACCCCGGACGAAGTTGTCTTCCCGGGGATCGACGGGGAACAGGACCCGAAGCCGGCCGTCGGTGTCGTAGTTGAAAACCATCAGGTAGCCGTCGTCGCGGGTTTCGACCTGGACTTGGGCCCGCTCACCTTCCCGGAACTGACGGCTGTTGTTGATCCAGATTCGGATCGCGGGCGCCACGGCATCGACCGAGGCTCCGACCGGAGGCAGCGAATCGCCGCCGGTGAACAACGCGCTGGCCAACCAAAGGACGGGCATCATAGGAACCTCCGCGCGACGACTAAGTGGGGCTTGGACACAATGACACCGACCCATCACATCGAGTTTCGTGCCACTCTGGTCACGTCAGCTAAGCTATATGACCACAACGACTTACAATCCACGCGCGGGGGACTGCCCTGTCCCAGCAGGGTGACACCTGAACCCCCCAGGCGACACCCTCACTCCAATATCACGGTTATCCGTTCCGGTGCCAATACATTCGCATTTCCGTGATCTTGTCGCCCTCGGTTTCACAGAACAAGGCCCCCCGGGCCTCGACCCATTCGCCGGTCCGGCGGCGGCGGAAGACCACCTTGAACTCGGTCGAAAACCAGGGACCAACCGTGTACAACTCACCCGTGGTAACGGTGATCTCGGATTGGTTGTAGGGGACGTCGGCCCAGTAACGGCGGATGGCATCTTTCCCGGTGTGGGGCGGTGCAAACGGGGTCTCGGTGAAGACGGCGGCGTCGCTGAAGACCGACAGAATCTTGTCCAAATCGGCCTTGGACCAGCCTTTGGCGAAGGTGTCGATGAGGTCGCGGGGGGTTGGTCGGGGTTCGGTCATGGTGAATATTAGCTCGGCACTCGGCGCTCGGCACTCGGCACTCGGCAACTTGGGGGGATTCGGATGATTGGGAGGGAGGCGTTGGTTTCGAGGGTGGGGGAGTCGGGGCGGGCGTTTACTGGGGCGTTTCGGGGGGTCACGGGGGCGCAGTTTCATTTCAAAGCACCGACGGGTGGATGGTCGATTGCGGAGACGGCGGAGCATGTGACGGTGGCGGAGACGGGGTCGGGGAAGTTGATCCGGGGGAAGTTGGTTCGCGAGGCGACTCCGCCGGAGTTATTGGCCCAGACGGTGGGGGCAATGGAGCGGCTGGATGGGCGGCTGCTGACCCGGGAGCGGAAGGTTCCGGCGCCGGAGTTCGTGATGCCGACGGGGCGGTGGAGCACGCCCGACGAGATGATTGCGGTGTTTGAGGAGAGCCGGCAGGCGACGATCGACTTCATCAAGACGACGGAACACGACTTGGCGGCGTTCGCCGCGCCGCATCCGGCGCTCGGGCCGTTGAACGGGTTGCAGTGGGGGTACTTCCTGGTCCGGCATTGTTTGCGGCACGTCGAACAAATCGACGAGGTCAAGGCGGCGGCAGGGTATCCGAAGTAAAGGTTTCGAAAAAGCCGAAACCTGAGTCGGCGACGGCGGCACCGAGCAGGCGGCCCCGGGCGGTGAACTGGCCGCGCATTTGGAGAAACGAGAGCCGGGCGGAGCCGGTCGCGATCGGGGTGGTTTGGGTATTGCGAACCGTGACGTCGAGCCGGAGAGTGTCCGGCTCCCGGACGGCAATCAGCGAGAAAGCACCGTTCCGGTAGTCGATCGAGCTGAACCGGAGAATTTGCCGGACGCCCTGTGAGTCAACGGCGGCCAAGAAGTAGGGCGACCCCGAGGCGGTGGTCGCGCTGTCGTTGGTCAGGACGCCCCCATAGACCAGGCTCATTCGAGCCCCTCGGGCCTGGCCCCAGTTCCAAGTCGTTTGCCGCCAGACCCCCCAATTGTGGTCGTGATAGGCCGCGACGTTGGTGAGTTCGCGACACTCGGTCCCCTCGCAGAGGCTGCCCGTGGCAGTGCCCCGGAGGACCGGGACCACGTAGCCTGACAGGACCCGGTCGCTTTTCAGTTCGACCGGCGGGAAGTAAGCGTTAGGCTCCGGGACAACCGTGAAATCGAACCGGACCGCTCCCGACGGTCCCGAGGCGCTGCCTTGAATCCGGTAGCGTCCCTCCCGCTGGGTTACCGTGTGGCGCCCAATGGCGAGGTCGGCGGAGGCGGTGTCGAAGCGGACCGCGCCGAGCGGCGCAACCGACTCGAAGCGGGCCGGGGGGCGGCCGGCCCGATGCCGGGTTACGAGGAGCTGGCCCGAGTTTCCGACCATATACGTGATGTACCACCACTCATCGGCGCTTGGCGCCACGTTGAAATAGTGCCACTCGGCCCACGTGGAATCTTGGACCGGATCGTGGAACCGGTCGAGCTCGTGGTACAGTTGCTCGGGCGTGGGCCGGGAAAAACGGCGGTCGTCTTGACTGTCATTCCACGAACCGGCCACCACGTTGAGGCCGGCGCCGACGGCCCGCGCTCCCGAAGGCAGTTCGCCGCCGGCGCGGAGCGTAAACAGTTGGCCGCCCCGTTCGAGGTACACCAGTTTGTGCTCGATGACCGGCGAGGTGGCGCGGATCACGTCGTCGAGCCGTTTGCCGCCGACCAATTGCCGCTCCAGAAACCGGGCCCGGTCGATTCCGAAAAAGAGCCCGCCCATCGAGCCGGTCCGGAGTCCCTCGAGGTCGATGCCTTCGGGCAGCACGGTCACCTGTCCGCCACCGACCAAGTTCACGTCGCGCGATTGGATCAGCATCGCTTCACCGACCGAGAGGAGCACCATCATGACGCCGGCGCCGACCGCAAATCCGAACCACAACACCAACGCCCGGCCCGGTTTGACGAAGAGGTGACGGAAGGCCAGGGTCAGGACCGTCCGAAAGTCAGCGCGGGGCACGCTCGTCCTGGTTGACCCGGCCATCGAGCAGCGACACGCGCCGGGCGGCCCGGCCGGCCAACCGTTCGTCGTGGGTGACGACGACCACGGTCACGCCGTCCTGATGAAGCTGGTCGAAGAGGCCGAGAATCTGGTCTCCGGTAGCCGCATCGAGCTCGCCGGTGGGTTCGTCGGCCAGGATGAGAGCCGGCCGATTGGCCAGGGCCCGGGCAATGGCCACCCGCTGCATTTCCCCGCCGGAGAGTTGCGTGGCCCGATGGTCGATCCGGTCCGAAAGGCCCACATAGGCAAGGAGTTCGCCGGCCCGGGCAGATCGATCGGCGCGCGCCACGCCGGCCTCAGCCATCGGGAGTTCGACGTTTTCTCGGGCGGTGAGGACCGGCATCAGGTGGAAGCGCTGAAAGATGAACCCGACTTTGGTGAGCCGGAGGGTGGTGAGTTCAGAATCAGAAAGCTGCTCGACGGCGGTGCCCATCAGTTCGAGCGACCCGGTGGTCGGCTGATCGAGCCCGCCGAGGAGTTGGAGCAGGGTCGACTTGCCACTGCCGGAGGGCCCCGTAATGGCCAGGTACTCGCCCTGGTTGATGTCGAGGGAAACGCCTCGGAGCGCGGAGACGGGCCGGCCGTTGATCGAGTAGCTCTTCGCGAGGTCTTTGGCCGCAACCACCTTCATGTGGCCGGCACTGGCTCGGACACTGGAACGGCGATCGCCTGGCATGCGTTCAGGCCGGGGGGACAGACCCCCGCCCGGAGCGTGCCCTCGATCCGGCCTTGGCCCCGCGCCAGCCGGACCCTGGGCGGGGCTGCGAAGTAGGCACTGTCGGGAGTCATCGACGGCGAATCGAGGGTCAAGCGGCCGCCACCTTCGAGTTCGACAACGGGTTTGAGGCGGGAATTGATCCGGGCGCCGGTGGCGGGGTAGAGCACCAAGTCAAAGGCCGGGCCCACGGGCTCGACGACGAGGCGCATCAGCCCAGGCAGGGGATTTGACCGGTCGGCGCAGCCGAGGGCTGCCAGCGCCACCAGGAGGAGGAGCGATTTCATTGGGGGAATCTACCCAACCAGCGTCCCGTCTACTCGCCCGTCCTAGTCCAGAGCAGGATCGCGCCGCACGGTGTGCCCGTGCTCTGGAAGTCGGGCGGGAGTTCGCTCGGCCCCCGATACACTTCGATGCCTTCGAGCGATCCAACCAGGTAGTCGTCGACGTTCGGAGGGTCCGGCTGGTTCCAGGCCCAGATCTGGGCACCATCGAGGTACACCGAGAGGTAGCACGCTTCCGAAAACCCGATCTGCGGACTCGCGGGGCAGTGGAGCCGGATATCGTTCGACGCGCCGGACCCCCGGCTCGTTGCCGCCGCGAATCCGCCACCACACGCCGACGGACGCATTACCAGCCGGACCCCGACCAAACCCCGGAGGACATTGCTGAGCGGCAAGGCTTCCTTGCCCTTGAGATCGATCCGGGTCAGGAATTTCCCAAGGCCCATCCGACGCCGCCGCTCCAGCTCTTCCATCTTGGCGCTCTGAAATTTCGGCTCTGATCCCTTGGCCACGAGATCGGGAAGGCGGACGACCTCCGGCGTGAGTCCAATATCGACGTCGAGCGTGTCGGCGGGACCAACGATCACTTCGAATTCCACAGCCCGGTACCCGATGGCCTGGGCCGTCCCGGCGTATCGCCCGGCGGGGAGGCTGTCGAGCCGGTACCTACCCTGCAGGTCCGACTGCGCGATCCGGCCGATCGGCTCGAGACGGACTCGCGCGCCGAGCAGGCGCCGAGAGCCGGAATCCGACCGAACGACGCCCCGGATCACCGATTGGGCAACGATTCGGCCGGGCGCCATCGCGCCAGTGCCTAACAGGAGCAGGGTGACCATCCACGTGCGGTTCATTCCGCGTCGGCCCGAAGCGCCTCGGCGACCGGCAGCCGCGCGGCGAGCCAGGCCGGGTAGGCCGCGGCCAGGATTCCCGAAACCAGCACGCTGAGGGACGCAACGGCGATGCTCCTCTGGTCGGGTACAAAGAACGAGATCGCCGCCGGGAGCCCGGGAAAAGAGGTTAGAATCGCATCGAGGTAGCGCGCCGTCACCAGGCCAAGCCCCACGCCTAGTCCGGCCCCAACCACCGTCAGGACGGCCCCCTCGGTCATCACCATCCGGATGATCCGGGCCCGCCGAAACCCAATGGCCCGAAGCACCGCGATCTCACCGCTCCGCTCGTTGACCGCGATAGTCAGGATGGTTCCGACCAACAGCACCCCGACGACCAGGCTGATGGTGGCCAGGATCAACGAGAGTTGCTGGAAGTACGCGAGCCGGGTTCGAAACCGGACCACCATGGCGGCGACGCTGTTGACCTCGATGGCGGGATAGGCTGCGGCGATCCGCTCCGCAGCCGCCTCGACGTCGGCGCCGTCCTTGATCTTGACCATCACCATCGAGGCCACGTCGCGATCGGGCAACCGGCCGAGTTGCTGCATGACCCGAAAGTTGACGCCGACCGAGCGCTGGCCGCGGGCATCGTAGAGCCACCGGACCACGCCCCGAACCCCGAGCCGGCGCTCGACCGCCGCTTGCGCCGACTGGGGATCGAGGCGGCCCAAGACGGTGATGGTGTCGCCGACTTGCCAACCGATCGCGGCAACGACCGGGGCGCTGACCAGGACGCCGGTGGTGTCCGAGGGTCCGAGGTCGGCGCCACGTTCCAGTTGATAGAGGCCCTGCCCCGCCGGATCGACGCCGTATCCAACGAGTGTAACCAAGCTGTCGCCCGAGGGGGTGTGAATCGAGCCGGCCACCACCGGGCCGGCGGTTTCGATGTCGGAATCCGCGGCGAGGCCGGTGAGCACCGGCGTGATGTTGGCGATGGTGGCTTCGGTGTCGAAGG
>SXGU01529734.1_pt1 | contig 18908 bp, 17 predicted proteins | sample 3174531 | NCBI WGS metagenome assembly SXGU01 (sample SAMN11356863, study PRJNA531348) | freshwater metagenome | isolation source: freshwater sample F1-140 | place: China: Fuxian Lake, Yuxi | collected 2017-12-25 | reverse complement strand
GTTCTGCTATTACAGGCAGGCAGGATTATCCAGGACGGGGACAGCGAATCCGGTGTCAGGGGCTATCTGCGCGCCAATGAAGAAGCCGCTCAAGCCATCAACCTCACCGGGCAGGTGCCCTGGTTCCGCGTCGCTAGCCTTGTTTTCGATCAGACACATATGGAGGTGGGTTTCAATAAACCGCTGCGCCTTCGCCTGGAACTGGTTACGGATCGGGATATTGGCGAGACTGAAATCATCATCCCCATCATCAACAGCATTGGTGCCCGTATCGTCACGGCACGTACAGTCATTCCCAGCCTTTCCAAAGGCACCCGCAGTTTTCAACTGAAAATCCCGGACCATCGCCTCATTCCCGGCACTTATATGATTTCACTGACCATGAAGCATCGGACGGAGGTCATTTTCATGCAGGAACAAGTGATAGCCATCGAACTGGTCACGGACCAAATCGAAGACCCTTTGCTTCTCCCCTTTCTTACTCGGGGGAAGGATCGCTTTGGCTGTTTCTGCCCCATCGAAATCGAATAATCACCCAACTGAGCGGATATCCAAAGCGCTATCCTTTTTTGCTGCATGAATCCAATACCATGATAACAAGCCTAAAATCAATCAAGAGCGCCTGTGGGGCAACCGTTATTGATCAACTAAAAGCCTTGCGCTGGTATCCCCACCAAAAGAGCTGTCCGATAATTCAGGCCGCTTTGCAGCATATGTCCCGCGAGCAATTACTTTATTCTGTCAATATTTCCCAGCGCCATCACTACGTCTATATGGACAACCCAAAAACCGGTTGCTCCTCGCTGAAATCGGCTCTTGTACAATCAGAGCTGAAAAGCATTCAGACACCTATGGATTCTCACTATGACTGGCGCGTTTTCCACGACCGGTCAAAATCACCGCTGACGTGCCTGAATGACCTTCGACACCCCACTTCACTAAGCGCACTCCAGAAGAACGGCTACCGTTTCATCACGATGGTCCGCAATCCTTACACGCGGCTGCTCTCTTGTTATCGAGATAAAATCCTGGGGAACTCCCTCCAAAAACATGAAGTTCTCCGAGCCTTGGGCAAATCCGGCCACCCCATCGAAACCGTGGTCTCATTTTCCGAGTTCGTCCAGGTGGTCTCCGAACAAGCAGATATCGACATGAACTCTCATTGGCGACTGCAAAACTCACAGATTCTCCACGACGTCCTCGACTACGCTTTCATCGGCCGTTTCGAAGACTACGGGCGTGACTTCGTCGAAAGCTTCCGGGCCATAGGGATAACTGGTGAAGATATCCCCGAGTTACGCCACCTTAACCGGACCAAGACCGGCGTATCCGAACAGTGCGAAGAGTTTTATACAACTGAACTGCAGGAAGCCGTCTACCGGCGTTACCGCCCGGATTTTGAGAATTTTGGTTACTCGCCCGATCTGCCACGGTAAGTAGTCCGTCAGATCGTAGAAAGCGCCCAATGCAGCATCCCCGAGTCACCGTCTTGATGCCCGTCTACAATGGCGGCGCCTATCTGCGTCCGGCCATCCTCAGTATCCTGAACCAGGATTTCGCTGATTTCGAGCTTCTGATTATCGATGACGGCTCCACGGACGCCAGCCTCGAAGTAGCCTCCTCCTTTGACGACCCTCGCATTCGCATCGAAACCAACGGGCGCAACCTGGGCCTCATCACCACCCTCAACCGAGGACTGGATCTGGCAACAAGCGAGTTTGTCGCCCGCATGGATGCAGACGACATCGCCTTTCCAGAACGTTTGTCAAAGCAGCTGGCCTTTATGGACGCCCATCCCGATGTCGGCCTATGCGGAACATGGTACGAACGGGATTCCATGCAAGGAACCGTCATCATGAAACCGCCGAAAGAGGATCGGCTAATCCGCTTCGCCCTGATCTTCGATACGGTTTTCGCTCACAACACAATCCTGTTCCGCCGCCGCTTCCTGGAAAACCACCATCTGCGCTACGACCCCGATTATCGACATGCGGAAGATTTCGAGTTATGGACCCGATGTTCCCGGCATACCCGGCTGGCGAACATTCCCGAAGTACTGCTCCGCTATCATTATCATGAGAACAACACCAGTAGCCGGCACAGAGAGGAACAGGTACACACGGCAGATAAGATCCGCTGCCGTTATCTGGAGGATTTCGGCCTCATACCCACCGCCGATGAATACCGTATCCATAACGATCTGCTTCAATTTCGGCTAAAGGGAAGCAAACACGATCTAGAAGCCGCCGCAACATGGCTGCGCCGCCTCGCCGAAGCCGTCGGGAAAACTCTCGACCTTTCTCATGGCAGGATTTTCAGGGAGTTCTCTCGCCATTGGTACGGTGCCTGCGCCACCCAGGCAGATTGCGGATTCGAAACATGGAGAACATTCATCGCCTGCCCTGCCGGACGGCAAGGCAGGTTGGCATGGCAAGCAAAACTGCTTCTAAGGTGCCTGCTCAAACGCCCTGTCCACACTCCGCCATGAATGGAAGAAAGCCATCTTTCCCTTGATCAACAAAATCAGACTCAGGCACCGATGACAATACCCCGCATAACCGTCCTCATGCCGGTCTACAACGGCGAAGGGTTTCTGCGCGCGGCGCTAGAGAGCATCCTGAATCAGACATTCAGTGACTTTGAGCTCCTCGTCATCGACGATGGCTCCACCGATGCCAGCCATGAGATTGCCGCCGCCTTCGCCGACCCACGCATTCGCATTGAAACCAATGGACGCAACCTTGGCCTGATTGCGACCCTGAACCGGGGTCTGGAACTCGCTCGGGGCGAATATATCGCCCGCATGGATGCCGATGACATTAGCCTGCCAAAACGTTTCGAGCGGCAGATCGCATTTCTGGACGCGCATCCCCAAATTGGCGGCTGTGGTACCTGGTTTGAGAAAGTGACACCGGCAGGGACGACAACACGGCGAATGCCCGATTCACCGGCGCTGATCCGGCTGTTCCTGCTGTTCGACAATCCCTTCCTGCATAGCTCGATGATGCTGCGCCGCCGCCTGCTCGACACGCATGGATTACGATTTGACCCCGCTTATCCCCATTCGGAAGACTACGATTTTTGGGTACGCTGCACGTCAATCGCCGACATGGCCAACCTGCCCGAGGTACTCGTGCGCTACAACGACCATCCGGCGAATATCAGCCACCGGTTCAGCCAGGAGCAGGATACGGCGGCCAATCAAATCCGCGTCCGGCAACTGGTTAACCTCGGAATTATGCCCAGCGATGAGGAAATTGCCCTACACAATGCCTTGACTGAATTTGATCTTGACGGCGGTTTGGCGGGGCTGGGCGCAGCGGGCAAATGGCTCGATAAAATCCTTGCGCTTGCAAGCCGTCGCCATGACGCTGCAGAAACCGCCATTTACCCCCACCTGGCGCGCTATTGGTATGGTGCCTGCGGCAAGCAGGCCAAACATGGCTGGCGAACCTGGAAAATGTTCCGGTCATCTCCCATTGGCCGGGCTGCCGCCCTTGAGTGGCAATGGAAACTGCTGCTTCGCTGTGCTTTGCGGCGTCCGATCAGCCAGTCTGCCAAAACGAAAACACCATGAAACTGGTTCTGGTTATTCCCGCGATCACGGCCGGTGGGGCCGAGCGGGTCATGTCCATCCTTGCAAATCAGTGGGTAACACAGGGCTGGACGATTAGCCTGCTCACGCTGGATGATGGGACTCAACCGCCATTCTTTCCCCTGGATGCCCGCATTACCCAACGTCCGCTGCGCCTGCTTGCTGACTCCCGGCATCCATTGGCGGCAATGGCAAACAATCTCAAGCGTCTCGCCGTTCTGCGCGGTGCCATTGCCCGCGAAGCCCCCGATATTGTCATCAGCTTCCTGGATACGACCAATGTTCTGACCTTACTGGCCAGTCGTGGGCTTGGCATTCCGGTCGTTGTCTCAGAGCGGATCGACATGGCCAGTCAACCCATAAAATGGGCCTGGGACCGTTTGCGCCGCTGGGCTTATCGTTATGCGGCCACCATCGTGGTTCTGACGGAGCGGGCCAGAGACGCTCTGCCGCCAAGGCTACAGGCACGTTGCCGGGTCATCCCCAACCCCGTTCTACCGGCCACTGGCCGTAGCGAAAAAAAAACCTCGCCAGAACACCCTCAGGTTGTAGCCATGGGTCGTCTCAGCGAGCAGAAAGGGTTTGATCTGTTGCTTGACGCTTTTGCGAGCCTGCGCCCGGAATTTCAGGCTTGGCGCCTCGTCATATATGGGGAAGGCCCATGGCGCGAAACACTGGATGCCCGCAGCAGAGAGCCCGACCTGGCCGGAGCGGTCAGCCTGCCCGGACAGATCGGCACGCCAGCCACCGCTCTCCGCGAAAGTGATTTATTTGTTCTCTCCTCGCGCTTCGAGGGCTTTCCCAATGCCCTGTGCGAGGCCATGGCGGCCGGTCTCCCGGTGATTGCCACCGATTGTCCAACGGGCCCACGGGAAATTATCCAGGACGGAGAGAATGGCCTACTCGTGCCTCCTGAAAATTCCAGGGCTCTCGCCGGCGCGATGGCTCGCCTGATGGCCGACAGACCTCTACGAGACCGATTGGGTGCGACCGCTTCAGATATCACCAGCCGTTTCGGTCTCGCCCAGATCGCGTCGCACTGGGAAGCAACACTGACTGAAGCGTTGAGCAACCATCGCTCGTGAAATCACCCTGCCGGAACCTCCCGCATTGAAAGTACTTATCCTCATCCGCGCACTGTCCACCGGGGGTGCAGAACGCCAGGCCGCACTGCTGGCGAAAGGACTCAAAGCCCGGGGCCATCCGGTCAAGGTCATGGTTTTCTATGGTGGCGGCACACTGGAGGCCGATCTGACTGCGGCTGCCGTACCGGTCATTGACCTTGGCAAGCGGGGCCGCTGGGATACGGCCGCATTCTGGTGGCGGCTGGTTCGGGCAGTGCGGCGGGAGCAGCCCGACGTGCTTTATTCCTTCCTGACGGTCGCCAATCTCCTGAACGGTCTTCTGGAGCCACTCATCCCTGGCGTCAAACGGGTCTGGGGACTCAGGGCTTCGAACATGGATCCGTCGCGCTATGACTGGCTTCACCGTATCACCATGTCGCTGGAAACGCGCCTGGCCCGGCGGGCGAATTTGATCATTGCAAACGCTCAGGCCGGGCTGGACGTTGCCTTGGCCAATGGGCTCCCTGCGGATCGGATCAGCGTTATCCGCAACGGGATTGATACCACTCGCTTTCGACCGGATCGGGCCGCTGGCATACCCTTGCGCGCCGCGTGGGGCATCAGCACGCACCAGCCCCTTATTGGACTGGTGGGCCGGCTTGACCCCATGAAAGGCCACCCGGCCTTTTTACTGGCTGCTGCCCAGCTGAGAGATCTGCAACCTGATACCCGCTTTGTCTGCGTAGGAGAGGGTTCCGCCAACTACCGGGCCATGCTGATGGCCGAGGCCGGCGCACTGGGACTGCAAGAAATCTTGCATTGGGCCGGTGATCGCCAGGATATGCCGGCGGTCTATAACGCGCTCGATGTGGCCGTGTCGGCTTCCCTGTTTGGCGAGGGCGTATCCAATATGCTCGGCGAGGCCATGGCTTGCGGGACTCCCTGTGTGACTACGGCTGTTGGCGATTCTGCCTGGGTGGTCGGTGAGACGGGTGTCGTAGTACCGCCGGGTCAACCCGCCGCGCTGGCAGAAGGTATTGCAGCCCAGCTGGAACGGCTAAGCCTTGAAGGCGAATCGCTGCGGCAGCAAGTGCGGCAGCACATCGAGACAAACCTGAGTACTGACGCACTGCTCGATAACACCCTGAACGCATTCGGACGCCTTGCATGATCCGTGTCTGCCACATTATTACCGGGCTCTACGCGCATGGCGCAGAACGGATGCTCCATAAACTCCTGTCCGGCCTGGATCGCGAGCGATTCGACCCCACCGTAATCTCCCTGATGGGGAAAGGTACGCTCGGCCCCGCCATCGAAGCCATGGGCATCCCCGTGCTGACGGTCGACCTGCCACGGGGCCGTCCGCACCCGGCGGGGCTGTTGCGGCTCATTCGGCATGTCCAGGCTGCACGACCGGATATCCTGCAGGGCTGGATGTACCACGGTAACCTGGCCGCCTCCCTGGCCGCGCATTTCGCGCCAGGACATCCGCCAGTGTTCTGGAATATTCGCCAGAGTCTTTATGATCTCGGCCATGAGAAGCGCCTGACCCGTTGGCTGATCCAGCTCTCGGCAAAGGTCTCGGGGTCCGCCGGACGAATCATTTACAATTCCGCAACCAGTGCCAGGCAACATGAAGCGCTGGGATTCCGGAAAGACAGGCGGATCCTCATCCCCAATGGGTTTGGGATCGATGACTTCAGCCCCGATCCTCTGCCGCGAAATCGGGTACGGCGCGAGTGGGGTTTTACTGACCAGCACATCGTCATCGGCCTGGCGGCACGCTATCACCCGATGAAGGATCACGATAATTTTTTACAGGCGGCCGCCAGCGTGGCCGCACGCCATGATCGGGTGCGGTTTGTCCTGGCGGGCTTGAACGTGGACAACGGGAATACGGCCCTGCAACAGCGGATTCACGAGCTTGGGCTCGGCGGTCGCATTCGTCTGCTCGGTGAAATTCAGGAGATGCGCGGGTTCTATCAGGGTCTTGATATCGCGGCACTCACCTCAGCCTGGGGGGAAGGCTTCCCCAATGTGCTGGGCGAAGCCATGGCGACTGGCGTGCCCTGCGTTGCGACGGACGTCGGCGATTCGGCCACGATCATTGGCGACACGGGGCTGACGGTGGCTCCCCGGCATGCTGCTGCCCTGTCCACCGCCCTGTCCACATTGATTGACGCCGGGCAGGCCAAACGGCGGCATTGGGGAGAAAAAGCGCGGGACCGCATCATCCAGGAGTATGCGTTACCGAACATTATCGAAGACTACGCGGCCCTTTATACCCGTCGCGCAGACTAAACCCACCACAGCCACCACCCTTCGGGACAGGCAAAGCTGACCGCTTTAGCCATCCAATCATTTATTACAGGTTCTTGTATGTGCGGATTTACCGGCTTTCTCGACCGTTCAGAGACCACCTCAGCCGAGCAGCTGTCAGACATCGTCACACGCATGACGGCGGCTCTGGTACACCGGGGACCGGATGATGGCGGCATCTGGACTGACCCGGCAACCGGGGTGGCCCTGGGCCATCGGCGTCTGTCGATTCTTGATCTGTCACCCGCCGGACATCAGCCCATGGTGTCCCGCAGCGGGCGTTATGTCATCGCCTTCAATGGTGAGATCTACAACCACCTGGCATTACGTCAGGTACTGAAGACTGAACCCCATTCTCCGGATCATCCGTTGTTCGACCGTCTTCCCGATGGCGCGACACCCTCAACTCCCGACTGGCGTGGACACTCCGACACAGAAACCCTGCTGGCCGCGATTGAAGCCTGGGGCGTGGGAGAAACGCTGAAACAAAGCGTCGGCATGTTTGCATTCGCATTATGGGATCGACACGACCGATTACTTTATCTGGCCCGTGATCGCCTGGGTGAAAAGCCCCTGTATTACGGCTGGCAGGGCAACACCCTGCTGTTTGGTTCTGAACTAAAGGCGCTGAAACAGCACCCGGCCTTCCAGGGCACAATCGACCGCGAAGCGCTCGCCCTGTACATGCGCCACAGCTATATCCCCGGGCCTTACAGCATTTATCAGGGGTTTGAGAAACTGCCTGCCGGAACCTATATCGTCCTCGGCCAACAGCGCACGAAGCGGGTGCCCGTTTCCTACTGGACCGCGAAGGATGTCGCCTTGCGCGGCCAGATGCGCCCCTTTGCCGGCACCGAAACCGAGGCCATCGCCATGCTGGACACGGCGCTGCGCGAGGCCGTGGCAGGACAGATGGTGGCCGATGTCCCCCTCGGTGCCTTCCTCTCTGGAGGATATGATTCAAGTCTGGTGGTAGCGCTGATGCAGGCCCAGTCGAACCGGCCAGTGAAAACGTTCACCATCGGTTTCAACGAGGAAGAGTACAACGAGGCCGAACACGCCAAGGCGGTGGCCCGGCACCTCGGCACCGAACACACCGAACTGTATGTCACCCCCAGCGAGGCCATGTCGGTCATCCCGCGCCTGCCGGGGCTGTACGACGAGCCCTTTGCCGAGTCCTCGCCAATCCCAACCTTCCTGGTCTCCCAGCTGGCCCGGCAGCATGTCACCGTCAGCCTGTCCGGTGACGGGGGTGACGAATTATTTGGTGGCTATAACCGGTATTTCTGGGCCATGGGCTTCTGGCGGCGCATGCGCTTTTTACCCCGCAACTTCCGCATCGCCCTGGCCAGACTCCTCACCGTCGTACCGCCGCATGCCTGGGACACGGTATTCCGGGGACTCGGCTTCATGCTGCCAGCCGGTCTGCGCTACTCCAGCCCTGGCGACAAGCTCCACAAACTGTCCAGCTTTCTGGGTGCAAAACAGCCCGAGGAAATTTATCTCGATCTGCTCTCGCACTGGAAGGAACCCGCGCGGCTGGTGCGCGGCGTCAAGGAGCCGAAGACCGTGCTGAACGATCCCGTCCAGTGGCCCGGTCTGCGGGATTTCGAACATCGGATGATGTACCTCGACACGGTCAGCTACCTGCCCGACGACATTCTGGTAAAGGTCGACCGGGCCGCCATGGGTGTCAGCCTGGAAACCCGGGTACCGCTACTGGATCACCGGGTGGTGGAACTTGCCTGGCAGTTGCCCCTGAGCATGAAAATCCGGCAGGGCCAGGGCAAATGGCCATTGCGTCAAGTGCTCTACCAGCACGTCCCGCAGTCCCTGGTTGACCGGCCCAAAATGGGCTTTGGCGTACCGATTGATCATTGGCTGCGCGGGCCACTAAAAGACTGGGCTGAGGCGCTTATCGAACCCCAGCGCCTCAAGGCAGAGGGGTATCTCAACCCGGTACTGGTCAGGGAGAAATGGATCCAGCACCAGTCTGGGCGACGCAACTGGTCTTATTACCTCTGGGATGTCCTGATGTTTCAGGCCTGGCTGGCAGAACAGTAAACCCGCGCCATGCAACAGCCATCCGCCCGCACCAAGCCCACGCTGCTGTTCTTCGTTACTGAAGACTGGTACTTCTGCTCGCACCGGCTGCCGCTGGGCATTGGTGCCCGAGCAGCAGGCTATGACGTCGCCGTGGCCACCCGCGTTAACCATCCGGGGGGGGTCATCGAAGCCGCTGGCCTGAGACTGATTCCGCTGAGTCTCTCCCGGGGCGGCAAAAACCCGCTGTCGGAATGGCGTACCCTCCTGGCGCTCTACCGCATTCTCAAACAGGAACAGCCCGACATCCTCCACAACGTCGCCATGAAGCCGGTGCTTTATGGCAGCCTGGCGGCGCGGCTGGCGGGAACGCCCCACGTGGTTAACGCTCTGGCCGGGCTGGGCCACATTTTCGCGGATCGGGAACGGGCGGGGAGGCTCAGGCAATTCGTCAAACTGGCCTTCCGCTGGCTACTCAAGGGGCAAGGCCAGGTCATTGTCCAGAATCCGGACGACCTGCGCCTGCTGCTGGATGTCGGCGCAATCAGCCCGGACCAGGCCACACTGATTCGAGGTTCGGGCGTGGATCTGGCCCGCTTTCCACAACAGCCCGAACCTGCCGGTGGCCTCCCCATCGTCATCTTGGCCGCCCGGCTGCTGTGGGATAAAGGGGTGCGGGAATTTGTCGAGGCCGCCGAACTCTTGCGTAAAAGCGGCGTACAGGCCCGTTTCGTGGTGGTGGGCGAACCAGACCCTGAAAATCACTCATCCATTCCGGCGGAACAAATGGCCGCCTGGCGCGATGCCGGCCACATCGAATGGTGGGGAAAACGAACTGACATGCCCACCGTGCTCGCGCAGAGTCATATCGTCTGCCTGCCCTCCTATTACGGCGAAGGGGTGCCCAAGGTTCTGCTGGAAGCGGCCGCCACTGGCCGGCCCATCGTAACCACGGATATGCCGGGCTGCCGCGAGGTGGTCACCGGCGGTGACAATGGCCTGCTGGTCCCGGCGCGGGACACTCACGCGCTGGCCGCCGCATTGAAAACCCTGCTAACCGATCCCGTCCGCCGGGCACAGATGGGCCAGCGTAGCCGGGAGCGCGCCGAGCAGGAATTCAGCGAAGACCATGTGGTTGCCCAGACGCTAGGCCTTTACCATCGCTTACTCTCAACCGGAAGCTGAGGGTCAATTCAGCCGGTGACTCGGATAACGGCCAGTGTAACGGCCAATATGGCCGTGCTCCTCATCGATGCCAGCGATCACGGCTTGCGGATGCAGGCCATCATGGACAATCCGGATCATGCCGGGATACCACGTTTCCACCACATCCAGACTGACACGCATCAGCGTGAGCAGCATGTCACTGCCCGGCGCCTTGCCGTCGGTCAGTTGCCGGTGGACAAAGCGGACTTCGCCGTCATCCAGGTCTATCTCAAAGTGCCCGACCGCCAGCCGGTAATTGATTCGTGTCAGCAATTCCATGACAGCGTACCGGTGAGGCTCCGGAATATCCTCGGGCACCCGCAGAAACAGCGTGAAATCCTGCCCCTTTGAGCCCGTCATCAACTCGAACCGGAAGGTGCCGCTCTCAAGATTGATCAGGCTCTGCACTGTTCCCTCGTGCTCTTCATCCTGGATGACCGGATAACCGGACTCCGAGAGAATTTCATACGCCAGCGTAGTAAGAATGTTCATGAGGTTGCTTCTGAAGTGATAACGGATCGCTGAAATCTTACGGCCCAGTGCGCCTTTTCAAGAGCGCTCATGCGGGCGAACAATAGCAGGTCGTGGGGTCACGGCGAGGGATTGTCAGGCTCGACTGCCTGCCAGCCACCGCCCAACGCCTTGTAGAGCGCCACCAGACTGGTCGACACCCGGGCATTGCTCGCCACCAGACTGCTTTGCGCCAGATAGAGTGTCCGCTGTGATTCCAGCACATTCAAAAATGCCGTCAGCCCGCGTAAATAGCGTTCTTCCGATAGTTTGACCGCCAGCGCATTAGCCTCCACCGATTGCTGCAATGCGGCGCGGCGGACCTGTTCTTTCTGATAGGTCACCAAGGCGTCCTCAACCTCCTTGAAGGCCGTCAGGATGCTCTGCTTATAAGCCAGCAAAGCCTGTTCCTGCCCGGCATGGGTTCGGTCAATATTGGCCTGTATCCGTCCCCAGTTAAAAATCGGCGTACTGAATCCGCCAGCCAGCGCCCAGGACTTGCCGACCGGCGTAAAGTCAGACAACTTGGTGTTCTGTATGCCCAGAAATGCGGTGAGATTCAGTTTCGGGTAAAGCTCTGCCGTGGCGGCACCAACATCCGCCGTCGCGGCGGCCAGTTCCCGTTCTGACTGCATGATATCGGGACGGCGGCGCAGCAGTTCTGAAGGTAAATCCGCAATCACACCCGTCGGCGCCGCCGGTACCCCGGTGTCCGTTTCCAGCAGGTACAGCAGGGTGTCAGGAGTCCTGCCGAGCAGCGCAGCCAGGGCATGGACATCCAGCCGGGCGGCCATTTCATAAGCGGGAAGCTGGGACCGCGTGGTCTCCGCCTGGGCCCGCTGCTGTGCCACCTCCTGCTGACTGTCGAGACCGGCACGAGCGCGCTCGCTGGTCAGTTTCAGGGTATCTTCCTGTGCCGCCAGGTTGGCCAGCGTGATGGCGATCTGCTGCTGGTTGGCCCGCATATCGATATAGAGACGCGCCACTTCCCCCATCAGCGAAACCAGAATGGCGCGGCGGTTGTTCTGCTCCGCTTCCACGCTGGCCTGAGCCGCCTCGATACGGCGGAACAGCCCACCCGCAGGATCGATTTCCCACTGCACATCAAACCCCGACTGAATGATGTCAATCAGGCTATTGCCGAAATAACCGCCCGACGCCGGATTGTTCGCACCGCCACTGCCGGTAATGAAGTCATTGCGGCGCTGGCTGGCATTGAGCTTGCCGCCCACACTGGGAAGTCCCGCCGCAAGGGTACGCTGCCGCTCAGCACGCGCCATCAGGATACGCTGCGAGATTTGTTTGACATCCAGATTGAAGGCGGCGGCCTCCTTGATCAGCCGGTTCAGGATTGGATCCTCGAAGACTTTCCACCAGTCATCCGGCGGCGCGATATTGTGATGATTCTGGGCACCGGCATACCTGGAAGGCGTTTTGACCTCGGGCAACCGGTAATCCGGCCCGACCATGCAGCCGGTCAACAGCACGCCGCCGCAACAGGCGATCAGTGCCCGTCTCATGGCATCTTGTCTCCGCCCGTGGCATTCGACATCAAAGCATCGTAGCCCGGCGCTTCGATAAAGACATCCACCTGCTGTCCCACGTAGGCATGGAGACGGCTGCGATCAAACTGGTACAGGGCCTGCAACACCCGCATATCCACCCGCTCGGTGCTGTCCCCGGTCAAGGAGCGCTTGGGCACCACGAAGGGTTCGACATACGCCAGAGTCAATGGAGTACTGAACTCCCGGTTGCCGCGCAAATAGGCCACCGCCCTGCCGCCGGGCCGAAAACGCCAGGCATCGTTCTCGTCAATATCGACACGTACATGCAGCTGATCGAGATTACCCATCACCAGCAAAGGCGTGGAGACGGGGCCCGCCATGGCGAACTCCCCCGGACGGATGTTCACCTGCAGGATTTCGCCGTCTATTGGAGCCCGGACCATCAGCCGATCCAGTGTGATTTGTGAGGCCGTCACCTGCGACTCTGCCTGTAGCACCTGTGCCTTGGCGCTTTCCAGCCGGGCCCTGGCGATCAGGACGGCATTGCGCCGCCGCTCCAGCTCCTCGATGCTGATGGCCCGGCGATCCGTGACGGACTCGGCCAGACGCTCAAGGGTTCTGGCGTCAGCCAAACTGGCCGTCGCTTCATCGACCGCTGCCTTTGCCCGATCCAGATCCGCCCGCCGCATCGCCAGCGCAGCCTGAGCCTCGCGGTCATCCACGGCAAAAAGGATTGTGCCTGATTTGACCCGGTCACCCACCCTGGCATGCAGGGTCTTGACGATACCGGGCAAAGCCGAACCGATGGCAATGTTACGGTTTTGGGATTCGATGATGCCGGAACCGGCAATAAAGGTCTTGAACGGTGCCTGGGCCGGCTCGACCACCGCCGGTGCCACCGGTACCGGTTTGCTGCCATTGATTACGGAATAAATACCGAAGACAAAGCCGGCGGCGGCCAGAATGGGCAGGGTCGCTTTGGGTAACATGGCTTAAGTCCGCTCCCTTTGTCTGATTTCTTCCGCACTACGCACGCATCGCCCCCATGACGGCTCGCTCTCGCTTGACATGCCTGTCCTCCAGTTTCGTGATATGACCATCGTCCATGCGGGCAATCCCATCGGCAAATTCAAAAATACGGGCATCATGAGTCACGATCACCAGTGCCTTGCGATCATCCAGGGCAATCGCCTTCAGCAGTTCCATGACGTGATGTCCGGTTTCATGATCGAGCGCACTGGTCGGTTCGTCGCAGACAATCAGCCGGGGGTTGTGCACCAGCGCCCGGGCGAAGGCGAAGCGTTGCTGCAGGCCACCGGACAATTGCGCGGGCAATGAACTCAAGCGCTGGCCCAGGCCGACCCGCTCCAGCATCTCTCCCGCCCGGCGGGTTGCTTCCTGCCGTTTCATGCCGTTGATAATGAGCGGAATCGAGGCATTCTCGACCGCCGTCAGCGTCGGCAGCAGGTTGTAAGCCTGAAAGACGAAGCCGATGTTCTGTGCCCGAAAGCGCAGGCGGTCTTTCTGTTGCAGATGCAGAAGATCCTGCCCGAACACCCGGCAGACGCCTTCATCCTGATCGAGAATGCCGGCAATGACCGAGATCAGCGTGGTCTTGCCGCAGCCGGAAGGCCCTACCAGCATCATCAGCTTGCCGGTATGTATATCGAGATTAACCCCCCGTAGCGCCATGACTTTTTGGTCACCGGTATCGTAGGTTTTGACCAGGCCCTGACAATGAACCGCAAGTTCGCTCATCGCGGCCGCTATCCCTTGAAAACCACGGCGGGCTCCAGCGCAATGACTTTGCGAATGCTGATGAGCGCCGCAAAGACACAGATCAGGGTCACGCCCAGACCGCTGTACACCAGCAGCTGCCAGGGAAACTTGAAGGCCAGGATGCTGTTCCGCATCGCCCAGCCAAACAGCGAAGTCAGCCCGACACCGAGCCCATAGCCGATGATGCCCACCAGGGTCGCCTGCAGCAGAATCATCCGCAACAGCGTCCAGTTGCTGGCCCCCATCGCCTTGAGCACACCGAACTGACGCAGATTTTCCATGGTGAAACTGTAGAAGGTCTGGCCGGCAATGGCCGCACCGACAATGAAACCCAGCGTCACCGAAATGCCGAAGTTGATCGGGATGCCGGTGTTTTCCATGAAATAGTCATACGTCAGCTTCTGGAACTCGGCCTGGGTATAAGCGGCCAGCCCGGTGCGGCGGCGGATGCGTTCGGTCACGGCCCTGGGATCTTCGCCCGGCTTGGCCTTGACCAGAATGAAGGACAGCAGTTTGCGTTCGCGCGGGGCGTACATCATCGCCCGGGTGTAGGTGGTGTACACCACCGGCTGCGACTGGAAAGTGCGGGTGGTTTTGGCGATGCCAACCACCATGGCGCGACGGTCATTAAGCTCCAGCGTGTCGCCGACCTTCAGCGGAACCGGTTTTCCGTCTGGCCCAGGCAACCCCAGTTTTTCCACCGCGCCGTCCCGGTCGATGATGACCGCATCGCTGCGCCGCAAATCCTCCAGCCGCCCCTCCAGCATCAGCGGGGGGCCGCCAATCAGGGTGGCATCATCCAGCCCGATGACATTGCAGGTCTGGAAATTGCCGTTCGCCAGCCGCGCCTTGATCAGCCCCTTGTAAAGCGGCGTGGCCCATTCCACGCCCTCGATGCCGCGTACCCGGTACAGCTCCATATCCTGCATGGGCTTCACATCGTCGATGAACTGCACCTTGGGGTCCATCACCCAGATATCCGGCAACCCGACATCGGTAATGAAACTGTAGGAACGCATCATCAGGCCGACAAAGATCGCCGGTTGCTGGGTCATGATCAGCGAAGCAAAGGTGAGACCCATGACGATACCCAGGTACTTGCCCCGATCACCCATCAGCATTTTTAGCGCGATGTAATTCATGCCTTCTCCTTATTTTCGCGGCCAAACTGACGCAAGGCGGCCAGGGAAAAATGAAAGATCATCTCAGCCGTGCGATCGATTGCACCCGGACTGGAAATGGCCGCCGGACACAACCGTTCCACCATCGGTCGCGCGTGCCGATACACCAGACATTGCCCGATGACACCAAGAATGAAGCGGTCGATGTCCGTCGCATGCCACCCCTCCCCCACGAAATGCGGCAGAAGATCCCGCAGCGCCTTAAAGCGCGGCCGCATGACAGTTTCAACGATGTAATCCAGCGCCGCCGTGGGATCGGCGATTTCACGCGCCATCAGCTTGGCGTGGAAGCCCAGCTGCCCCTCATCCATCAGGCGCATCAGCAAACCGCGAATAAACAGATGCAGGCGGTCATCGGGCGGGAGCGCGTCATTGGCAAAGGCCACCGGTGGGTATTTGCGGTCCGCCTCCTTGAACGAGTAGACCAGCGCCTCCCGGTAAAGGGCCTCCTTGCTGCGAAAGTAATAATTGACCGAAGCCACATTCACATCTGCCTGTGAACAGATCTCCCGCACGGTGGCCGCCTTGAAACCACGTTCGGCAAAGTTCTCCAGCGCGGCCTGGAGAATCCGGTCACGCGTCGGATCCTGTTCGTCCAGATAATTCATGGGCAGTCCACCTAAAACAACCGTTTAATCCGGGCCATTAAAACAATCGTTTTAAGCGGGTGTCAAGCACCGCAGGTCACCAACACAGCAACAGACCGCTACCCGGCCCGGCGGCTGCTATACTTTTTCGCCCCACTTTTGATTGAGCGCGTTTCGACCCATGTCCCGCTGGCGGCCTCCTTCGCCCAGATCGTCTCCCTACATCACCGCCGCCGGTGCACAGCGGTTGGAGTCGGAACTGAAGGCGCTATGGGAACGCCGCGCCGACGTCACCCGGCATCTCGCGGCGGCCGCCGCTGAAGGTGACCGCTCGGAAAATGCCGAATACATCTCCCGCAAGAAGGAATTACGCGAGATAGACCGCCGCATCCGTTATTTGCAAAAACGATTGCCGTCACTGACCGTCGTCAGTCAACTGCCGGGCAACCGCGAACGCATTTTTTTCGGAGCCTGGGTCACACTGGAGGACACGGCCGGCGAGGAGAGCACCTACCGCATCGTCGGTGCCGACGAGATCGGCACCCAACAAGGCTGGATCAGCGTGGATTCCCCGATGGCGCGGGCGCTGCTGAAAAAAGCCGTGGGCGACGAGGTTCAGGTGCAAACCCCGTCCGGACCGGCAACGTGGTTTATCGCGGGTGTTCGATACGAGTAGCACCCTGCGGCGGCATGGCCCTATCAGACAGGCCTGATTGCCGGCTGCCGTGGCTCCCCTCGTGTACCACCTCAGACACCCTACCGGCGGCTATTTATTGGTCATCAGCTGGCGGCCATTCAACTGCTGAAGATAGCGGTAGTTACCATCATAAAAAGCCTTCAATGCCGACAGTTGCCCGGAAGAAATGGTGATCGGCTTTTCGTAAACATACCAGTTGACGCCCTCCGTACAGGGAGGCGTCGTCAATGAACCGGAATAAGTGAAAAACTTGCCGCTGCCGGTTCCTCTGGGCAGCAGTTTTTTGGGCTCGAAGACAATACGGGTAGGGTTGTGCGTCGGTGAGCCCGGTGTGTTGACCGTGTTGTCGAGCATCAGTTGAACCTGCTCATTCGGGCGGCCCAGTTCGATCATGAGGCCCACCACGGTCAACCCTCCATCCCCCCGGTCATTCACGAAGTGCATCTCGGCGTCATACCGTTTCCCATTGAGGGTATGCTCGCTGGGCGAGTGCAAATGGGCCTGCACCAGGCGGTAACTATCCCTGCCCACCTTGGTCGTTCCGGAATAGGCATCCGGAGCCACGGGCTGGGCCTGGATCGCATAGCCCGTATTGTAAAAGTCAGCGCGAAACGGCTGCCAATTGAACGTCACCCCATTTACCGGGGTTTTCCTGACGTTACCAATTTCCACCGGCGTTTGCTTTTCGCCTATCGCACACTCCGCATAGGGATAGTTATAGGGCGGCGGCGTTTCCGCCCCTTCAATGGCACCCCAGCCGCCCGGCTGGTCCTGATCCGCATAGTTCCAGGACGGCTCATCCGCATGAACGGGCGAATGCCAGATCATCGTGGACAGGGCCAGGGCAAACAGATTGTTTTTCAGACTCATCGGGTATCTCCCATCAGGAATATAGGGTGAAGGACAACCATCGAACTCAATATCCCGGTGCCTCCATGCACACTGGAATCAGGACATTCCACCGCCTTCGGCGTGTGACTGTCCGGCACGCGGGACAGCGGCATCAGCAGGTATGCTCCCGGCAATAACCGCCCCACGAGGGAGCCGCCGGGGCTGATTTCGCGGGCTGGGCGGACGGCGGCTGGGCGGGTTGTTTTTGCTCCACGGGTGCCGCCGGTTGCTGCGCAGCGGAAGACGGTTGCACCTGTGCGGGTTTCGCGGGCACCTCCGCTGCCTGCACCCAAGTGGAATGGATCAATCCTGACAGAAAAGACACCAGAATTATTTTGTTCATCGTCATCACAGCAATCCTCCGGTATGAAGTTGATTAGTTCTACTGCGCCGGTAACACACCATTCGAGCCGAGAAAGAGCGCCGCGCCTAAAGTCCAGGTAATTTCTTTGCCACCAATAGCCTCTTCGACAATCAGTTTCCCGGAGGGTGAGAACCAGGTTCTGATCATTTCTGAAACCAGCTGGGCACTGTACACCCTGCTGAATTCAAATTTATTGGTCGTATTCTGGTCGTAAGGCGTCTGCGCCACTACACTCGCCGCCTCATCAATGGTATTTGCAGAAATCTGGTTACCAAGGCCAAGGTCTAATGCCACCGTTGAATAAAGTCCGACACCGACAAAAGAAGCCAGCGCTGGCAGCCTGGCCTGGGCTGGAATATGTACGGGCTTATCGCGAATCGTCTTGTGAGCGGAAGCTTTGCCTTTATGGTAACGGCCCGTGCCAATGGCACCGCTGGCCAGCTTGAACCCTACCTGAAACGCATTGGGGTCGTCAGTGGCATCTTCCCGGGAGAAGTTACCCCCCAGCCCGGTATAACTTCTGGAAAATAATCCATAGGACTTTCCTGCAAACGGGATGCTTATAAAATCCAGGGTATTCAGTTTTCCGGGTGACTCGAAGGTCATCTGGGAAGACCCGCCGCCCACCTCCAGAACCCCTGCCGTTTTCTGACCTCCAGACAGGGTTCCCTTCAGATAATTTACCGTCAACCACTTATAGGCCCCTTCATACCGGCCCTGAATGGTCTGTATCGGCCCGATCACGGCTCGCGGAATCATGGTCTGCAATTGCGACTTGACCTCACCGTAACAAGTCGCCTGCTCGACGGGAGAAATCACCCGCATCCCCGCCGTTGCCTGTAGAGAAACCGTGACCTGCTCTTGCGGTATCCCGTTGGATACGAGAGCGCCATTCAAGGCTGTAAACAAGGGTTCAATATATCCGCTACAGTCACCGAGATCGGTAGAAATTCCCGGCTTTATTTTATTTTTCTCAAACGCAAACTGCGTCACCGCCGGAGAGGAAGGAATGGTTTGATCTACCTTATACAGATACACCCTTGACCCGCCACTACCGGCATCCACAATCGCATAATAAGGCGTCGGAGCTGCCAGCGACTCCCCTGCGGAGACAAACAGCATCAGTGCGGAAAGTGTCACTTTAATATAAGAATGTTTCATTTTTTT
>SXGU01229725.1_pt1 | contig 18914 bp, 21 predicted proteins | sample 3174531 | NCBI WGS metagenome assembly SXGU01 (sample SAMN11356863, study PRJNA531348) | freshwater metagenome | isolation source: freshwater sample F1-140 | place: China: Fuxian Lake, Yuxi | collected 2017-12-25 | reverse complement strand
CAGGCGGCTGTTATGAAAACACTCGCGGAGGTGCAGCAAACTATGGAGTTCGCCTTGGTCATTGTTTCGCACGACATTGCATTAATCGCGAGTTTCGTTGACAGAATTCTTGTACTGCGCAACGGCCGGCTTATTGAGCAGGGACTTGTCGCAAACGTGACCGGGTCGCCAGCAGATAGCTACACGCGAAATCTCATTGATATTTCGGCACAAAGAGCACTGGTTTGAAGTAACTGCGGGACAGATAAAGCTTTTGTAGAGCGGGTGCCGGGGCTGTTTGAGCAGCGCGGGTTGCTGAGCAGCGAGACGGTAGGGGTAATGCAGGGGTGGGGGCACAGGGGCGGATTTTCTGTGCATGTGGGCGAGCGGGTGGCAGAGAAGGATAGGACCGGAGCAGTTTGTGCTTGTTCAACTGATTGAATCGTTCCGGGCATCGTAAGAAGGTGGCTTTCACTTTTATGACAAGTAGCCCGGGGGACTTGGCGCAAAATTACTCTCCAAGAGCGAGAGCAACGCGCATTATGAGAGGGTGCAAGCAAGCTTGAATTCCCTATCTGTTCCTGAGAGACGTCGCCTCTGGCGACGCTCACTCTACGTGCTCATGCGTTGGACACGGACGACGATTAGAAAAGCAATTAAGAAGTGAAATGCAAAGCTATACGCAATGAAAAATCTCGACTTAATAAACGATACAAAAATCTGTATTAACCGTGCACAAGTAAGATCGGAAAGATTCAAGTTCCAAATCTGCAATTTGCTATGACCAGCGGCTCGATCTAAATGGGCTCCGAGTCAAGCAAATCACCAAGTTTTGCAGGAGCCACTCAGGCTTTATTCGGACTGTCAAATACGCTCAAGTTCATGTTGAAAAAGCGCAAGGCGAATGCCGTTGACTATCCCATGATGGCTCGGGAAGGGCTGTGGGGAGTAGATGACGGAAACTCTGATATCACTGTGAAGGATAATTGGTGCTACACCTTGATGATTGTGCAGCCTGAAGTCATCACGAAAGAGATTTTTGAAGAAGCAAGAGAAAATATCCGCAAAAAGAAGGGTGATAGCAAAATGCTGTCGAAAATAGACCTCACCCATCCTGACGACGGTTTGTGTGTGTAAGTGATGCACATCGGACCATACGCCACCACGCCCGCAACGATTGACCGCATCTAGGAATACATGGCAAAAAACGGGCTAAAAGATAAGGTCGGCCCCAACGGCAAGCATCATGAGATATACCTCAGTGAGCCGCGCAAGGCGGCGTCTGACAAGATGAAGACCGTGCTAAGACGTCCTGTTGTGAAGCAGTGAGAAGTAAAAAGTGAAACGTGTCTATCAGTCTGCAATACCCACCAATTTCCGGTTGTCACGCGGCGCATATCTTTGAAGTATCCAACACAAGTCGTCTATGACCATGAGACTACTGGTGGGTTGGAGTTTCCGGTAAAGATGTAATAAAGTGGTGCTTGACAAGGATGAGAGCAGGCTGTGACAATATAGCTAAAGAGTGCAAGGGAGCTTGAATGTCCTATCCGTCGCCAGCGAAAGACATGGCGCCTGTGCGGATGAAGGCAGAATTTGGTCGCCAGCTATCTATTTATGTCATGGCGGCGTGGATATCGTGGGGGGGGCTACCGCGCGGCTCACAGGAAGATGTACGCCAGGAAGTGAGGGAGCGAGTGCGGAAGATGGGTCAGGATGGCGGGTATATTCTGGCACGCTCGCACCATATCCAGGCTTCTCCGCCGCTGGCCAATGTGCTGGCGATTTACGAGTTAGTGTTCTGGGGGAAACCATGAACTTGACCCTAACCATTCTCAATCCCGCCGGTCTGCATGCCCGTCCCGGGGCGATTTTCGTGGCAACCGCCAAGAAATTCAAAGCCGCCATCCAAATCCGCAACCTGACGAACAGCAGCGACTGGTCGGATTCCAAAAGCATACTGGGGGTACTCAAGCTCGGCGCAGAAAACGGTCATCAAATAGAGCTGAGCATTACCGGCGAGGATGAAGCCGTGGCCGCCCAAACTCTGCGCAGTGCCGTGGAAAGCGGCTTGGGTGAATTAATGACCGGCGCCGCGCCGCAAATGGCCAGCGCCGCGCAGCCCGTCCAGCCTCCTCCCAGTGAACGCATTCTGCGCGGAGTCTCTGGCGCGCCGGGGATTGCCAGTGGGTCGGTGCAGCGCTGGCAGGAACAGGAAATCGCCGTCCCGCGTGGCGCAGGCTGCGACCCCGCCGTCGAAACGGCGAAACTGGACACAGCTTGTGCCGCCGCGCAGGTTGATCTCGAACAACTTGAGTCCAAAGTCATGCACGGTACTACCGCCAGCGAAGCGCGCATTTTTGCGGTCCACCGCATGTTCCTCGAGGATCCCGATCTGCTGCAGGTTGCCCGGAATGAGATCCAGCGCGGCGTCAACGCGGAAGCGGCGTGGATGGATGCCGTGACGCAGGTAGCGGAGCAGCTTGCGGGCCTGCCTGACCCGACCATCGCTGCGCGCGCCGCCGATATCCGCGACGTGGGCCAGCGCGTGCTTGGGCACCTGCTAGGACGCGCCGATTTGGCCGCTTTCAAGATGACCATACCGGGTGTCATTCTGGCCCGTGACCTGACTCCCTCGCAAACCGCCAACCTCGATGAAGCGTTGGTGCTGGCCTTCTGTACCGCTGAAGGCGGCCCAACTTCGCACAGCTCCATACTGGCGCGCGCGATGCAGCTGCCCGCCGTGGTTGGATTGGGCGATGCGCTATTGCAGGTGCCGGACGGCGAAACCATCATCGTCGATGGCGGCCTGGGACAAATTACCCTGCGCCCGCTTCCCGCCGAGTTGGAAACCGCCCGGCAGGAAAAGGCCCGCCACGCCGGGCTGGCGCAGCTGGTCCTTTCAGAAGCCGTCTACCCGGCAGTCAGCCTAGATGGACGGCGCGTGGAAGTGGTCGCCAATATCGGCGACGTGGCGGATGCCCGCAAAGCGCTCGAATTTGGTGCGGAAGGGGTCGGGCTGCTGAGAACGGAATTTCTCTACCTGCAGCGTGGGACTGCCCCGGATGAGCAGGCCCAGTTCGAAGCCTATCGCGCCATCTTTGAAGTCTTTGGTGCGCGCCCGGTTGTCGTCCGCACGCTGGATATCGGCGGCGACAAGATGCTGCCCTATCTCGAACTTGGCCAGGAGGACAATCCCTTTCTGGGCTGGCGCGCCATTCGCATCTGTCTCAAACGGCCGGATATCTTCCAGCCGCAGCTGCGCGCCCTGCTGCGCGCCGCGCAGGGCCACAACATCCGCCTCATGTTCCCGATGATCGCCGCTCTGGAGGAGATTCGGGGGGCGCGCGAAGCCGTGGCGCAGGCCGCCGCCGCACTGCAAGCCGAGGGCACCGCCTTCGCCACAAACGTCCAGCTTGGCATGATGGTCGAAATCCCATCCGCTGCGGTCATGGCCGATCTCTTTGTCCGTGAAGTGGACTTTTTCAGCATCGTCACCAACGAGTTGACGCAGTACACCATGGCCGCCGAGCGCACCAACAAGCGGGTCGCCTATCTGGGCGACGCCATCCACCCGGCCATCCTGCGCCTGATCCGGCAGGTGGCGGAAGCCGCACACGCCGATGGAAAATGGGTCGGCATTTGCGGCGAATTGGGCAGCGACGTGCTGGCGCTGCCGATCCTGCTCGGGCTGGGTATCGACGAGTTAAGCATGAGCCCCGCCATGATCCCGCAGGCCAAGGCCGTCATCCGGCAGTGGCACACGGCCAGCGCTTCTAAACTGGCCTCGGAAGTCCTGAGCCTGGATACTGCCCAAGCGGTGCGCGCCAAAGTCCAAGACTGGCCGAAATCCTGATGAGCAGCCCACTCCGCCTGATCGCTAACGATTTGGATGGCACGCTGTTCACTTCCCATCAGCAAGTCAGCCCGGCCGTGCCCGCGGCGCTGCGCCGGGCGCTGGCTGCTGGGCTTCAAATTTTGTGGGCCAACTTGCGCGATGCCGTTGGCGAACTGGAGCAGAGCGCAATGTTGCGTGAAGCTTTTGGGGCAGATGTGGTTGCGCATTACCTCGAAGTGATTGAAGCGTGCGAGAAGGCGAAACTGGAAGTGGATTTCTACGTGAAAACTTTCCACACCCACCAATACGGCAGCGCGCCCCGTTCGGGCGAGGCCGGCAGTCCCGGTAACGAGCGCAATGATGGCGCCTTTGACAACTCATGGTGTCGTGACCCGAAAGAAGTCGCCGGCCACATGAAGAGCATCAACAAACCGTGGATCGCCTTCAAGGTCATGGCTGCCGGCGCCATTCCGCCGCGCCAAGGGTTTACACACGCGTTTTCCAGCGGTGCGGATTTCGTGCTGGCCGGGATGTTCGACTGGCAAATCGCCGAAGACGTCGCGATTGCCAAGGAAGTGCTCGCCAAAGTCCAACGCCCCTATCCGTGGCGCGCATAATGTCCGCGCGTATCCTCATCACGCCACGGTCGCTCACGAAAAGCGGTCATCCGTCGTTGGATCGTCTGCGGACGGCGGGCTATGAGGTCAACTGCTGCGCGCTCGGCAAGTCGCCAACCGAGGATGAACTGATCGCGCTGTTGCCGGGATGTGTCGGCATGCTGGCGGGTGTCGAGCCGGTAACGGCGCGCGCGCTGGCGGCGGCGAGCGATTTGAAGGTGATCAGCCGCAACGGCACCGGTGTGGACAACATTGAGTTGGTTGCCGCGCAACAGCACGGCATCCGCGTCTGCCGCGCAGAAGGCGCAAACGCGCGGGGGGTAGCGGAACTGGCGATCGGCCTGATGTTGGCGCTGGCGCGCGCGATTCCCGCGAGCGACCGGCCGATCAGGGACGGTCGCTGGGAACGGCAGACCGGGTTCGAGTTGGAAGGCAAGATACTTGGCGTGGTCGGTGGCGGACGCATCGGCCGGTCGGTGGCGAAGATGGCCGCGGGGCTGGATATGCGCGTGGTGGTGTACGACATGGTGCCGGTCACCGGGCTGACGATGTTGCCGCTGGAAGAAGTGTTCGCGGTGGCGGACGTGATCAGTCTGCATTGTCCGCCGCGAACAGACGGGCGGGAGGTGGTGGATGCGGCGGCGTTGGCCCGGATGAAACGTGGCGCGTTGCTCATCAACACGGCGCGGGCCGGTCTGCTGCATGAAAACGCGGTGTTGGCGGCGCTGGAGTCGGGGCAATTGGGCGGGTTGGCCGCGGATGTGTTGGAGGGCGAGCCGCTGGTCAATCGCCGGTTGGCCGAGCATCCGCGCGTGATCGTGACGCCCCATGCCGGGGCGTTGACGCGCGAGAGCGTGGACCGCGCCGTCAGTATCGCCGTTGACAACCTCCTTGCTGCGCTGGACGCATGAAAATGATTTCACAGCCCGGCGGCGTGCAGGCGCTTTGGGAAGCCGACTTGACGGCTGACGCCGTGGCGTTCGCGTGGCTGGGGCAAGCCGGCTTTGCTGTGCGCGCGGCGGGACGACGTCTGCTGATTGACCCGTATCTTTCCGATCATCTGGCGCACAAGTATGCCGGCAAAGAATTTCCCCACGTCCGCCTGATGCCGTCGCCTGTGGACGCCGGCGCGCTCCGCGACCTCGATCTAGTGCTCTGCTCACACCGTCATGGCGACCACATGGATCCTGTCGCATTGCCGGAAGTGGCGCGGAACAATCCTCACTGCCGGTTCGTGGTGCCGCGAGCGGAGCGCGAGCACGCACTGAGCGTTGGCTTGGATGCCTCGCGGCTCATTTCCGTCAACGCCGGCGAACCCGTGCGTGTGAGCGAGACATTTGAGATTCGCGTCATCGCTTCCGCGCACGAGACGCTCCAGACCAACTCGCGCGGCGAACATCATTTCCTCGGCTTCATCCTGCGCGCTGGCAACATCACGCTCTACCACTCCGGCGATTGTGTGGTCTATGAAGGGCTGGCGCAACGACTGCGTGAGGAGCGTGTGGACGTGGCGCTGCTGCCGGTCAATGGACGCGACGCGGCGCTCACCGCGCGCGGTGTTGCCGGGAACATGAGCTTCGCGGAAGCGCGCGACCTCTGCGCGGCGGCCGGCATTGGCCTGTTGGTGCCGCATCACTTTGGCATGTTCGCATTCAACACAGCCGATCCCGCGGAACTGCGCCGGCAGATCGCGGACACCGTTGTCCCGCGTTGCATGTTGCCGGAGGCGGAAAAGTATTACCGTTTGTAGTGAGCCACGTCAGTGGCGTTGACTACATCCCACGGCAGTGACGTGCTGACTACCAACGACAGAGCGATTGTAATCTGCGGCTCGGCTGCTAGACTGTAGCCAATATGAGCCAGACATCGTCACCGCGCGTCGAAGCTGTCGCGCAATCGCTCCAGCTCACCGAGTTGTTTGAGCCGCTGGAGGACGTGCAGTTCTGGATCAAGGACCGCGAGGGACGCTACTGCCGGATCAACCGCGCCTTTCTGCTGAACTACGCGCTCAGCGAGCCGGGCCAAGTCATCGGCAAGACCGATTACGATCTTTCGCCGGCGTTTCTCGCCGACCAGTTCTGTTTCGATGACGAGCAGGTCCTCAGCGGCCAGCGCGTCGTCAACCGCATCGAGCGCGTCGGCCAGGCCGGCCAGACCTCTTCGTGGAACGTCACCAACAAGATTCCCATCCGCGACGCGCGCGACCGCATCATCGGCACGGCCGGCACGACGCGGCAACTCGGCGCCGAGGGGCGGGAGTTGGTTGGCGCGCATGTCGGCCGTTTCTTCGAGCGGAAGTTTTGTGACAACTTCCGCGTCACGCCGCAAGAATACATCCGCATACTGCGCGTGCGAATCGCCTGCCGCGTGCTGGACTTCACCGAGAAACCGCTGGCGGAGGTGGCGCTGGAATGCGGCTTTGCCGACCAGAGCCATTTTGCGCGCGAGTTCCGCCACCAGTCCCGCCAGACGTCGCGTGAGTATCGCGAGCATTACCGGCGGCTGTAGCGGTGACGTTTCCAGACAAAACTTTGACGTTGCCGGGCTAGACCTTGCGCGTGGTAAATCGGTAGTCTTGTCGGTATGAAATCGGCGGAGAATATTGGTGTCTGCGTCATCGGCTGTGGCCGGGCGGGGCTGATTCACGCGCGCAACTTCGTCAGCGGCGGACGGCTGACGGTGTTGTGCGATCCGGTCGCTGAGGTGCGGACGCAAGCGTGCGCGGAATTGGGCGTCAGTCTCTCATTCGCCGATTACCGACAGGCGTTGGAGAGCGACGCGGTGCAGGCAATCGTGGTGGTCACGCCGACGAGTCTCCACCGGGAAATCGTCACGGCGGCAGCGGCGGCAGGCAAACACATCCTCTGCGAGAAACCGATGGCCATGACCGCCGGCGAATGCGATGACATGATCCGCGCGGCGGAACAATACCGGGTGAAACTGCAAATTGGGTTCATGCGCCGATTCGATGCCGGCTTCCTCTCCGCCAAACAACGCCTCGAGGCCGGTGAGATTGGCGACGTGGTACTGGTCAAGTCGCTCACACACGGGCCGAGCATTCCGAAACCGTGGATGTACGACATCCGCAAGAGCAACGGCCCGCTCGCCGAGGTCAACAGCCACGATATTGACACGCTCCGTTGGTTTACCGGCAGCGAGTTCGCCGAAGTGTTTGCCGTGGCCGGCAACTATCGCTGCCCGGACGCGAAGAAGGATTTCCCCGATTTCTACGACAACGTGGTGCTGACCGCCCGCTTCCGCAACGGCACTCAAGGCGTCATCAGCGGCGCGCAGGGTGTCGGCTACGGTTACGATGCGCGTTGCGAAGTGCTCGGTAAACGCGGCATCATCACCGCCGGCGCGTGGCCCGCCCCCGGCATGTCGAAGAGCTGGCAGTCGCTTTTCGCCGACGCCTACCGGGCCGAGGACGATGATTTTATTCGGTGCATTCTCGAAGACCGTCCGCCACGCGTGACCGGGCTTGACGGCAAACGCGCCGTCGAAGTCGTCAACGCCGGGAACGAATCCATCGGGACGGGAAAACCAGTGAGGCTCGAATGAAACACGTTTGTAGTGAGCCACGTCAGTGGCGTTCCTCCTCGTCCCACGGCACTGACGTGCCTAACTACAAACTCTTATCATGATCGCCGCCACGTACACCCAAGGCCAGAAACTCGAAATCACCGATGTGCTGGTGCCGTCGCTCCGCGCTGGCGACGCGCTGTTGAAGGTCGAGGCGACTTCGATTTGCGGCACGGACACGAAGATCGCCCGCGCCGATCATCGCAAACATAAGCCCAGCCAACGCATCATTCTCGGACACGAGTTTGTCGCCACAATTGTCGAGGGCGCGTTGAAAGGCCAGCGCCTCGGCGTCGCGCCGAACTGGGGCTCCGGCGCGTGCGACGCCTGTGTACGCGAAATGGCGAACATGTGCGCGGAGTACTCGGCCTTTGGGATTGATTCAGATGGTTCGCACACGCAGTACCCGCATCCCGTCTATTGCGATTTCCCAAGGCAACGTGACGCCGTTGCCGGACGGCGTGCCGTCGGAGGAAGCAGCGCTGGCCGAGCCGCTCTCCTGTTGTCTCAACGGCCAGAAAGTCGCTCGCCTCGCGCCCGGCGAGACAGTCGTGATTTTTGGCGCCGGACCGATGGGATTGTTGCATGTCGCTCTCGCAGCGGCGACCGGCACCGCGCAGATCATCCGTCCGCGACCCCGTGGCCGAGCGTCTCCAGAAAGCGCGGGAACTCGGCGCGACTGGCACGGAAGTGCACGGCTTGGTGGACGTGGTCATCACAGCCAAGCCGGTCAAGTCGGTCGCCGAGCAAGCGTTGGCCTTGCTCAAAACGTTTGGCCGGTTGTGCCTGTTTGCCGGGCTGCCGAAGGACGGTTCCGTCCTCCATCTCGACGGCAACCCGATTCATTACAAGAATCTCACCGTGACCGGCACGACGGGTGGTTGTGCGGTGGATTACCGCACCGCACTCAACCTCATCGCCAGCCGGCGCGTGGATGTGCGTCCAGTCATCTCGCACGTTTTCCCGGTGACGAAAGTGGCGGAAGCCTACGACGTGGCGTTGTCCGGCAAGTGCCTGAAGGTTGTGATGACATGCTGATCGGTGTTGACATCGGCACGCAGGGGACGAAGACGGCGTTGTTTGCAGAGGCTGGACGCTGTCTGGCCCGCGCGTTCCGTCCGTCGAAACTGCACCGGCCGAAGCTGGAAGTGGGCGAGGAGGATGCCGACCGGCATGTGGCGTCCGTGTGCGAGACGATTCGAGACTGCGTCCGCCAAGCGCGGGTGAAAGACATAGCCGGTATTGGCATTGACGGCCAGATGGCTGGGGTGATCGGCATCGGCGCGGACGGTCGGGCGGTGACGCCGTATGATTCGTGGCTCGACACGCGGTGCGCGCCGTACATCGCCGAGATACCGGTGGAGGAAGTGATTCGCAAAGCCGGTGGGCCGGCGAGTTTCAATCATGGGTCGAAGAAACTCTGGTGGAAACACGAACGACCTGCCACATACCGGCGCATTCGCGCGTTTGTGCATCCGGGCGGGTATGCGGCGATGCGGTTGTGCGGGCCCGATGGACGGGGGCGTTCATTGATCACAAGTATCCGCATTTTTCCGGGTTCGCCGACAATCCGCGTCGGACTTGGAACATCAGTTTGTGCGAACGGCTGAAGCTCGACCCGTCGAAGTTGCCGCGCATCCTCGCCCCGCTCAACGCGGCGATGGCGGCGCGTTGCGGCTTTCGCGCGGGCGTGCAAATGGTGGTCGGTTGCGGCGACACGGCAGCGTCGTTTCTGGCGTGCGGCGCGACGCGCGAAGGCATTAGCGTGGACGTGGCTGGCACCGCGTCGGTGTTCACCGCGACGACGAAGCGATTCATGGCCGACACACGACGGCAGACGCTCAGTTGCGCCCAGGCGGCGACGCAGGGCTTGTGGCATCCCTACGCCTACATCAACGGCGGCGGACTGAATCTCGAATGGTTTCGCAACGAGATCGCCGGTGGCCGGCTCAGCTTCGATGAACAGGACCGGCTCGCCGCGCGGATCGCGACGGTGGAAGACGACCTGATGTTCGTGCCGCACCTTGGCGGGCGCGTCTCGCCGAGTTGGCCGCGGTTGGGCTGCGCCTGGGCCGGCCTGCGCTGGAGCCATTCCACTGCCCATCTGTATCAGGCGGTGCGCGAGGCCGTGGCGTTGGAGTACGCGAGCTACCGCGACGTGTTGCGCAAACTGAATCCGTCGTTGCGGCTGCGCGAAGTTCGCGTCACCGGCGGCGGCGAGAAGAGCGCGCTTTGGAACCGGATAAAGGCCGATGCGCTTGGTGTGCACGTCGTGCAGATCGCCGGCGCCCAGGGCGCGCCGATGGGCGCGCCGATGGGCGTGGCGTTGGTGGCGGGGTTTGGCGTGGGGTTGTTCAAGGATTTGGATGCGGCGGCGCGCGCGTGGATCAAGACCGGGCGCGTGACGTTGCCCGAACGGAAATTGGCCGGCCACTACGCGCGGCGATTGGTCCGGTATGAAGGATTACTGGAATTGTTAAACAAATGGTGATGATGCCCAAGAACAGAGCGGTTTGTAGTAAGGCACGTCAGTGCCGTGAATTGGGCGCACACCGCAAAACGCCACTGACGTGGCTCATTGCAAACTTTTCAATATGAGTACGTTTACACCGGCAGAGAAACCGACGATCTATTTCATCGGCGTGACGACCGGGAAGTCGTCCATCATGAAAGTGTTCCCGGCGTGGGGGAAGTACCTGAAGCTCGGCGACGTGGCAATCAAGGGATTCGACCTCAAACTGCACGACGAGCCGGCACGCTACCGGGAAGTGGTGGACTTCATCAAGCGCGACCCGCTCTCGCTCGGCGCGTTGGTGACGACGCACAAGATTGATCTGTTAAAAGCGTGCCGTGACCAGTTCGACGAACTGGACGAGTTCGCCGACATGATGGGCGAAGTCAGTTCCATTTCCAAACGCGGCGCGCAGCTTGTCGGCCACGCGAAGGACCCCATCACCAGCGGCTTGGCGCTGGAGGCGTTCTTGCCGGTGAATCACTGGACGAAGACCGGCGCGGAAGCGTTTGTGCTCGGCGCGGGTGGGTCAGCCATTGCCATCACGTGGTACATGATGACCCGGAAAGAGCGACCATCGAAGATCATCGTTGCCAACCGCAGCACACCGCGGCTCGACGAGATGCGTCACGTCCACCAGAAGCTCGGCGCGACGGTGCCGATGGAGTATCTCCACACGCCGTCCGCCGTGATGAGCGACGCCATCCTGGAGCGGCTCAAGCCCGGCTCGCTGGTGATCAACGCAACCGGCCTCGGCAAGGACGCGCCCGGCTCGCCGTTGACCGATGGCGCGCTTTTTCTGCACCACGGCATCGTCTGGGAGTTCAACTACCGCGGCGACCTGCTTTTTCTGCAGCAAGCGCGCGCCCAACAGCAGGTCCGTCATCTGCAAATCGAGGACGGCTGGACTTATTTTCTGCACGGTTGGACGCGCGTCATAGCGGAGGTCTTTCACGTCGATATTCCGACGAGCGGCCCGGTGTTTGAGGAGATTTCAAGAATCGCAAAGGAGGCAAAGTGAGGAGCGTTCGTAGTGAGCCACGTCAGTGGCGTTTTCCCGCGCCCGACGGCACTGACGTGCCTGACTACAAACGAGGACTAGCATGAACCCTTTCACTGTGACGATAGATTTTGCCGAAAACATCATGCGCGGCGCGGACAAACATAACGTCCGACGGGCGTCGGCGATGCGCGGGTACTTCAAGGACGCGGCGGCGCTGGAGAAGTTGATCCGCGACGGCAGTGACCCGCTGCATTACGAGACGTTTGAGAAACACGTGCCGGAGGAATACGGGCATCTATTGTTCTGCATCAGCAAGATTCAGCCGGGCGTGGTCGGCGACGAATTCTTCATGACCAAAGGCCATTACCACACGAAAGCCGGCACGGGCGAAATCTACCTTTGTCTCCAAGGCGCGGGCTACATGGCCATGAAAACCGCCGAGGGCCGATTTGACGCGCAGCGCATGGAACGCGGCAGCCTTGTGTACGTGCCGCCGTTCTGGGCGCACCGCTCCGTGAACACCGGCCCCGAACCAATCACGATGCTTGCCGTCTGGCCCGCGGATGCCGGCCACAACTACGGCGACGTCGAAAAAGAAGGTTTCCCAAAACGCATCGTCAATCGCAACGGAAAGTGCGTGATTGAATGAAACCACGCATCGTTCAATTGTTTTTCGAGCCGGGTCGCGACATCGGCATTGACACGCGACTCGCGATGCTCGAGTGGCTGCTGACCGATCAGGTCGAACTGCCGCCCGTTGCGCTGGGCTGGCCGTTACCGGAGGTCGAAGCGGTTGTTATTCCGCAACTGCTCGGCGAGGCGTTTCGCCGGCTCGCGGACTTCAAGGCACTGCGCCTGCCAATCCTGATTATGATTTCGCAGTTCGGCACGCTCTCGATGTGGGATTGGGAGATCATCGCCTACCTGTTCTCCGAAGGCGTCGAGGTGCTCGCGCCCTACAAGCTCGCGCAAACACGCAAAACGCTGAGTGCACTGCTTTTCCAACGCAGGTTGCAAAGCGCAAAGTTCCTTGTCTATCGGGACAACTCCGTTGCAGGCACGCCGGCCAGCATATTGAAGCGTTTGCACTGGTCGGAAGACGCATGCACGCAGCGGATGAACGAGCAGTTTGGCGTGACCATCGAGAAACGCAGCTTCAGCGAACTCGGCGCGCGTAGGAAGACGATCTCCGATACCAATGCGGAGCGCACGTGGAAAGACCGGCTAGTCCCCATCGCGGACATCGGCGGCCGTCCGCTGTTAAGCACGGAGAAACTTTGGCTCGTCGTGAAACGCAACTAGGAGCAGGACCCCGCGATTGGCGCCATCGGCATGAACTGTCTCAAAGACTCGCAATTCTGCGACACGCCGCCGTGCCTCGCGTGGAAAATTTTGTGCCGCGAAGAATTTTAGAGAAGATACCTGAATTTTTCAAGAAGAAATACAAATAATGAATTTACGGTTAATTTTGTAATGAAAATAATTACAGTTACGCTCCATCCTGCAATTGATAAAGTAATCGAAACAAAAAGAATTATTCCGAACGAGTCTTGTAGGGCAAGAATAAAAATGATTTATGGTGGCGGGAAGGGAAATAATGTTGCCCGAGCATTAACCCGCTTAAATATTGCTGTTATCGCTACCGGATTTCAAGGAGGGTATACTGGTGAGTACATCACAACCGCACTGAAAAATGAAGGTATTCATACTGAGTTTGTTTTTTGTCAAGCACCAACCAGAACATCAACCATAATCTTGGAGGAAGATACAGGTGACTCATATGCAGTATATGAACCAGGACAAAATATCCAAATTGACGAAGCTTCGCAACTTTTAAGCAAAGTAATAGACCTCAGTTTAGATGCGTCATTAATTTTGCTGTGTGGGTCTGGGCAATACCCAGCATTGGAATACATTTATTATGACATTATATTGATGGCCAAAGAAAGAAACATCCGATGCCTGCTAGATAGCTCCGGTCTGGCTTTAAAGAACGGTATTTCCGCCAAGCCATATATGGTTAAGGTAAATCAGCATGAGCTGTCAGATTATTTTCAACGACCTTTAGTACACCTGAATGACCAACTGAATGCACTTAATGAGCTTCACCAATCAGGAATTTCGGTTGTGGCAATGAGTCGTGGGGCGGATGGGTTGATAGTCACTGACGGAAAGGAATTTTACGAAGCCAAATTGTCAATGACAAAAACTATTTTTACGGTTGGTGCAGGCGATTCATTGTTAGCAGGATTCGCAAAAGCACTCGTTGAAGGTTGCCAAATTGATGAGCTCGCCCGTTTGGGTGTGGCTTGTGGCACGGCGAATACGCAAGTTGCTGGAGCAGGTTTCATAACCAGTGAATTAGTTAACCAACTTCTTCCAAAAGTAAAAATCCGAAAGATATATTTCTACTGAAATTGATTATCTGGAGAAGATTAAACATGGACGCGATTAGTTTTACTAAGCAATTGATGACTGAAGTCGGAAAAATATTGTTCGAAAGGTCCTTGACAGATCTTGCAGGAGGGAACATCAGCGTTCGTATTGGTGACAGAATTTACATGACTCCTACACTAGCTGGAACAAATTCATTTTGGAGTCTTCGAACCGAGCAAATACTAACCTTGGATTTGGAAGGGAATTTATTTGACGGAGAAGGCAATGTTTCTCGGGAAGTGAAAGTGCACCTGAGTTTATTAAAAGAATTCTTTCCGGATGCAACAGCTGTAATTCATGCGCATCCTCGTAATGTATTAGTTTTCTGTGCTGCTGAGAAACCCATACCCCCTGTGATTATTTCAGTGAGAAAATTTGGGTATATCCAACATTGTTTAGATGCTGCATCGGGCACAGATGATTTGGCTGTGAATGTTGCACATGCAATAAGAAAACAGACGGGGTGGAAAAATAACAAAGCTGCGCCGGTGTTGGCCCCTAGGCATGGTCTTTTTGTGTTAGCTAAAGATTTATTCAATGCGTTAGATTCTGTAGAGCGTATTGATACAAATGCATTCTGCGCCATAAGCGGAGCAACACTGGGTGTGGCACCAATTGGAGAAATAACTCCAAACAATCCTAATTATAAATAACAATTCTTTGAACCTTGGCTCAAGATCTAAATAGTATAAAATTATTTGTCCTTTATATTATTTGTCAATTCGATAGTCTGTTTTTCGGCCTCTTTTTTTTTGGCAAAGGGGTAAATAACGTATGTTCGAGGATAAACATCTCGCACCTTTTTCATCACGAAAATATACAAGAAAAAACCAACTAACCCTATGCCGAGTCCTATTTCTATTAAATTGGTATAGACGTACAGGAACAAACCGATTGACAAAATAAATATCGGATAGGATAGTTGTCGGTTATAGGGGTCGTTTGTAGGTAATTCTTTTGGCCCGAGGTTGATCCAACCAATGAAACCCAAGATGGATCCAAAAAAAAGGATTGGAGGACTAGATTGCGCGATTAGCGCTATTAGATTATTTAACATTTACTCAACCTTTCCATATAGATATGGCGTTATACTAAAGCGAGACCAAAAAAGACATGAAGATGTGTTTATATAGACCTATGCAATGGCAAGATTACCTTTCAAAGAACTTTTCCTGCCATATCTCTTGTAGTCTACACGATTCTTTTCGATTTGATGAAGAATACGGAATTTGCCTTAAAATCGGTATGAAATGAAATTCTTTTATTCACAAGTAAGGCCAAAATTTATCTTGAGAACTGAGCAAGGCCATAAATATTCTCGATTAAACCTCGGAACAGTAAAGGTACATTGGCTACTACTTTTAGTAGCGCGCCATTTTTCGCACTAGAAATATGCTGAATGTTCCTCCGTTCATCGAATTCATTCGATCATTTATTATGGAGTATTGATGACTGCAGTAGAGGACAATATAATTGTTTTATACGAGGGATTGGATCAATCTAAATTTGTAATTGCTACATACCTGCTTCAAGGTCCTGAAGCGGAAGACATGTTATCTAGAATGATATCCATAGCTATGGAGCAGACTGTCGGAAGTTCGAGCTACCAGATTGAAGGTTTAAGACACCTTTGCGACTTATATGGTGGAAAGTTGGTCGGGTTTTTTTCTGTACCAGACCATGAAAGTCGTTCAAGCCAATTTGGGAATAAATGGAAAAGTTATGTGGTTCGGATCGCATATCCAGTAGAGAATACAGGCTACCAAATACCAATGTTGCTTACGATGGCAATCGGGGACATCTCTTTGGGAGGCATGATTAAGCTTTTGGATTTAGATTTGCCCACTTCATTTGTCGATTCATTTCAGGGACCAAAATTTGGATTGGATGGGATTCGCGAAATGTTGGGTGGAGTGAAGAGATCCTTAGTATGTACTATCCTGAAACCATGTATTGGAGTAGATTCTAAGACTGCTGGAGAAATATTTTATCTGCATGCAGTAGGTGGTGCGGATATGATCAAAGACGATGAGCTAATGGTCTACCTTGATGATGAAAAAATCGAAGATCGCGTTAGAGCCTGCATTAGTGCTGAAAAAAGGGCGTTTGATGAAACTGGTGAGCACACCATTTATTGGGTAAGTATTACTGATACACCTATGAGGATGATTGAAAAAGCCAAGCGAGCGATCGAGGCTGGTGCAAATGGTTTGATGTTGACTCCACTTACTACTGGACTTTCATCCATGCAAATGCTTGCAGAAGACAAGGATATTGTGGTTCCTCTTTTCGGTCATCCGGCAATGTTAGGTGCTATGAGTTGGTCTCCTGATTATGGTGTTTCCGAGCATGTACTTCAAGGTAAGCTTCTGCGCTTGGCTGGAGCGGATATGAACGCAATTCCTGTGCCGTATGGTCGTTTTACGCATTTACGGGAACAATTTTTGAGATTATTCAACATTGCAAAATCCCCAATGAGAAATATTAAGCCGATGCTCACCCAATCTGGTGGTGGTCTTAATCCCATTAATGCCAAAAACGTTCTTGAAGATCTGGGAAACGACATTGTTTTGGTTGCGGGCGGATCTATCCAGAAACATCCAAGGGGATTGACAGCCGGAATACGTGCGTTCCGTCAGGCAATTGAGATATATAACAACAAACTCTCCCAAGAAGAGGCAAAAGAAAAATATGTTGAATACGCAGAAGCTTTGCATCTTTGGGGCAATTGAATATGGATAGTAAGGGAGAGTCAATGTTGGCGGCCTGCTATGATGGTACCCAAAAGATTAAATTAGAAGAACGGCAGATTCCTGAGGTCGGACCGGATGAATTACTTCTTGAAGTCAAGGCGGTAGGGATTTGCGGCACTGATTTACGAATTCTGAAAGGCGGCCATCAGCGAATACCTCCTGGGCAGAAGGTTATACTCGGTCATGAACTTTCTGGGGTGATAAGTTCGGTTGGTAGAAATGTTGAGTGGCTGAAATCAGGGCAAAAAGTGAGTATCGCTCCTAACATGGGTTGTGGTCGCTGTAATCTTTGTATTCTAGGTTTCACAAATTTGTGTGAAAACTACTACAGTTTTGGTGTTGTTATTGATGGCGGCTGTGCACAATATATGCGTGTACCAGCTGGCGCGATAACCCAAGGAAACATTTCCGTTATACCGGAAAACCTGAGTTTTGAGGAAGCCGCACTTGTCGAACCCTTATCTTGCGTTTATCACGGATTGATGGCTAGCAAGTTAATGCCAGGTGAGGATATTTTAGTGATTGGCGCTGGCGCGATTGGCTTGATGTTTGTTCAACTTGCTAAAGCTCTAGGAGCTGGTCGGGTATTTGTTAGTTCCTACTCTAATCCTCGGAGTGATCTAGCGAAACAGTTTGGTGCTGATTTAATTATCAATCCGAAAATTGACAATTTAAAAGAAACGATCTTGAAGGAAACTAATGGACGTGGGGTTGATATTGCCATCATAGCTGCTCCTTCTAGAGAAGCGCAGTCGAGTGCTATTGAGATTTTGGCTCATCATGGAAGAGTCAATTGTTTTGGCGGTTTGCCAAGTGGACAGGAAATGGTGTCCTTCAATTCAAATTTGATCCATTATAAAGAGCTTTGCCTGACCGGAACAACCGGCTCGTCAGTTAAACAGTTCAGGACTTCACTTTTCTTGGTTGCTAGCGGTAAAGTAGATGTCAGAAGTCTCGCAACAAAATGTTTCTCAATAAAGGACGTGGACGAGGCTTTCGAGTATGCAGCTTCAAAACAAGGGTTAAAAACGATTGTGCTTCCCAACTCGTAGTACCATTGTTTTATTTTGTGAACTACCCAATATTTCTCGGGAATATATATTGTCAATTAGGAAAGTATCTCGATTTTATGGTATAGTCAAAGTATGGTGCGAATTGAAGATTTTGATCTTCGGAGTGGCTTAGCGAAACAGTTTCGTGCTGATTAAATTAGCAATTCGAAAATTGACAATTTGAAAGAATCGATCTTAAAGAATACTAAAGAGCTTTGCCTGACTGGAATAACTGGCGCGTCAGTTAAGCAGTCCAAGACTTCACTTTTCTTGGTTGCTAGCGGTAAAATAGATGTCAGAAGTCTCGCAACAAAATGTTTCTCAATAAAGGACGTGGACGAGGCTTTCGAGGATGCAGCCTCAAAACAAGTGTTAAGAACGATTGTGCTTCCCAACTCGTAGTACCCTTGCCTTATTTTGTGAACTACCCAATATTTCCCGGGAATATATATTGTCAATTAGGCAAATATTTCGATTTTAGGGTATAGTCAATGTATGGTACTTGAAAATTTTATAAGGAATGAGTTTATTGCGCTTGAGCTTGACTTACAAACCAAGGAGGAGGTTGTTTTATGTTTAGGTAGTATGCTACTGAGTGCCGGGTATGTCAAAGACAGCTTTATTAATGCAGTTCTTGAGCGCGAAAAAATGTTTCCTACAGGTTTGGCCACTCAGGATGTACACGTTGCAATTCCGCACACTGATGTTGAGCACTGCTTGAAACCGGGCATTGCAATCGGATTATTGAAAACACCGGTTGTTTTTACCGAAATGGCATCTACCGACCAGCAGGTCAATGTGGAGATGGTTTTTCTTTTGTCCATCACCGAACCCACACAGCAAGTGATTTGGTTATCCCGATTAGCAACACTTTTTCAAACCCCCTATGTATTGAAGAAATTAATGAGCTTATCTGACCCCGAATTGTTCAGGGTCTTGTTTACTACAGAATTGAAGAAGGCCAAAGCTTAATGACTTCATTTTGTATCTGAGGTTTGGTGAAAATATTCCAAAAGGAGGTGGTGTTCTTGAAGGTAATTATGGTTGCTTGTGGGTCTGGCGTTGCAAGTTCGGAGACTGTAGCTTATAAGCTGCGAAATCTGCTCAAGCAGCGCAATCTTCAGGCTGAAGTTCGAGTCGCT
>SXGU01470484.1_pt1 | contig 18920 bp, 16 predicted proteins | sample 3174531 | NCBI WGS metagenome assembly SXGU01 (sample SAMN11356863, study PRJNA531348) | freshwater metagenome | isolation source: freshwater sample F1-140 | place: China: Fuxian Lake, Yuxi | collected 2017-12-25 | reverse complement strand
GAGGGTTTTCCACAATCTCCACGCTGCTTGAAAAAACCGGAGGGTTGATTTTTTTCACAAGTGTGGGGAGTGTGGGAAACCCGTCATCACAAAACAGAGAAGCCACTCGACCTAATCAGGACTATTAGTTATGAAAATAAAACCGAAAACAGATAAACAGACATCAACTTTTATGAATTTTTCTAAAATTCCTCTTCAAACTAGACCAGTTTTTCGACGACAAATGAATCCAAAGCCTACAGTATTTTCATAATAATTTTTGCTAATGATTAAGTCTGATCGCTTCGCGATTATATCAGTACTAATCTAATTGTTTCAAAATGAGAATCACTACCAAGCTCCTATAATAGTTTAAATTTTTAATGCTCACTAAAGTCCATTGGGCTTTTGTCCGATAAATTTGATATAAGTCGAGATAAGTCAGGGTGATTTAAAATCGCCCCAATAAACAAATAAATAACTGCATTAGCGATCAGATTTAATCATAAGCAGTTATTTGGAGGTATAAAGTGGCTGAAGCAGCAAAGGATAATCCTAAAAAGAAAGTAGATTTAGGAAAAATTTTAACTATTGTTTTTATTATTTTAAACGTAGTTATTACAGGGGGTGGTGCATTTTTAGTATTTAAATCCACATTAGGATGGCATGCTCCCGTTTATACAGATGAAATGGCTACTGAAAAGTTGCAAGCTGAGCAAAAGGAACTTGAAAAACTTCCTTTAATATTTACTATGGAGAAATTTAAATCAAACTTAGATGGTTTACCTATTCGCGCAATTGAAGTTGAAGTAAATGTTGAGATGATGAATCGTGATGGGTATGAGGAGTTAATTGATTCAGATAATCTAGTTAAGGTTCGCGATAAAGTCATTCATATATTACAGACAAAAACTTTTGATGATATTGAAACAGTTCAAGGAAAATTATTCTTGAAGGATCAAATAGCAAGGGTTTTGGGTGAAATACTTATTAAAGGTATTGTTAAAGATGTTTTTTTCTCACAATTTAAAGTTGAGTAATACAAATCTTAACTAAATTTTGAATGACTTCTACGAACATAAAATCATTTAAAAAATAGATTGACTCAAAAACCCAATTCTTAGTTCAATTAAAGAACAAAAGAATTTGGAGTTAATCAATATGATATTTAATAAAAAAAAATTACTAATTTGCTGTCTTGTATTTATTAGTTTTAAACTACAAAGTGCTTCTCAATTTGATGATGGTAAACTCAATGAAAATCCAACTAATGATGTCATTGGTGCAATAACAGGTTTAAATTCACAAATTCCATCTGATTTAAAATTAGGTTTTACAGTTGAAAAATTTAAACTTTCAAATGGTATAACTTTTTTATTACATGAAACCCATCAAATTCCATTAATATCTTATCAAACTTGGTTTCGCGTGGGTTCTAAAGACGAACTTCCAGGGGAGTCAGGATTAGCTCATATGTTAGAGCACATGATGTTTAAGGGATCAAAAAAATATTCAAATAAAGATTTTGATCGTATTCTTCACGAGAACGGAATTCAAAATAATGCATTTACATCTTGGGACTATACTGGATATTACGAAAATCTTCCTAGCTCTAAACTTGAATTGATTATGGATATAGAAGTTGATCGTCTTATGACACTTCAGTTAAAAAGCGAAGACCTTCAAAAAGAAAGAGAAGTTGTTAAAGAAGAAAGAAGAATGCGAGTTGATAATGAACCAAATGGTACAGCTCGGGAAAAATTATTTGGTTCTGTATTTAGTGAAAATAATTATGGCATTCCTGTGATTGGTACAATGAAAGAAATTAATGAGTATAATGTTGAAAAACTTCAAAAGTTTTTTAATAAATGGTATGTACCTTCAAATGCCGTAGTAGTTTTAGTTGGTGATTTTAATACGGCACAAGTACGAAAATTAATTCAAAAATATTATGGAAATTTGCCAGGTGGAAAAGTTCCTACTTCAGATACCTTTAAAATATCAGAACCCACTAAAGCACTGTATGAATCTGTAGAATTTCCTGTTCAAGCACCTACAATGTTATGGGGTTATAAAACTGTCCCCAGTGGAGATAAAGATGCTTATGCACTTGATGTCTTAGGTTCTGTTTTAGGGGATGGTAAATCTTCTCGGCTACATCAAAAATTAGTATATAAAGATCAAGTTGCTTTAGGAGCTAGTTCTGGTCATTATACTTTAAAAAATTCAGGTTTATTTTATTTTGGAGTTTATTTAAAGCCAGGTCAAAAACCTCAAATGATAAAAAATCAAATTCAAGAAGAGATAAAAAAAGTTAGTGAACAAGGAATTCGCGACGAAGAATTGCAAAAAGTTAAAAACATGATCATTAGTCAATATGTAACTTCAATGGAAACACTTGATGGCAAGGCTCATCTTTTGGCAATGAATGAAATTTTATTTGGTGATTATACTACTTTTTTTAAAGATCTAGAAAAATATAAATCAGTAACTACTTCAGATGTTAAAGCTGTAGCTCAACGTTATCTAAAAGAAGCACGTCAAAATTTAATTGTTGTTGATAAGAAAGGACAAGTTCTCCAATGAGGAATTTAATAAGAAACTCAATTTTAAATCTTGGATTAATTGCCAGTCTCACTTTTTGTGCAACTGGATCAAATGTAAATATTAGCAAAGTGGGTTCTGATGGGTTAAAACTTCCGCCTTTAATTGAGCGAGAATATGCTAATGGTTTAAAAGTTATTTTTATCAAGGATTCAACCTTACCTAAAATGAGTATAACGGCGCTTGTTAAAGCTGGTTCAGTTCAAGACCCACAATCACAAAGAGGGTTAAATTATTTAACAGCTTCTTTGCTTGATGAAGGTAGTGCTAAACACAACTCTTCTGAAATAGCCGAGAGAATGGAATACCTTGGTGGGGATATTGATATCAATGCAGATGATGATTTTACTACAATTAAAATTAAAGGCTTATCTTATACTAGAAATGATTTAGCCGATGCATTTTTTGAAATATTATTAACACCACAATTTCCAGAAAAAGAACTGCAAAGAATCCAAAAATATACAGTTAATCAAATTCAAAAAGAAGAGGACGAACCCAGCGAATTTGTAAATTTACTTTTTAATAAAACTGTATTTGGACATCATCCCTATGCTTATCCTGTTTATGGAACTTCAGAAACAGTTTCAAGCATCAAAAGAAAAGATGTTTTAGCTCATTATTTAAAATTTTATAATCCTCAAAATATATCAATAGCGATAGTTGGTGACATTGATGATGAATTTATTAAAAATTTTGAATCAAAAGCTACAACATGGTCAAGTGGTGATACTAAAGAGAAAATTATAGCTACAAATAAAGAAGTTGAAAGTGCATTAAAAAATATAGTAAGTCAAAAATCACAAATTTCATTTCTTAGCAAAAAATCATTGGTGCAAACTCAGATTCGATTTGGGCAAGTATTTATTGAAAGAAACCATCCTGATTTTTTAAAACTTAGATTAGCAAATATGGCTTTTGGTGGTGCCTTTGCAAGCCGATTGAATCAGAAAATTAGAGATGATTTAGCTCTTACCTACGGAATTTCATCTTATATTGATGCTAAAAAACAAAGTGGTATGTTTGCTATGACTACTTTTTCTCGAAATGAAAAAGTTGGAGAAATTATTCAAGCCTCATTTAAAGAATTTAAAGAATTTCAAAAAAATGGGATCACAGAAAATGAACTTCTTGCTGCAAAGTCAGTTGTAATTGGACAATTTCCGAGAGCTGTTGAAACATTAGATGCATTAGCTTTTAATTTATTAGCTTTGAGATATTACGGGATTTCAGACACATATTTAACTAATTTTAATAAAACTGTTCAAAGTTATTCACTTTTAGAAGTTAATGATGTGATAAAAAGATATTTTGAACCTGAAAAATTACAAATTGTAGTTTTTGGACAAGATAAAGTGATTGATCAGCTTAAAACAATTTCACCTGAAGTTGCTCAAGTAAAAATGGTTTCTAAAAACTGGCGAAATTAGTTTTAACTTCTTATTTATTTTTTGTCTGGAGATTTTATCGGGTTGGTTTCATGACCAGCTCGATTTCCAGTGTGATTTCTCCAGTTGTATTCAGCATCATTTTTGATTCTGTTTGACCAGGATTCCCAGAGTTTCTTGGGGTGTTTATGAATAATATTTCCGTTATTATCAAATATTTGTGGATCTTTTCCAAATAAAAAATCGCCTATTGATTTTAAAATTCCCATTAAATATCTCCAAGATTCAAGTTCAAACAAAAACACAATATACCAAAGAACTTATAACTCTCAACTTGAGACTTAATAAATAACAGGATGTTCCAATTATATTTTCTTAGGATTTGCACAGACATCAATTAAGTCTAAGGCTTGATCTTCTTCAAGTTCAACCTTAGTATTTTTACTTTTTGAATTTGTAAAATAATTAAAACATTCAATAGCACCAACTTCTATGGCTTCATCCTCTGAAGATTCTCGATAAGTATTTGTGAATACTTTCCCATTTAGTTCATATTTAAGATTAAATGATTTTTTTGGAATTGAACTATTTAATCCTATATTACCATAACTAAGAGGTGCAATAATTAAAACAAGTACTAATAGTAAAACCTTTTGTAAATTGAAATTAAGTGTTAGTTTCATTTTATACTCCTATCTAATTTTTAAGTCTGATAAATTTCTGTAAGCAGTTTGACTTTACACTTAATTGGTAATGCAATTAAGTTGCCGAAATTGAATTCTCAAAACTCTCACTATTGTTTTAAGCGTTTCAATTTAAACCATTAAATTAAAATGACCAAAAAATGTTTAATGAGTATAATCATGTGAAAAGTCTTTTGACGTATTAAAATTGGAAAAGTTAGAAATAATACTTTTGAACAAATTATTTTTTCCATATAATTAAACAGAGAGGTTCAAATAAGATGAAAAATAATTTTCAAGGTGCTCATTTTGCGACATATATTTTGACAATAATTTTATCTGTTTTCATTTGTAATTGTGCTGCAAAAAAATCGGATGTGGCCAAAGTGCATGTTACCTTACAGAAATTGGATTTAAATATTTATCCAAACTCCTCATTAACTATAATTGATAATTCAACAAGTGAAGTTTTGGTGCATTCTTTTAAAGTTCCAATAATGGGTATTGCTCTCGAAAACCAAATTACAGGAAAAAGAAATGATATTTACAATTGTTCTGGAGCTTCGGGAGAAGAATGTTTAGTGGAACTTGCTTCAAGTACTGCAATGACAGATTTGTTAAATGCAAGTGCAGCTGTTGTAGATGAAGGTGAATTTGATTCTATTGCAATTTATCATTGTATTAAAGAAAATGGGTATTGGAGTAAAGTTACAGCTGAAGTAACAGATCCGCTGACATCAGATTCATATTATACCCATGCTAATTGGTTGATTAATACCACATCACCAGCTGAAGAACTAAAATTGCAAAATAAAAATTGTATGTTTCGAATACCATTAAATACTAAAATTAAAACTCAAACTAAACAAACTTCAGAAATTTCAATTTTTTATGATCCAAGAAATTTTATTCACTTTGGATTTTCATCATCTCATCGAGGATGGAGTGATTCAGGTTGTAGTGGTGATTCTAATTTTGATGGTGTAGCGGAGGGAGCATTTGTTTGTAGTTCTCCATTAGAAGCTATTGCATTAAGTGGGTCCACAGTTATTGCTTCAACAGAAAGATATTTAATAAATAATTTAAGTTTATTATCACTTTTTATTGCTGAAGATGGAACAGTATTAGGTGGTTCAATGAGGTCCTATTATAATAATCAACTGACTAGAGGAATTGAGTTTATATCTGATGTTAATTTAAAATCAGTTGCGATCAATTCTACTGATAATACACTTTACGAAGTAACCTCAATGGGTTCATATACTGATTATAATGCTACTAGTTTTTTTTTAACGGATAATTTCAAAAGATCTAATATTGGAGATGCAGAACAAACTGGAACATTTATAGATACAACTGGAACATCTCAGGTCATGACTTTTAAAAGGTTTGATTAGTCTAAGCTGCTTTCCCATTTTTCTTTAATAAAAATTTAAAATATTTATTTTCAATGACATCCATTTCCATTGGCGATCCATCATCGCCCTTAACCTCAGTTGGTGGATTTATATTTGAATGATCGAACTCTTTACCAAAAGAAAATAAAATTTGTTTTTCTACACCTGATTCTTCGCTATAATAAGGTACAAAAAAAGAATTTACAGTTCCATTATTAGGTAAGAATCCATCAACCATATTAATTTGGTCCACAATTATTTTTGGACATTTTTCATAAGTAATATTTGAAGCACCATATCTCATTAACCATCGAATCCATTCTCTAATACCACATGAGTTAATACTTTGAACATTTTCAAAATTAACGACAATATCTTGAGGATCTAATAAATTGACTTCAGTAAAATTAACATCCTCATCAAGAACACCATGCAATTCAATAAAAAATTTAGAACCATCATTTTTTACTTTTATGTTTTTTTGACTCATGGTTGCTCCTTAATTCATTTTCGAGATTCTTATTAAAATCTATAATCTGTATATTCTTACTTATATTTGAAAACTGCTTCTGACTCATTTTCAAAGGAAAAATACAAGTGAATCGAGTACAGACTTTAGTCTTAACTCCAACAATAATACTGAGGGAGTGATTAAATAAAATGTAACATCCAATTCCTGCGCCGCCAACATTTGAATCTAGATTTATATTTGAACCTGCACCTTTGGAGGATATTAAATTTAACCTTTTCATAAATTTATCAACATTTAGTGAACCATAGTAATCTACACAAGATATTGCAATTAGCTCTTGGTCGTGGGCAATCATAAGTTCAGATTCTTTTTCAGTGATAGGGAAATCATTACGTTGTGCTTCCCGTGGAGCATCGTAAACTGCATTCATGAAAAGTTCTTGAATAACTGCATTTATAGAGTCAATTGTCATACTAGATTTTATAATTTTAAAAAATTCTGTGCATTCATTTAGAACATTAAATTTATCTTCTTTTTTTCCAAATTGAATTCGAAAGGATCGAGGAATTTGATTAAAAATAACTTTCAATGGATCTCTTAAAAAAAGATCTGGATTTTCTATAATAAGGCTAGAGCGAATAATATCACGTTGATAAAATGGGCTACTTTTATTTACGATATTACAATAATTTTTAACAGTGGCTAATTCAATTATTTTATTATTTTCTAAATTTTCATTTACAACAGTTTGACTTGTATTTTTACTTTTACGTAAGCGTGTGTGATATTCAATTAATTCACTATTATTAAATTGCTCCTCTAGTTGTTCGAGGTTTAGAAAAAATGAAGGGGACTTGAATGTAAATTTCATGAATTTTTATCCTTACACTCAAGCATAAAAAAAGTAACATCGTCTTCCAATAAAGAATTTTGTCGATATGATAAAATAATTTCTTTGTATCTTTCAATTGCTGTTAAAGCATTGGGGTAATCTTTCATAATATCAACAAGTGTTTTTATTAAATTTCTTTCTCCAAAATATTCATTATTTTTATTTTTTATATCTGATATTCCATCAGTATAAAAAAAGATTGAATCACCCGGCATGAGCTGAATTGTAGCTTCTTTGTATTGTGTGTCTTTATTTTCCCCAAGGCGCGGATTATTAACATCAAAAAGTAATTTTAAATCTTTACGCTTTGGCGGTCCTGATTTTTTTGTAATTAGAAACGGGGGTTCATGACTTGCATTACAATAACTAAAAGTTAAATCTTTTAAATCTAACACTCCTAAAAAGAATGTCATCATAACCTTACCTTTTGAAACATCGTAAATAGATTTATTGAGAAGCCGGACATATTCTTTTGCAGTCAATTGAAAGTTTTCTATTACAGATGAGGCAGATCTTGCAGCCGATGTGATAAGAGCAGCGGGAGCGCCATGTCCTGTGGCATCACCAATGCAAACAAATACTTTATTTTCAACTTTAAAATAGTACCACCAATCGCCACCACATTCACTTGCTGGTTCATAAAAACCTGCAAGTTTAATTGTTTCAAAATCAGAATAGGCTTGAGGAAAAAGTGTTTCCTGTACGGTTTTTGCAGTTTGCAACTCGGCAGTCATTCTTGCTTTTTCGGCTGTTTCTTTCATGAGTCTAGAAATTTCAGTCGACATTAAATTAAATCCTTCAACGAGTCCTCCGACTTCATCATTTGATTTAATCTTTAATCTAAAATTAAAATCTCCATTAGCAATTTTTTGCGTACCTTCAAATAAATCTTGTATGGCTTTTGTCAATGATTGGGAACTGAACATACTTATTAATACTGTAATTGTAAGTAGAAAACCAAAAAATAATACTGATTTTCGTAATAATGTTTTAATTGCCGATAAGGCATGTTTTTTATCAATTAGTGTCGTTACAGTTAAATCTGAAAACCCAGTTTTAGAAAAAGATGTTAGGTAACTAATTTTATTAGAACCAGTAATAATTTCTGTTCCATCATTACCATTTTTTTTCTTTAATTCAGAAAAATAATTTTTATTTAATAAACCGCTTAAATTTTTAGAATCATCAATAGGTATTCCCAATAGGATATCACCAACATCATTATTCAAATATATTTTTAATTGTGAGGGATTCTGAAATGTAGAGACAAGATTTAAGTTTTTGTAAACTATAGCTACAATAAATTTAAATGATCCATTTTCAGGAGCAATTTTTTCAAAAAGAACTAAGCTGTTATTGTTGAAAATATTTTTCACAATTCTTTGGCGTAGATCAGCTTCAACTAACCAAGTAACTAACTCAGGATTAGTTTTTGACCAATCTTTTTGAATAAAATCATTTTGTTCAATTTGCTTGTCGAGATTATAATTATTATTTTCATATTTAAAAAAAGTTAAACTTAAAATTTCTTTATTAGAGTTTAATATTTCTTGGGTGATTCCACCGGGAGAGCCAGAAGTGATATATTCTTTAAATGCTGGTTTAAGCGAAGTAATTACGCTAATAAATTGATTTTTAACTTGAGCCGATATTGAACGAGAAACATTTGAGGTACTATCAAAAACATATGCAATTTTATCTTGTTCAAAAATATTGATAACAAGATATAGATAGGCAGATAAGGTCATTAGAGGGACCAATGTTAAAAGCAACATTATTTTTGTTTTTAATGATAAGCCGTTATATTTTAACATGCAAATATCATCGGAGGATTTTCAGAATACTTGATAGGACTTTGTTTAGACTAGATTAAGGTGTTGAAGAATTGAGTTGGTAGATTGCTTTTTCTAAGTCTGATTTAAGATTTTGAATCTTTGAAGAGGTAGAAAGGTGACAGTTATCTCCCTCATTACAAACCTTTGGAATTTTACAGTTTCCACTACCGTCACCTCGTGTGTAATCAGCATGTCCATTTGAGATAATTCCAACTACATTTCCCGTTTTAGATTCAAATACAGGTGATCCTGAATTGCCTTGAAATACGTCGAGATTTGATTTAAATGCCCGTTCTTTAATTTGCATTATATATGCAGAGTTAACAATTTTAGTAGGAAGTCCCTTAGGATATCCAACAGCAAATAAAGTATCACCAATTTGTAATTGAAAATCAAAATTTATTTTTAAAAAGGATCGATCGTTTACAGGACGGTCCAGTTGAATAATTGTATAATCCACATCTCCAAAGTTTTGATAATTCCGAGCCACTACTTTTTTGCAAGTATAAACTTTTGAATTTGGGATGCTAGTGTATCCTTTGTCTTGAGAATTTGATAACGTGTAATCAAATATCCATGAATTATCATTGCAATCAGTGGCATCAATAAAACAATGTCCAGCTGTAACTATTAATTGTGGATGCACTAAAAAACCTGTGCAATGTGGACCAAGAATTTGTTGTGAAAATTTTGAATTTTCACAATATCTTTTATTTAATGTTGTTCCTTTTACAGTATAGCCATTTCCTGATTTTACTAAATTTTGATTTTCAATCATTCCGGCAATGCTTTGTACTTTAGAAAATTCAATTTCATTAGAATCAAAGGCTTCAATTCGATTATCGTCGCCATAAATTGCAAAAGGGTGGACAGTTGAAGCAAGTGCAGTTTTACATCCTAAAATAATACAAACAATAAATTTTAATTTTAAACTCATAAATAATTCTCCTCTAAATAACGGCTCATGATTAAGTCTGATCGCTTCGCGATTATATCAGACATAATCATGAGCCGTTATTTTCCTGTTTGTTGGGGGGTGATTTTCAATCCCCCCGTATTAAACGGCTCATGATTAAGTCTGATCGCTTCGCGATTATATCAGACATAATCACGAGCCGTTATTTTCCTGTTTGTTGGGGGGGCGATTTTCAATCCCCCCGTATTATGAAAACCCAGTTAAAAAGTCACACTATTCGCATTGATTTAGTCGTTCAAAATAGGGATGACAAGCTAAGTAATGTTCCATTTTTGTTTGGAACACTTTGTTCCAAAAGTAATTGCCTTTTTGTTAAAATAAAAATAAGAATATTTTCATAGGGAGTTATTAAAAACTTCCAAGTTTAAAAGGGGGGAATTATGAAATTATCAATATTCTTAACAATGGGATTTTTTGCCATGAGTCTAACAACTCAATTCATTTTTGCTGCTGACAGCTCCTTAAGAGCTACTCGTCCAATTCGAAAAGCTTTTACTCCAAAACTAGGAGGAGTAATAGTAGGTGGAAAAGATTGTTTAATAGAAACTAAAGATATTACATTAAAACAAATATCCAATGGTGAGTATGAAATTCATTTTACAAAGGCAAGTAACATTGTATCTGGAGATCAACCAACCTTAATAAGTCCTATTCTGGCGGTAGATTCAGGGAGTGGTAGTATTAATAGATCAGTTTGTACAATTGCTATCCCTGTACAGTTTAATAAAGCAGCGAGTGTTCAGTTTAAAGAATTGTTTATTTCTGGTTTTCAAAGTTTAAGTTTACCAGAATTTGCATCTTTTAAAGGAGAGGTGTTTTTTTCTGGTTCACGAGGAGAAAGTTTAGATTTAAATTTTGTAAATTTTGATTCGATGATCGCTTATAATTTTGATTTATCCCGACAATCAGAAATATATGTAGAAAGTGGATCCTCGCAAATTATTAGATTTAATTTTTCGATGATTATGAAATCAGATGATCATTCATTTACATTACTTGACCATTTAGGATTAAGATTTCTTGTGAAAAACTAAGTTAGGATATTGCTTGAATCAGAATAAATTAAGACACTTTTTAAAAGAAGAGTTTTCTCAAGCTCAAATGAGAAGACCAGGATACTCACTCCGCTCCTTTGCAATGCGACTCGGAGTGAGTCCTTCTGTTGTTTCCGAAATTTTTTCAGGTAAAAGAAAAGTCTCTATTAAAATGGCACAAAAACTTTTAAACAAGTTAAACTTGGCGCCTGATGAGATGCAAAAAGTTACCAGTGTTGCTGGTACTGAATATGCAGAATTAAAAGTTGACCATTTTAATATGGTAGCGGAGTGGCACCACATGGCAATATTATCTTTATTAGAAACAAAAGGTTTTCAAAATCGCCCCAATTGGATTGCTAATCGCCTTGGTATATCAACGCAAAAAGTAGAACAAGCAATGGAACGATTGTTTAAATTAGAAATGATAAAATTAGAAAATGGAAAGTTAGTTCGTTTAGAAATTAATTATAAATCTCCAGATGAGGTGAGTTCAGTTGCAATCCGTAAATGGCATAGAGATCATTTAGAAAAAGCAATACTTTCACTAGAAAAGGATGATTTAGTTACCCGTGACTTTATTGGAATGACAATACCTATACATCATAATGATATTGCATTAATAAAAAAAAGAGTCCGAAGTTTTTTAGAAAAATTATCGGGGGAACTTGATCAAGGATTAAAAGACGAAGTTTATCAACTCAATTTTCAATTATTACCCTTATCAAAAAATAAACTTTAGATAAGGATCGTTTTACAAGGAGGGGGCAATTTATGAAAATAAAAATAGTTTTTGCAATTTTAATTTCCGTATTATTTTCAAATATAGGAGAGAGTCGTGGCGGTGGTTTTATTGTTGGAAATGGTGGAGATCATATTCGAGCAACTTTTTTAAAAGTAGGTGCTGAAGTCATAAGTTTTTTAAAAGAAACTGAACAAGGGCAAAGTTTAATTTCAAAAAATCAATTATCAATAAATTCGTTAGAACAAACTCTCGATATTCAAAAAATTTCTGTTGTTGAAAATGGATTAAAAGATAATTTAGAAGTACCAGTAGATGCTACAGGTAGTACAAATGAAATTATTTTAAATAAATCAAGTTGGATGGAACATTTTGAAAAAGAACGTGATATTTATTATTTAGTTTTTCATGAGATGTTACGCGGAATTGGTTTTAATGATGATAATTATGTTATTTCAAAAGTAATAAATCCATTTCCAATACAGCGACGTATTATAACTCGAGTGGAGTCCATTTATCCATTAATTGAGGCTGATTCTTTTAAAAAAATATTCTCGATTCAACAATTAAAATTTGCAGGAACTGGTTGCCCAACTAATGCAGTGGGAACTTTGGCTGAGTTTGACTTTGAACGTAATATCTTAGATTTCAAATTTTCGAAATATAATATTGTGAGAAATGAGTTAGTTACTCAATTATCTGATAGTTTTATTGGTCGCAAAGATTGCACAGTGGTATTACCTTTTGTGTTACCACAAGGTAAAAAACTCACAGTGACACAAATTGATTTTTCAACAAAATTTGAAGTTAATAGAGGTGATAAAGTTTCGCTTACTAATGAAGTTTTTTTTGCAGGACTCACAAAACCTAGAATCACTAAAGCATCACCTCAATTTTTAGAAAACACTCAAGGTCGACTTTTACTTCGACGAGATGAAGTTTTAAAAAGTGAATGTGGCCAAAGCGGACTATTACGAGTAAATACCTCCGCAATTCTAGATTTTAAAAAGATTTTATTTAATAATAAACCAGAGGCCGGTGTTAAAACTAATGATGATAGCATCGTAGATGTGGATCGTGTTTCACTCTATTTTAAACTTGATGATTGTTAAACTAGATGATTGTTATAGTTAGGGGTAATTAAAAAACACCCTCCCCCTTTCCCCAACAAACAAAAAAAAGGCAAGTCAAAAAAAAATTACATCTCCATTAAGAGTTTTTTCTGAGTTTATTGAATAAAATAGAAAAATCGAGTATAAGTTCGACGATCTAGGATGGTGTTTTGATGAAAAGCAGGATGCTTTTTAATATATTTATTATTTCGATGTCTCTTTTTTCCCTTCAAATTAAGGCGCAAAGTTTATTTGATCATTTTAAAAAAAATGGAAATGGTGATATTAATCTTTATAACGGTCATGTTGCCGGTTCTGGTCAGATAATTGTAAAAAATTTAATGGATATAGATTTGTTAAAAGAGGAAATGATTTATGAATATGAAGTTTTATCACCTAAATTTCAATTTCGTGTTCAATCTCCACAAAAGAATTTTGAATTATTAGATGTCTCAGCAGATGGAGAGTCATTAATTTGGAGTAGTAAGGTTAATGATGAGTATGAATACATTATTTCAAAGAAAAACGGAAGATCGATTACTAAATTAAATGAAATTGCTCCTGCTTTTCGATTTTTAAATGTTGCATTTAATCGCTATAATTCTAATGAAATTTTATTACTCAGCAATAACTCAAGATCCATTTACTCTTTGACTGTTGGAGCAAACAACTTAGAAGTATTGTTTGAGTTTCAACCACAAACACAAATAATATATGGATTTGATTATTTGAGTTTAGGAACAAATCCAATTTTGAAAGAAGGATTAATAACTGATAGTGAGAATAAAAGAATTTATTTTAAATCCTATGATTTAGTTACTGGTGATTTGTATTTAACATCTTTTTCTCGCTTGCAAAAAAAAGTATTAAATCATTTCACTTTATTTAAAAAAAACGAAGTTGGATCTTTAAATTCTATAAATAGTGTAGGGACAATTGTCGATCAAGATTTATTAATCATAACTAAGAAAGATATCATTATTAAATATTCATTGAGTTTGCAAACTCAGGAGCATATTCCATCGCAAGGCATGTCTCCATTATCTCAAGTTTTTAATTATGGAAATAGCCAACTAATAGTTTTAGAAGCTAAGTCTAATTTTGTAAAAATATTTCATTACAATAAACAAAATAATATTTTGAGTGAGCGCTATGATTATAACTCTCATTTTATGAAAATGAAGATAAGTAAATTTGTTTATGTATTAGGGAGTCCGTACCTTATTTATCTTGATTCAACTCAAAATAAGTTTTATGAGTTTAATTTATACACTTTAAAATCTAAACCTTTTAGACCAATTTTTGGTTGGGTAAAATCAGCGTTTAAAATTCAAGATAGAATTTATTTTAATTTTGAAGATAAAAAAAGTTTTTTAGTTGAATTAAGCGAAATGACTGCACATCAAGCAGAAATGAAATTCTCACAATTGACTCCATTGTTGTATTCAGAAGAAGATCTTCAAACAGATTCTCTTGCTGATTTTAATGCTAAGCTTATTCATTTATTAAAATTAGAAAATACAGAAATATTAAAAAATCAGCTTATCAGATTTTTTAAATTAATTACAAAACTAGAAGTTGAAAATATGAAATCTACTTTTAGACCTAGTTCTTGGAAGCTCATTGTTAGTTATTTAAAGCCATTACATCATCTGCTTAGTGTTTCCGAAATTGAAATTCTCGGTGAATATCTTGCTACTCCATTAACTGATTTAATTACACAAAATCCATTATTTACGAATGTTTATTCTTCCAAAATTGCCAATGTAATTATTGCTTCTGTAAATTCATCTTTTGGTTTAGTAAATGCGGATAAATCTGATTTTACTATTGTGAGTGCAAATACAGAATCTAAGGCATATCCAATTTCTTTTGCAAGTCTTCCAATTGATAATGATTCGAATACATATTATTTAGATGGTTTATACTTTAAAATATTTGATTCCATAGATTTAAATGTAAGCCAAAGCCAGCACTTTCAATTTAATTGGAAAGGACCTGTCAAGAATAAGAGTCCATTATCTGAAATTGCAGTGAGGGGCGAAATTGCTATTCAGGATATTCAATATTTAATAAATAAAAAACCTTCCCCTAATTATTCTCAGATGATTATAGATAATAACTTTACTGGTTTAATTGCTATCAGTTCAAATTTAGGAGCTGGTCCAGTATCCTTAGTAAAAATGTATCTTAAGTATTATACGGAGCAAGGATTTGACTTTGGCGAAATGACATTACGTTTTCCAGACTCTCGTAGAGGTTTTTTAGAAAAATTAATGTATGCCTTTTTATACCCAAGTGAAGTTCAAAATATTGAGAATGCGAAAGATTGGATTTCAAATAAAATTTCATCAAATGAGTTGGATTATTTTATAAAAGAAGCCCATGGTGGTGGTGATGATAAAGTCATTCGTCTGGCTTCAAAAAATTATTTGATCAAGGGTGAAAAACGTCGAGACGATGGCGTTCTTGAAAAAGTATATATTATGTATCCTAACTTTGATGAAGAAAACACAGGCGATAATTCTAGTCCAGTTGAACTCACTCTAAGTAATGAAGAGTTTAGTCATACTTTAAAAAGGAGGCTTGAAAACAAAGGAACCGAATTAATTTATTTTAATATCAGTTGTTGGTCTTCAAAGAAGGCCATGAATGAACTCATTGTTGCATCTAATCCGTTATTAGTTGAAATTGCTTCCGATGCGTCAGTGTTGTCCTTTACAAATAGAGAAAATGCCCATGCTCGAGTACTGCTCCATGAATTTAGAAATTTTCACACTTATGAAGAGATAAGAAAGAAATTAACAGATGTGAACTCTGCAAATCATAATGTATATCCATTTATTTTTCCAGATGAGGCAAAATATGATTCTGAAATTTGGAGTCAATTCAAAGCGGCACTAAACTATAGTATTTCTGGGCTTTAGTGCATTCAAATAGTCGGGACAAAGATCCTTTGTTGAATTATATTTTAGAGTTGAGCTAGAATTAACATGAAGGGTTAAATGGTGCCAATATGTTTAATAAATTTGTTATAATTTTTCTTTCATTGTTTTTTTTAACATTTAAAATAAGTGTTTCACTTGCAGACAAATATGATAGTCAAGGTGATCCAGGTTTAACAAATGATGAAATTGTAACTCTTAAAAAATCAAATGATGAAGTAATTGTTGCTCTAAATAAAGCGATTGTGCTTCTACAACAAATGCAAGAAAGTCATACCACTCTTGAAAGTAATAAACCAGTATCTCTTGGTGGTGATTCAGGAATTGTAGATGGGGGGAAAAATCAAAGTTCTTTATCTCCTCAAACAGAAGAAAAAATTGAATCACCCGCTACAGAGTCTGGTGGTGATAAATAAATGGGTGGCCAAGTCACCATTTTTTTAGTTTTTATCTTCCAAGTATTATTTTTATTTTTTGCAATGTTAATCAATGTTGGAATGTTGGTTCATCATAAAATAAATTTGCAAAACTCAGTTGACCTCGCAGCTTATTATGGAGCAATGAAACAAGCAGAAAGTTTAAATGCAATTGCCCATATTAATTATCAAATTCATCAAGCCTGGAAACTTTTAAACTACCGATACCATGTCATCGGAACAATGGGGTATGATGAGCATCCAGCTAATCCAAATAATTCGGGTGCGAGTGTTCAAGATGAAATTTCAAATAACCCAGCAGATATTTTATGTATGAGTTTTGATGATATATATTGTTCTAATGCGAATTTTCAAGTAGCAAATCAACTAGAGTGTAACACTCCAGCTGGTGGAAATAATACTAATATTTGTAGAAGTACAATACATTTTGGTATCAAATCTATGAAGGTTCCTGAAGTCATTGGTTTTGGAGGTTGGGATTCCGATGTTGCTTCAAAAATGAAAAAAGCTGTAGAAACTTCTGTAGAAATGTTTAAAAATCAAGGAGTAATTAATTTTCAGTTGGTTAATTTATTTATAGCAATGTTTCGAGCAGATTCACGAAATCGAAGGTCAATAATTACTGAAATCGCAAATCAATTAAGTTTATCCACAGATGATTTTTTAGATTTAAATGGTGTAGATAGAGTAAAAACAGGTGTGCAAAAAACATTAGATTATAATTTAACAGAACAAAATCGTAAATTTCGAAACTTTAAATTTTTCAACTCAATGGGTGACCCAAACTGTAAAACTCCTAGTCGAACTAATGGCCCCCCAAAATGGTTAAATGAAATTGTTGTTGTTCCACAGTTTTTTTATTTTGATGCTAAAATTGATGGTGATCCTGCTAATCAAGTTGGATTCGATGGGACTCCCGTTGTCGCTTCAAAACGGCCTTCAATGTTAGAGTCCACTGGTTTGTCTCAAGAAAATATAGATCGAGTAAAAAAGTTAAATGAGTTATCTACGATTAATAGAGATATGTTAACTAACGATCCCCAAGACTTTCAAGATGTCATCGGTGTTGAAAAAAACCCTTGGTGTTTAACCTATGTCGGAGTCTCGGCAACAGCTACTCCGACGCTTCCATTTATGCCTTCATCCCTAATTAAAATACCACTTAAAGCTGTTGGGTTTGCAAAACCCTTTGGTGGTAAAGTTGGTCCATGGTATTTTTCGCAATGGAGTCGAGGTTCTAATAGTTCTGATGGAACTGTCAAAGTGGATAATTTACTTCCTCCCAAACGAGACTCTTACATCTCAATGGCAAGCTTACCAGAGCAAACTGATAAATTGCTTGGTAACTTTTCGCGATTTCCAGGTGACACATCAGGTATGCGTTCGGATCTTGTGAAAAAAAATTATGGACTTGTAATTAGAACTGCCCAAGCAGGTAACCCTACTTATAATTTATTTGAAGCGTACTTTAACCATAAATTATTTGATATTGTTAATGGAGGAAATATATTTTCTAATAATTTATTTATGCCACCAACCCTTGATATGTTGGCAGATCCCTATAGCCCCATGGGAAAAAAATTACGAGAAATTGAATTGCTAGGAATTGTTCCAGATCTTTTTGATATTACCTATTACTCAATAGAACCTAACTTCACAAGCTTGTATCTTCCAGTTCTTAAATCAAATCCAAAAATTAAAAATTTATTTCCTCGAGGAGATCTGGGGTCACGTTATCAAAGTTCAAGTGTGCAATCTCCAGATGATACTATAGGTGAATTTAATATCATTCGCCAATTTTCTACTGTGTATGATGTTCCTGGAGGAGGTGGAGGCGGAATATATGCTGCAAATTTATCAAGCCCTGATGGTTTATTTTTTAAAGTGTACAAAAGAAATCCAAACGCCACTGATGATCCTGTATGGGGAAGAATGTTAACTGATTGGTCTGAGGTTTCCCTTTTAGAATACTCTTTAGATAATCCTGATATGGATAATTTTTTTGGTAAATGCAAAGAACCCGTCACTGCCAATTTACAACTTCCAGGCGAAAATCCAACACAAGGGGAATGTGTAAAAGGCGGTCGCACTGGACATTCAGTAAAAATTATATCAAGACAATTTTTAGAATCCAATTTACAATTGGGTGGTGAAAACTCTGGAACAGGTTCAATTATTAATCCACCACCAAGTGATTTTTACCCTTAACCGAAAGTGTTTCAAAGTAAAACATTTTTGAAGGTAGATTTTGATACATTAAAATGCATTCTAAAAAAATTCTTAAAGTAAATTAAAAATCTAGCCGATGATCCTGGTAGAAATTATTTGGGAGTAACAGCAGTATGTTTGCTATCAAAAAAAGTTTACCACTAATTATTTTTCTGCAAAATTTATTTTTATTATTTTATTTAAATTTTGCTTTTG
>SXGU01032023.1_pt1 | contig 18924 bp, 22 predicted proteins | sample 3174531 | NCBI WGS metagenome assembly SXGU01 (sample SAMN11356863, study PRJNA531348) | freshwater metagenome | isolation source: freshwater sample F1-140 | place: China: Fuxian Lake, Yuxi | collected 2017-12-25 | reverse complement strand
TCTTGCGTCATCTCATGGCGTTCGATACCGGCGTGGAACGATCCGAATCGTTTATGGATGAGGTTGTCGAACGCCCGGAGCTGGCGGTCGTTACCCAGCTCGCGCCGGGCGGTGTCGGCAGTCTCGCGCCACCACTTCGTCGCCTCTTCACCAAGTCCACGGGCGTCGAGCCCGAGACGTTTTTCCGCTTCGTTATTGAAACCGAGATAGGCGGCCTCGAAATTGGAAGCCACCCGCTGGACCGCTTCCAGGTTCTTTTCCTCCTCCTCAACCGCCTGGCGGGCCACTAGGGCGTTGCCCGCTTCGAGCAGTCCCCTACCGGCGCGCTGCAAACCGGCACCGGTGTCGATCTCGGAAACCCGCACCCCAGGCAGGGCCTGGGCCGTTACCTGTGGGGCGTCGTAAACAGGAACGCGGGCCATTATGCTGTCGCCAGACGGTAGCGATACCAGGAGTCGGCGACCGACCCGGCGCCGGACAGGAACGTCCCGCCGGCTTCGAGGAACGGACTACGCGATGCGGCGGCCTCGTACTGCGCCCCCTGGGTCTTGTACCCCCAGATTTCCTTGGCGGTGTTGTCTTGCGCCGTGGCCACGTCGGATTCGAGCATGTAGTCCGTACCGGTCAGGATATCGAGTGCAGACCCACCACCAAGGTCCAGGCCCCGCGAGGCGAGTGTCGCCGTCTGTGAGCCCTTCAGTCCGGCAGCTTTCATGCGGATGGCCTGCTCGGTCTTCGCCCCCCGGTCAGCAGCATCCGCCGCCCTGTACCCGGCGATCTCAGCGTTCGCCTTGGCAGCGTTCTGCTGGGACACCACTGAGGTGTAGGCCCCAATACCGGAGAGCGCGAGTCCTGCCGCTTGCATGCCGATGGAGGCGGTCTGCGCTGCGGTTAACGCGGCGGGGACAGCAGGGGCCGCGACCGCTGCCGTTGCTGCTGTGGCGGCGGGAAGCGTGGTCCCCAGGAAGGACGCCGTTGCAGTAGCAGCGGCCTCAAGGCCGATAGCCTGCAAGGCCATAGGTATTAGTTGAAAGCACATGGCTATACCTCCATCACGAAGGGATGAAACGGCGCCCCGGTGGGGCCATAGGGCCTCTCGGGGCGGATGTCGAAGCCCAGGCGCGTTAGCCAGCGGATCGTCGTCTTGTTGTCTGCGCTCACGTAATTCACCAGGGTGGGGTATCGGGCCCGAATAACTGGAAGATAACGCCGAGCGAGGCGCATAAGCGCACCGGGATGCCGCTCGACGGCGGGGGTGCCGAGCAGCCAGGGGCACCCGATACCGTTGAGAAGCGAGATCGGACGAAGGCCCCCGAGAAGCATAAGCGCCCCGTCAGGCGCCCGCACCGTGGTGGGCCAGTCGCACCCCTGTAGCGCGGACCAGATGGTCGTCTCCGGGTCCGCGTTGCCGATGACCGCGCGCATCTCGAAGAGATCAATCGGCCGGATGTTGGCCAACAGCTCCGCGACATCCTGCTCGGTCGGCGGCGCAAGGGTAAGGTCAGCCACCGATCTCGGCCTCGACCACCATCAAGGATATCGTCAGCGGAAGCGGGTCTGGCTGGGATACCGTGATCTGCGCCCAGACGTCCCAGCCACCCTCCGGGTCGATGTCCACGTCCCCGGAGATAAGTGCCGGCGGGGTGCCCCAGGGCTCGTCGCCACGCGGCGGATATTCCCGCACGTCATCCCCTACCTGGACCGTCATGCCGCCCGAGCGAACCACGCGGAGCATCACCCGGTTGACCGCTTTCAACCACCCCTGCCCCGCCGCCGGCACCCCATCCACAGCGAGGGGTAACGTCTGCATGCGGGAGGTAAACGGGAGCCCTACATGAATCTTGCTGGCGGGCGCCTCAAGCGTGATGGCCCCGCCGTCGACGAAGAGGGGCGGATGCACGCCGCCGTCGGCGAGGATGGCGACTTCCATCCCCTCAAGGTGGTCGAGCCCCGACACGGTTTGCACGGGGAGCCCGGAGTAAGTGGCCCCACAGTCGACGAAGAAAGCGTCCGCCTGGGTGTCGAAGCGGCGGGGGTGTAGGTATTCCACATACCGGCGGTCGGCGCCATCAATGCGGCGCTTCACCACCATGTAGAGCACGTCGTCGGCCCCCTCCGGGATCGCGCAAATACTCTCGACCACGCCCCCGAGATCGTGCCGGTGCCAGGCGATAACCTTGTGCTCTGGCACGTAGGTGACCCCCAGGAGAACGCCATCCGTGCGGAGCACCCAGACTACCTGGGGCGTCGCCCGGCAGAGCGCGAGCTGCTTCACGATGTAGTCGTCGGTCAGGTGCGGGACCATGACCGAGATATCGTTGGACCGGTAGCCCTGGGCCTCCCAGGAGAAGAGCAGTTCACGAAGGTGGCCACCACGATCCTGCGCGTAGACCACCGACCCCCCGGTGACCACTGGCTGGACATTGCTGGCGCCGTTGTACCCCTCCGGCTTGTAGCTCGCGGTCATGGGTGACAGCACTTCGGCATTGCCGGCGGTCAGCCGCCACTCCGCGCTGGACGACAGCAACAGCACGTCGGACAGCGGGACAATGTGCCGCATCACGTTGGCCTGGCGAGAGGAAAGCTTCAGCGTCATGCTGTCGTCGTCGCGCGGGGGAAGGGACCGACTCATGTTCGACTCGGTTCCCGAGCGGGTGGCCCAGGTAGTTTGCGGCGCGTTCTCACTGCCGGCGAAGAGCCGGCGCCCCTGGAAGTACCCCACTGCCCGTGGGTAGTTGCCAGCGCCGGAGAAAGGTTGATACTCCTCCGGCGGGGTGCGGGTGATATCAGCGGTGAGGTTATCGTCCTTGAACGAAGTGCCCTCCGCCTGGCCGATATAGCCATAGAGTCCGTTGGAAAGTTTATAGACGTTGTACCGCACGGCGCCGGTGACCGCGCCCCAGCCGACGTTATTCCAGCGCCCCGTGGCCGCAAGCTTGTTCTGCACCGACGCGGAAGCGGAAGCATACGACTCCTCGTAGGAGCTCTCCGCCACGGACGTTATCTTGTAGGTGTATGTCTCGTTGGTGTCCCCGGCGCCATCCCCACGGACGGCGGTGATGCCCACCGGTGGATTGATCGCCGGGGCGCCGGAGGTGATTTCGGTCAAGGTCCATGTAGTCGCGTCGATTCGGCGGAGCTCCCGGCGCTGGTAGCCGGGATGCACCAGGGTCAGCACGTCCGCCGATTGAACGTAGTGGATGTCGAAGAGGTCCGCGATCAGGTACGGAGTGGTTACTTCTAGGGGCGCCCCCAGGCCATCGAGCACCGTGCCGCCTTCGGTGTGGATGCGGAGATACTGGTCCCCGAATTCCAGGACATAGGCCTGCTCGGTGTTGTAGACGAATGGAATCAATACGACCTCTTTCAGAGAGTCGTAGACCTCCCGCACAAACACCGACCCAGGGCGCCGGGTGACGGGGCCATGCGGCAGCGCGATCATGTTTTCGCACAGTGCCAGGCCGGTGGTGTACTTCTCCAAGTCCAGCCGACCGTAAAGCTCGGGGGCGATCTCACCCCCGGCGAAGGATCGGAGCAGCGGGCGGGCGCTCATCGCCGCGCCTCAAGGCTCGACGGTATGAAATCCTTCCACAGCTCTTCGCGGCGCTCGGAGGTGTCGGCGGCCACCGCAGTAGGGAAGTCGAACGAGGTGAACAGCTTGAGCAAGTCCAGGCCCAGCCGGACACCGGGCGCGCCCTTCACCGACGAACCGGCGAGATAGTGCGCCAGCAGGCGGGCGAGCGCAGCGGTGAACAAACCCGAATACTTGCTGGTGTCGGTAACGTCGAAGACCGCCAGCACGTCGATGCTCTCCTCGTTCGAGAAGATGACCTGGGTGCCGTCGAGCAGGGCGCCGGCGTCGTAGCTCGTCGCCTGGTGGCTGCCCACCGCCCCGACCGGGAGGATGTGAATGATTCTCAGGCACTCCGAAGGGCGCGCGAAAGCATAGGACCATTCTTCGGGGAGCTCGGTGGTAACGAGCTGCGCGGCAATGGTCTGCCGCTTGGTAGCGAAGCGCCAATCGTGGCGTTCGAGAAGGGTCTGGCGGGCGATAGGGTAGAAGCGCTTGCACCGCTCCGCCTGCACGCTCCCATCCGGGGGGTCAATCGCGGAAACCCTGCCCGCGTCGCCCAGGAATGACAGGGCCAGGTTACAGATGTCGACGACGGAAGCCATGCGCTTCTCCTATAAAAGAAGGGGGCGCGCGGCCCCCTTCTGGACTGAAAAACCGCCGGGCTGATTAGGCCAGCGTGACCGACTTAGGCGCCACCTTCGGCCCTTCGGTTTTACCCGAAGGAGCCGTGCGGGGCTCGCTGGCCACCGGGGTGAACCAGGAGCCGCGCGAACCTTCCGGCATGTCGAACTCGTCGCCCACTTTCCGACGGCCAGGGGGCGTGCCCCCGTAGCCGTTTGCAGTTGCACGCACTCGCATGGTCGTCCCCCGGTTACACAGTCAGGGCGTCAGCATACGCCTTGATGAAGGTCGGGTCCGTGGTCAGGAAGGCGTTGATCTTGCCAGCGGTCAGGGCGTTGGTGCTGACATCCTGAAGGATGCCCACATAACGCTCGAAGGCCGGGGTGCGGGGAACCTGCACCTGGCAAACTTCGTAGCCCGCTACCAGGGTCGCCTTCGCGATGGCCGCCGTGCGGAAGTGCTCGGTGGCGGAACCGTCAGCGGCGATAGCCGCCTGGGCATCCGACGCCAGCACAAAGGCCACGCTCGAAGCGCCGCCACCAGCAAGGACGGTGGTGTCCACCTGAACGACCAACCACAGATCGGTGATGGCACCCAGTTCGCCGGCGGCGCCCAGGTCGATGACATCGCCAACCAGGGCCAGGCCCGTGCCAATTTGGCTCAATGCGGTGGCATCCGCAAATTCGTTACGTTCGTCGAGGATCATGGTAATTCTCCGATTAAGATACGACAGCTTCGGTGTTCAGGATGGCGTCCGTGCGAACCACGGGGATGTCGTCGAAGGTCATAACGCGCTTGCCTTCCACGGAGTCCCAAGACAGGTTGTTCGCGATCTTCTCCAAGATGCCCAGGCGCAGCTTCTCGCGGATAGTGCGGTTCACCAGCCAGACCTTACGGCCTCCGCTCGACTCAACGCGCTCGCTGGCCTGAACCATCCAGGTCAGCAGGTTCTTGGTGTTGGCAATGGTGCCCAGGTCGCCCACGTCGATGTTGCAGATGCGGGCATTGCAGCGCCAATCACGGACGGTCAGGCCCAGGTCCCAGCGGTAGTGCGTGCGGAGAGCTTCCATCCGGCCGTTGCTGCCGTCGGCGTTCTCGACAGTCACCTGGCCCTTGTCGGTCATTTGCAGACCGCCCTGGGAGCCCTTCGGGTAGATACCGAAGACGCTGTTGGGACCGAATTCGACCAGCCAGATCGAGGTGTTGTCCGCCTGTGCGCCGGCGGCGTTGATGATGTTGTCACCGTTCTCAGCACTCAGCGAGTTGTAGCGCGGCGCCAAGCCGGTGATCTCTTCGGCGGACGTTTTTTCGTTCGCGTAGATCAGGGAGCTGGCGACTTCCTTGTTCATGGCCTGGATGAAGGCGGCCTCTTCCGACAGACGCCATGCAGCGCTGTTGCCGTTGAGCTGCGCCAGGGCGGCGTCGACTTCGGCGTAGGCTTCCAACATACCGCAAGAGTCGGTAACGCTCGCGGAGCGGGACTTGCTGGGCTGCACGCCACCATACAGCTTGCGCCAGGTGACGGTCGGCAGGCCCGTGCGGATGCTGTGCTTGTGGCCAGTCAACAGGTTGCCTTCCATGAAGGTCATGTAGTCGAGAATGCCGTTCTGTTCGGACAGCATCTCGACCAGTTGGGCGATGTTGCCGTCGGGTGCCGTGCGGGCGATAACGTCCGCAAGGGTGGGATTGATGGTGGACAAAGTAGTCATGGTGTAACTCCGTTTAGGTCATGTTGCTGTTGGGGTACATATCTCGGGCTGTCCGTTCCTTCGGGGTCCCCGAGCCTTTCACAAGCGTGCCGTCTTCGGAGAAGAGCAGGCCGATCTTGTGGAAGGTGCGGATCGCACCTGGGTGAAGCTCCAGCCCCCACTCGTTAAGCTGCTTCCGGAATGTGGGGTCCACTACGGCGTTATATCCCCGGCGGGCGATGGCCAGATTTTCATCCAGCTTCGCGCCCCCCAGCTCGGCGTCGGTGCGCACTTGCTGGGCCCAGGTCGCTTTCATGTCCTCAAAGGCCTTGACTTGCTGCTCGACGACACGGGCGGAGAACTGCTGTTGCAGGTCGATGAGCCGCTGGGCGGCCTCGTTGCTCAGATTCAGTTCTCGCGCGGTAGTCTCGAACTCCGCGAGTCCGGTTTCTTCCGGTACGACACCCTCCGCGAACTTGAAATCGTACTTTTCAGGGGCACCCTGGGGCGCCTCTTTCTTGTCCGGTTCCGCTTTCGGTTCGGGTGCAGCACCGTCTCCAAGCCCCAGGGGCTTGTCCGGTGTTACAGCATCCCCAGCCGGCGCCGTGGGGGGCGTTCCAGTTGGGGCGGTTGACGCGTCGGGGGGCGTAGGGGAAGCTTGACCACCATTCAGCGTTACATCATCGGCCACGTTTTTGCTCCTGTAGCATGATCGTGTACTGTTCCGGGCAGACCGCGTTGATCAGGCCGAGATACCGCAGCCCAACTGAGCGCGCGCCTTCCCGAAAGAAGGTTTCACTATTGCCCGTGAAGCTCGACCGATAAACGCCGGTTTCCGCGAGCAATTGATGCACAAGCCGGCGTCCCTGTTTCTGCGACATCAGCCAGCGGAAGTCGTCTTCCTCCAACCGTCTCGCGGCGGCCTCGCGTCGGTCCAGCTCTTCCTGGTCTTGTTCGAGGCCTCGTAGGTCCGTGGGGTCACGCATCATGGGGCGCAAGCCTACCCGCAGCCCGCGCGGGCAAGCGCACCACTAGGCCAGGATATCGGCGGGGTTGATGTCCTGGTTCGGGAGCGCTTGCGCGAGGTAACCGACCAGGCGGATCGTGTCGACGTCCGCGAGGTTTACTCGCCCCTCCTGCGCGATTGTCGCGTTGAGGAGGAACATGCCCTCCTCAAGATCGGGGTCTGTCTTCGCGCGGGCCTGGATAGCCTTGCGCTGCTGCGCGGTGAACCGCCGGAGGAACTGAACGCCGGTTATCCAGCGCTCGGTAATCTCAGGGGTGGGGGCCTGGACCGCCGCCAGGCGATACCGACCAGGATACGCAGCTTCGCAAAAAGCCTCATCCGCTTCGATGGTGTTGACGACCGCACCCGTGGTGGGGTGTAGGATTTCGTAGCGCATTCAAGCTCCCAAGAATTCGATGATGATCAGGCCCCCGCCGCCGGCGCCACCCACGGCGCCCGTCGGGCTAACGCACCCGGCGGCGGCACCACCCCCACCGCCGCGTCCCCCAGCGCCCCCGGTGGGGTTGGCGGCGTTGCTGTACACTGACGCCGCGCCACCGCCTGCGAAGAGTCCACCGGCGCCCCCCGTTGTTGCCGAAGTGGTGTAGGCTGCGCCGCCCCCGCCACCGTTGGCGCCGGCATACCCGGGGGTCCCGTTTCTGCCACCACCACCGCTGCCGAATACCGAGAACAGCGCGACGCAATTCGACGGCAGGGCCCCCGCAACGGCGGAGGTTGCCCCGTAGATATCCGGACCACCCGCCCCTGGGGTGCTGGCGCTGTTGGTGGCCGACGGCCCGCCGGCGCCACCCCCACCCGACGCGCTGTTCCCGGTCTGGTTCCCGCTTGCGCCCCCCACGCCCGCACCGCCGGAGGTGGCTATCCCCCCGCCGGTGGCGCTTGTGGCAGAGCCGGAAGAGAAGCCAGTGCCATAGATACCAACGGCGCCGCCCCCCGTAGCAGAGCCATTGCCAGACGCGGAGGTAGCCGTGCCGCTGCCCCCGCCCGTGAAGTTCACGTCCCCGCCCGTGGCGGTGCCCCCCGACACCCCGGCGAGAGGCGTCGAAGTGCTCTGCGTGCCAGCCGAGCCGCCGTTGGCGGTCATCGAGACGCCCGTGCCGGTGATGGTGGTGTTGCCCCCCGCCGTGCCGTTGGCGTTGCTCCCGCCCGGCCCGCCGGCGCCGATGGTGTTGGTCAGCACGATGCCGGAAGCGAGGTACACAAGCTTCGCACAGAAGCCCCCCGCGCCACCTCCGGTGGCCATGGTTTTCGTCCCATCATTGGCGGTGTGGAACTTGCCCCCACCCCCACCTCCGGCGCCGATGGCGGTCAGGCGATACCAGCCCGCAAGGGGCGTGGTGTACGTCCCGGATGCGGCGATAACCTGCACCGCAAGCGGGTGGGCCGGGTAACGTCCAAGCAGAAATTGGTCTAAGTTGCTCATGTCAATCGCCACCCATAGGTGGCGTCCTTATAGGTCAGGGTCAGGCTGGCGTATTTCCGGGTGACAGTCATATTCTCGGCCAGGGCCATCAAGTTCAGCCCGTTGCGGGCCACGGTCAGGTTACCAGTATCAAAGGTGCCCTCCGCGTCGGCGATGGCGATCTCGGCCCCCAGGGCGGCGCTTGCCGGTAGGGTGATGGTGAATCCCCCGCCCGACGTGTCGGCCAGGATCCGGTCGCCCGCCACGGCGGTGTAGGTCGTCGTCTTGATGACCCAGGCCGACGGGCCCGTGCCCAGCACCATTGCGTCGAGAGTAGCAAGCGCGGTCTGCACGTCGGTGTCCGTGCCCGACAAGTTGCCGGTGAATCCGGCGGCGTTGACCGTGGTGCTGGCGGCGGTGTGTACGTGGTCATCGAGCGTGTCGAGCGCCGCCTGCACCGTGGTGTCGGCCGCGCTCAGGGCCCCCGCAAAGTTGGCGGTATCCGTTGTCACCGCACCTGCGGTCGCAGCGGCCGCAGGTAGGGATATCGAGCTCTTGGTCCCGATCAGGCGGGCCACCGCCACAACAGCGCATCGCGCGGTGTTGATGTACGCCGATGGGGGGCTGGCGTTGCGCCGCATTGTGACCTGGTACAGCGGCGCGATCTCCTGGAAGGGTACATCCCCCCACGATATCCCGGCGACACTCTCCGCCTGGGCGGCGGACAGCGTGCTATGGATTCCCTGGGGCGGCACGATCAGGATGTGCGGCGATGTCGTCGGGGATGGCGTTATCTTGGTCTTAGGGAGGGCCGGGACCGCGAAGACCCAGTAGTTGCAGAAATAGTCTTCGGTGACGTTCGCACGCCCCCAGCTCCCCGCCGTGAATAGGTTGTATTCAAGGTTGTTCCCGGTGACCAGGTACGGGACCGTCGCCGTGCGTGAGATAGACCACGTTCCCGAGGCGCCAACCCGCTCCATGATCCAGTACGGGCCCCCGTCGGGGAGCGCGTCCGTGGTGAGGCGGATATCCTCGTCGGCGAGCACGCCGGAGTCGATGCCGTAGGTCGTCGCCGCGTCGGAGCTACCCACCGACAGGGTGTACCCGGATATCCCGAAGCCGGACACCGCCGTGGTGCCGACATTGAAGTGAGCATTGTGGTGCCAGTAGCGGTCGCGGTCGGCGTGGTGCCGCTCGTTGAACGGGATGCCGATGTTGTTGGTAGCGTCCCAAAACACATAGGCGGCGGGGGCGTCCGTCAGGATGTCCCAGGGCGACACGTCGGTGGTGAGGGCCCCGGTATCGTCGACGTACCAGAAATGCCCACCCTGTACGTCCCCGTGGGTGGACGTACTGGTCGCGAAGGTATAGCGCTCCCCGGCCACCCAGACATCGAAGTCGGCGCCGGTGGGGGTAAGGGTGAAGGTGCGCGTTGTCTCGTTGTACGTGAGATCGCACAGATAATCGTGGTTCGGGAGCTCGGGGAATCCGTGCCTGTCGAGCTTGCCCGCGTCGACCTCCGCGTAGGGCGCCAGCTCGGAGACGAACGCCGCGGCGAGCTCGGTGGCGTCGATGTACTGCGTGTGGGGGTCGAGCTCCGCAACGTGGTCGGCGATGCCGGCGGCAAGCTCGGCGGCGTCGATGTACTGCGTGTGCGGGTTGAGCTCCGCGACGTGGGCCGCGATGCCGGCGTCGACCCCGGCGGTGATGTCGGCGTCGAGCCCTTCAATCAGGTGCTCTTCGTTCCAGCGCTTCTGTCCGGTGGGGTCCACGGCGCCCGTATCTGGCGCGACCTCCGGGCGGGGGTGCGTGATTACGGTCGCCATGCTAGGTCTTTCAGGTGTATCCGGTGAGGGCCGACATAAGATCGGTGGCCATATTTCGCTCACCAGTGTTTACGGTGCCCAGCTTCGCCGCCGAGTCGGCCGCGACCTGCGCAGCCTGGGCGGCCTGCATGGCCTGCTGTTGCTGCTGTCGACTCTGCCGAATCATCGCCACATTCTCGTCGGCGACGATCAGATTCGGGTCAATGCCGAGCATGTCCGAATAGGCGTCGATGATCTGATCCCCATCGAGCTTGTCGATTACTTCCGGCTTGAGCTGCGCGATGCCGGCGACAGTGCCGAGTAGTCGGTCGACCGCCTGGGTGCCGACGGCACGCTGGGCTTGCGCCAGGACCGACACGAATTCCACTTTGAGATCCACCCCCTGCAATTCGGCGGGGGGCGGGGGAAGCAGGCCGGCGTCCATGATGCGGAAGAAAATGATGTCGATAGCCGGCGACAGCAGCTCGTTGTGCAAGCGTTCGAGCACCGGGCCGAGCATGAGGAGCTTTTCTTCATGCCGTTCAGCGATCTCCCGCGCGGTGATGCCCGAGCGGTCGTCCTCCGCGATCATCATAAACAAGTTGGCGTAGAAAGCCTCCCGAATCCGCCCGCGAACGTCCTGGATGTCGGCCAGCAAGTGCGACAGGTCGATACGCACGTCGACCAAGTTGCTGGCCTTGGCGCCGTTGCCGGCCATGTCGAAGTAGTTGACGCCGCCGGGGAGCAGATCAATCGCCCGGTTCTTGGCACCGGAAGGGGCCTGTATCGGTGGGCGGGCCATCATGTCGATGGCCTGCATTTTGCGGAGCTGCTGGTGCTGTAGCTGCTTGATATCGCCCAGGGCTTCCATGCCCGGCGACGTGCCGTAGATATCGCCGCCGGCAAGCTCCCAGCGGGGAGCCAATACCGGGAACTCCTTGAATCCACCTTCTCGGAGATACTTGTCTTTCTGACATCCTGGCTCGTAGTAGCAGGACTCCCAGGGCATGTGTCGCTTGTCGTCGCGGGTCAGGTCGCGCATGTCGCGCGGCTGGATGATGTGGGCCACCCGCACCCAGGAGTCGGCGCCCTTGCCGGAGTCCCAGAGATTCTTCACCGTGGGCGACACGTTCTCGACGCCGAATTCCCGCACCATCTGGGCCACGGTCATCTCGTATTCGCGGGCCAGGGTGTCGACCCGGCCGTTGTAGTCGGTGGCCAGATAGTATTCGCCCACCGTCTGTGGCGTGGTGTGGATGACATTCTGGAAATCAGGCAGGACGATAGCGGGCGCCGTGCCGAATGCGCCCATTTCCTTGTACTGGCTGTGCAGGGTCCGGTAGAAATTGGAGCGCGCCATGATGTCGCGCGTCAGCCGGGTCACCTGGTGCAGCCAGCGCTTCACCGGCGCGAACTCCATCAGGCCAGGGTCTGGCGTGGCCAGGGCGAACCAGGGCCGCGCGGGGCTGGTCATACCCGCCATGAGGCCGGCGGCCAGGATGCCCAGGGCACGCGTGCCGCTGTTGTCATAAATCTTGTTGAACTTCTCTTTGCCGCCTTTGGTGCGGTCGGTTGGCGTGAATCGCCCATTGCGGGGGAGTAGAAATTCGGACAGCTCGCGATAGTGGGAATCCCAGCTCGCGCGCTCAGATTTCAGCTCTCCCATGCGGGCGTCAAGGCGGTGCTTGTGGGTGTCCACGTTACTGCCCCAACAGGGTGTTCTTACCCAGGTTGAGCTGGTAGTCCGCGATGCCCGACTTGCCCGTCAGGAACGTGCTACCAGGGCCTTGGGTAGGGCTCCCGATGGGCGGCGTGCGTGACGTGTATGCCGCGGTAGCGGGAGACTTGGGAGCCTGGGGAATCTTGGGAGACGAGGACGAGAAGCACACGGGGAAACCCCCTTCAGCGTTGCATTGCGAAGGGATCATAGTCGCCACCCTGCGCGCGAAGCGCACCGCCGGGGGCAAGGGGGTCATAGTTCCGGTCGTGCTTGCGTTGCAGCTCGCGAACCGTGGCGAGCTTGGGCGTGTCGATCGCCGCAAGGAAGCAGGCACTTGCGTAGTCCGGCGAGCGCCCGATGCGTTCGATGATCTCGTCCCGCGACGAGACGTACAGGGCCATGCCGCGCAGCTCCCAGGTGAAGGCACACAGGTCGGCGCGTAGTTGCAGATTCGGTGGGAGCGCCACCCCGTACCCGTTCGCCGGATCTAGCAGCTCTCGGAATTGCCAGCAGAGCTGGGAGCGCAGGTTGAAAAAGCTGAGGCGCCCGGAGCGGTCGAGCGCGGTGGCCTTCTCGGCGACGTTCACGCCGAGGGTCTGGTACTTGGGCGCCAGGTGGTCGTAGACGCTGGCGCCCACCCCGATGACGTCGACGTGGATCGGTGCATCCTCCCGGTGGGCGGCGACCACCAGGCCGGCGACCGTGGGGCCGTTGGGGGTCTGCTTGCCGGGTGTGACGATGGGCTCGTCGAACCACCAGCCCTTGTGCCTGGCCATGATGACCGTGTTGTCCTTCCCGCCCCTGGCCACGTCGACACCCATCGCCAGCATCTCGGGGAGCTGACGGGGGCGCTCCCAACGCGCCATCGCCTCGTCGACCCACGTCGTGGGGATGAGCTGGTACGGGTCGTCGACCATGCCCGCCTTGAAATCGCCCTTGAGCATCTGGCTGCGCAGGGGCTCCGGCATGGCTTGCAGTTGGGTTAGGTAGCCGGTGCCGAGCAGGAATGGATTGTCCGTGATTCGCGAGGGGATAAACGTGCGCGACTGTGGGGTGATGATGTCGGTCGGGTCGAACAGCTCGGGCGCGAAGTCGTAGTCCGGCGCGCCGTCGATCAGGATGAAGGGGTCGGGCTTGTCCACCCACAGGTCCGCGCTCACCAGGCCCTCACGGGCCGGGATCATGGCGCAATAGCGAAGCTCGCCTGGGGCCGCTGGGTTGGGGTACTTGTCGTCGAGCCAGGGCGCGAAGAAGGCAACAATCCAACGCCCTTCGGCGGTGGTCGGCGGGTTGAAAGTCAGCAGGGCCTGGCACGCCTGGCCGGGTGTCGTCGTCCGTAGCCAGCCTAGCAGGAAACGGACCTGGGATTCCAAGAAGTTGGTCGCCTCGTCGAAGACCAGGAAATCGTGCGGCCGCCCCTGATACTTGCGTTCGTCGCCGGGGGTGGGGACGGCGCCGAATTCGACCTGCCGATTCTGCACGCGCCAGATGTTGTCACGACCGTTGTACCCATCGCGCGTGCCAAGCATGCCGGTGATGCGGTCCAAGATCGCGGTCAGCTCAGTGCCGATGCGTCGAAGAATCATCGACCGCTCATGTCGGGTCAGCGCTTTGCCGCACGCTAGATCGGTCTTGCCCCCGCCGGCGGCGCCGCCGAAGCCGACGATGGTGGCCTTCGATTCGTAGGCCAGGTGCTGGGGGCCGGGGAGGGGGCGCCAGATCGTCGGGTCGGCCATCAAGAGGGTGGCCAGTTCGGTTTTTTCCGCGTCGGTCAGGTACGGCAGGAGCTCGCGGACCTCCAAAGGGTTCATGCGAGCCCGTAGGTGTCGATTTCTGCGGCGATCTCGGCAGGTGCGGTGCTACCCCCTTGCCTTTCTTTAGCTATCGCTAAAATCGCGGCTATCCGCGTCGCGAGGGTTGTGTCGTCGGTCGCCGTCAAGGGGGCGCCACCGGGGCCGGCCACCTCGTACCCGTGCCGTTCCCGATACTTCTCGGGGTTGTGGGCTTTGAGCAGGAAAATTGCCAGGGTGTCGGAGTATTTCTTGACCGTGGCGACTTGCTCGCCGAGGTGGAAAACAGGCTCGTCGGTCCCCTCGAAGCCCCGCCGGTGGCATTCATCCTCAAGTGCGGTCACGCCGATCTTGAGAGCGCGCCCCCAGGCTTCTGCGAACTCGGGAATTTCTTCCCGCCATTCGTAGGCGGTTTGCCGCGAAATGCCGACGGCAGCGCAGGCACGGGCAACAATCCCCGTCTCGGCGAGGGCGGCGCAAAAGGCAGAAAGTCTTTCTGGTGTCAGCTTCATGCAGGCCAGTTTACGCCAGCCTGGGAGGGGGTAAGCGCACCCTTAATCCTCGCCCTCTTCGTCGACCGCCGAGCGTTTCTTACCATTTATCCAATCGCGAATCGTTCTCTTTCCCACGCCAAACTTTGCCGAGAGCACCCTGTACCCCATGTGGCCTTCGACCCCCGGTGGCGGGTTCCAGTAAAGCCGACGGCATAAATCGACCTCATGGTCCGAGCAACAGGCCCGTGGGTGCCCTTCGCCAACAGCAAGCAAATTTTTGCGTGTTGGGTCGCCGTGTTTGGCAATCCGCTTTTTTTTGCGAATATCTACCATTTCACCCTCCACCGTACCCCGGCACTGTGAGAGGGCCACTCCCACAGTTGGGCCCCCCTAAAAGGGGGGACCCGTTTACTGTGGGAAAGCGTGGGGCCCCGAGGGGTTCACACTGTCCCCACAGTGGACCCACTGTGGCTACTTTTTTAAGCAACTCGCAAGATATTGCAAAGATTCTGCCTATTTTTTGAGCAACTTCCCCAAAATGCAATCTGCAAAATTTGCACCCACTGTTCCCACAGTTGGGCACTGTGGCTACTTTTTTAAGCACCTCATGTGATTTTTTGCACATTACTCTGCCCCCAGGTCTATCACGCCTTCGTCATGTGCAAATAATCCCCTGTTGGCGAGATCGACCCCGGCACGTCTCACCAGCTCCGCACGGCGGTCACTACCCCCCAACGGTGGGGGAATGAGCATCATCCCCCTGGCCACCACGTCCTTGAACTCAATCCCGGCCGTCTGGGCTGCGCTGATCTCCCGGAGTGCTGCTAAAAATGCCTGGGCATAGACCCCCTTGGTCTGGTAGGTCCGCCATCCGCCTGGGGCCTCTTTATCGGGGCTCTCCGCCTCTTGGCAATAGCACGATGTAATCTCCTCATCATCCTCATCAATGCCGATGGTGACCGTGGCCAGGTTGAACCAATACACGCCCCCATCCCTGCCGTCTTTCAGCTTCTCCACCGTCAGGGAGCGAAGCTCCTCAGTCCGGTCTATGGCCAGCATTGCGTCGGTGGCCGCCTTCAAAACACTCGAGCCCCGGGCACCCTTGCTGACGTCCTTGCCCGTGTGGTGGATCAGGATGACCGTCGCCCCGGTGGCCAGGTGAATCAGCTTGCAGTGGTGAATCAGCTTGCTCATGTCCTGGGCGTCGTTCTCGTTCCCGCCTTGGTTGACCGCCGCCAGGGTGTCGATCGCGACCACCCCGATACGCCGGCCGCGTGCCTTGCCCGCTTCGATGATCGAGCGAGCCAGGTCATAGGCCACCTTATCGTCGAGCAGGTTCGGCGCCCGGCAGATGACCCCGATATCCAGCTCCGCCGGGTCGACCTGGTGCTGCTGACAGTACGCTTGCAGACGCCCCCGGATCCCGTCCGGGGCTTCGGCGGCGACGAAGATGCAGGCCTCTTGCTTGGTCCGGTGCCCGCGCCAGGGGATACCTCGAGCTACCGCGGCCAGGATGTCGATGACAACGAAGGTCTTGCCCGACGTCGACGGCCCGTAGACCACTGCCAGCTCCCCGCGGGGGAGCACCCCCTTGACGTGGTATCCGGGCGACTTTGCCGACGCGTATTCTCCCGCCCAGAGAACCGGGAAGGGCGAGACGTTGGCAATCGACACAGGCACGGCGACCTCTGCGTCGGGGAAGTCCTCCGCGCTAACTCCGGAGTTATCCGCGCCCCCTTCAGGCCGCATGGATACTGGCCCTTCGGGTGCGAGCTCGGCAGTTAGCGCGTAGAACTTTTCTACTAGCGCTTCATCCCGGTAGCCCAGCTTCGTGAGGTATTCCGTGTCGGTCCGGTGTTCACAGTGGGCGTGCAGGCAGCGGAAGTGGCCACGCTCGTAGCCACCGGTGTGCGCCGGCCAGTAGGTGGTCGACGTGACTCCCGACTCGCTGGTGTGCTCCTCTTCAAAGGGGCAGGTTATGTGCAGGCGCCCGTCCTGCTCCTCTTTGAGTACGTGCCCCCCTTCGAGCAGATGCTGGGCCACCGGGTCGTTCGCCAGGGCTTCGCGTAGCTTGTCGACCTTGATCGACGCCCTGCTCTCGGTCGCCGGGGCGACACCGAATTCGGCCTGAAGCAGCGACCAGATATTCTCGAAGCTCTCCGCCGAAGCCGTGGGGAAGTAATACTCCCCCTGGGGCCACCACCATTCAGGGAACACGCCGGAGGGGTGCCGACCGGCCGCGATGAATTGCTGACCGGTAGCCAAGAATTCGATGATGCCGTGCTCGGTGGGTATCTTGCGCTTGGTGTATTTACCCGGCAGGGTGAACGCGACCAGGAATTTCGAGCTGTTCGGCCGGGTTCGCACGGGATATCCGTGAAACTCCCGCTGGATGAGGGCCATCACCCTGTCGGCCAGGGCCTTGTTTGTCACGTCTACGTCGATGGCGACCACCAGCCGGGTCTGGATACAGATGCCATAGTCCCGCTCGGCGGCCCAGGCCGCGATCTCCGCCGCGGTCGACCGGCGTTTTGTCCACTCGGCGATCCCGACCGCATGACCCTGGCGGTTGTACCAGGACGGCGTTTTGCCCAGGGCCTGCATCGACGAATTGGGGCTGATCGTGGCCTTGGGGTTGGAAATAACCGGGAGCAGGTCTTCTTGCAAACCGGCGAGGAACGCGAATCCTTCCCACGCGTCTGGGCTGGCCCCATGGCGGCCGTCGCTATCGGCAACGGTTTTCATGGTCAGAGCACCGGAATGACAAGCCAGACCACGCCAGCCAGGACCAGCAGCAGGACGCCAAACATGGCGCCGAGTGCCCAGGCCTCGCGGTCGTATTCCTCCTTCGACGGGGGGCGCTCGACATCCGGTGCCGGGTGGCCCGTGCCGTGGCAGCGGGGGCAGACGATACCGGGGACTTGCTGACGTTGACCGGTTCCGCGACACCACGGACAAAAGTTATCCCACATTTTCGGCCTCATCTTTCATGCACATTTTGGCGAGGGCTTCCAGGCTGATGTACGGAAGCTCCGGGTTTTTACGGTTGGCGGTGAGCGTGCCCAGCGAGAGGCGCCAGGCGAGCATCACGCCGGGGTTTTTGGTGTGGCACCCAGCGAGCTGGTACAGGTAATTCACGCTGGTTTGCGCGAACTGTGCCAGCTCCTCCCGCTCGGCGGGGGTGGCCAGATTCAGCCAGTTGGCGAGGAGGGTCACAATAATCTCCGGTGGTTAATGGGGCTCCCAGTGTGTTTTAGCGATATCTAAACGTCAAATAGTTGCCGACTATTGAATCCCAAAAGATTATTAATATATTTTTTGCCTTTGGGGTTTCGTTATCACTAAAATACGAATCCGTAGTACCCCGAACAACCTGACTTGGAGGCTAAAATGCCTGAAACCGAAGCGCTCCCCAACGAGGTCCCTAACGAGGTTCCCCAGACCACCGACAGCACCGACGTCGGCATCCCCACCCAGTTCACCCTTCCCTTGGAGGATAACCATGTCTCTTGAACAATCCGTAGATCGCCTGTCCACGCTGATCGAGCAGTTGATCGCCCAGCTCGAAGCCGGGCGCACCGCCGGCGCCACCGCCAACACGCCGGCGCCCACCCCGGAAAAAAAGTACTTGAAGGGTGGCGCACAGTCCTCTGGTTCCAAGAGCGAGCCGGTCGCCTCTCCGGTGCCCGAATCTGCTCCTCCCAGCGATACTGGCGCATCCGTGACCTATGACCAGGTGAAGGCCGCCACCAACGCCCTGGCGAAAGTGAAGGGTGTCCCCGCCGTCCTGGCGGTGCTGCAAACCTACGACGTCGACCACGCTACCAAGTTGGTCGAAGGCCAGTGGGCCGCTTACGTCTCCGCCTGCCGCGTCGCGCAAGAGGCCTGATCATGGGCACCCGGCACGCAAAATACTTTGGCGCGTCAAAATACGCCACCTGGGGCGCCTGCCCTGGGTCCATCGCCCTGTCCGACGGGGTGGTGGCGTCGAGCTCGACGTATGCGGACGAAGGCACGGACGCGCATGAGCTGGCCGCGCTTTCCATCACCAGCGACACGCCGGCCGCCGGTTTCGTGGGCCGCCTCATGACCCTTGGCACCGAGGTCACCGACGACATGGCCAGCTACGTGCAGGCCTACGTCGACGAGTGCAACGCCCTCCGCCGGGCCCCTTCGGCTGTCGACTGGGGCTGCGAGCGGGAGGTCTATTACAGCGAGGCAATCGGCCTGCCGGACACCGATGACGACGGTTTCGGCACCACGGACTTCTGGGCCCTGGTCGGCACTACCCTGTACGTTCGCGACCTGAAGTACGGGCGCGGGGAGGTTGTCCTGGCCGAGAACAATGGCCAGTTACTGCTTTACGCCCTGGGTCTGTACAGTGAGCTCTGGCTGGAGTACCAGATCGACCGGGTTAATGTGGGTATCCACCAGGTCCGGATCAGCCAGACCGTCGACGAGTGGGAGCTGTCCGTGGGCGAGTTGTGGGCGTTCGCTGAAAGGGCGAAGGCGCAGGTACGCCTGGCGCAAGAGGCCACCGAGTTGTACGCCGGGATCGTGTCCGACGTTGAGCTCGACGCCTGGGGCCTGGCGCAACTGAACCCCGGCACCGATCAATGCCGGTGGTGCAAGGCGAAAGCCACTTGCCCGGCGCTTCGCGGGGAGATGATGGCCGCGTTCGAGCATATCGACGCGTCCCCCGCCACCCTGGGCTGGAAGGTCCGCCTGGTCGCCGCCGACACCGGCGTGCTCTGTCGACTGTATCCGTCGATGGAGCTCTTCGAGGTCTGGATGAAGGCAGTG
>SXGU01024632.1_pt1 | contig 18930 bp, 17 predicted proteins | sample 3174531 | NCBI WGS metagenome assembly SXGU01 (sample SAMN11356863, study PRJNA531348) | freshwater metagenome | isolation source: freshwater sample F1-140 | place: China: Fuxian Lake, Yuxi | collected 2017-12-25 | reverse complement strand
GAAATGGAATCCAACGGCAAGCAGGTCGACCGGCAAGGCCTGCCGCTGGACTACGCCACGGCGCCGGTGCTCTGGGGTGAAGCCGGCACCAACGGTCAGCATGCGTTTTATCAATTGATACACCAAGGCACACAAACCGTCCCTTGTGACTTCCTAATGCCCGTGCACAGCCACTACGCCATAGGTAAGCACGGTTACGCACACCATAAAATATTGCTAGCCAATTTCTTGGCACAAACGCAAGCCTTAATGCTAGGTAAAACAGCGGAAGAAGCCCGTGCCGAATTAGAAAAACAAGGCATGAGTGGCGACGAATTGGAAAACTTATTGCCGCATAAAGTGTTTGAAGGCAATCGACCCAGCACCTCCATCTTGTTTGACAAACTGACACCAAACAGCTTGGGTAAATTGATTGCCTTGTACGAACATAAAATTTTTGTACAAGGCATTATTTGGGACATCAACAGCTACGACCAATGGGGTGTGGAATACGGCAAACAAATTGCCCAAGAAATTCTCCCACTATTAACCAGCGATGAGGTAGTGACAAGCTTTGACAGCTCAACCAATGGCTTAATTAATTACACCAAATCGCATAAATAACTTAGTGTAATGTTGGCGCGCCGCTACGCGTCAATTGACGGGCTATCCCCTCACCTATGCTGGCGCTAGCACTGGCGCCTATGCGTTTAGCGATGCGACTGGCAAAGTCATCTTGGTAAGTGAAATCCACCATTTCTTCTTGCTTAATGACCTCACGTGCAACAAAATCCGTACTGCCCAAAGCATCCGCCAAACCCATCTTGATGCTTTGTTCACCGCTCCAAAATAAGCCACTAAAGGTTTCTGGCGTTTCATTTAAGCGCTGGCCGCGACCTTCACGCACCACGGTTTTAAATTGTTCGTGAATTTCATTAAGCATGGCTTGCGCGTAGCCTTGGTGTTTGGGGTTAATCGGTGAAAAAGGATCCAACATGGCTTTATTTTCACCGGCTGTCATCAAACGCCTTTCCACGCCAAACTTTTTCATTAACTCGGTAAAGCCATAGCCATCCATCAGCACGCCTATCGAGCCCACTATACTGGCTTTATCGACGTATATTTTATCGGCAGCCACGGCAATGTAATACCCGCCAGACGCACAGATGTCTTCCACCACGGCGTAAACTGGAATCTTAGGATGCAAGCGTTTTTGCCGCTCTATTTCATCATTGATAATGCCGGCTTGCACTGGGCTACCGCCAGGGCTATTGATGCGCAATATGATGCCTTTGGTATGTTTATCCTCATAAGCATCATGCAAACTGGCAATAAAACTGTCGGCATTCACCTCGCCGTCGGCCTCAATCACCCCCGCCACCTCAATCAGCGCAGTGTGATCGGTCAAGCTTTTCTTACTGTCCCCCAGCCAGCCCATGGCTAAAAACAACAAGAAAAATAGATACGAATACATCAAAATCTTAAAAAATACCCCCCAGCGCCTCGCCGATTTTTGTTCTATTAAGGCTGCACTAGCAAGCTTTTCGATGGCATCGCGTTGCCAATTGTTCTCTTCTGACATGGTTTTTCTTTCTACGTATTAATTAAGTAATGGCGCCAATATTGATAATGATTTCTTGCTCTTCTTCAGTAAGTGGAATGGTCCGTAAGCGTTTGCCCTTGCATGGACCCATCACACAATAGCCGTTATCCGGCCGATAATGTGCACCGTGTGTGGCACACACTAAATGGTCTTTTTCTGCCGTGAAAAACTCCCCCTCGTTCCAATCCAACTCCACAGCCACATGGGCGCACTGATTAACATAAGCATAAGCCTGGCCGTGATAACGCACAACAAAACCGTTGGCAAATTCACCCAGTGCTGGCAAAGCGAACCGCAAGCCTTTGCCTTGCTCTTGCACGTCCGCACTTTTAAAAACAACGACAGCATTCACATCATTCATGGTATCAATCCAATAACCAAGCGCTTAAACTAGCAAAATCATCAAATTGCCGCATGGGGTTTAGGTGCTGCCATTGCGCTGCGGTTTGTGCGCCATAACTGACCCCCACCGCGCTCACCCCTGCATTGTTGGCCATTTGCAAATCGTAACTGGTGTCACCTATCATTAAGGTACGCTCAGGCAAGACCACCAATGCCTCCATTAATTCATGCAGCATTTGCGGGTGCGGTTTAGAAAAACATTCATCAACCGTACGGGTGGCATGAAAATAATGCGACAAACCACTGTGTTCTAGCGCCAAATTCAATCCCCTTCTGCCTTTACCAGTGGCCACCGCTAATTTATAACCACGTTTATTTAAATGCTTGATGGTGTCAACCGCGCCAGCAAATAACGGAATGTTGCTTTCCCCGGCATAATAATTAGTGGAATATTGCGCCGCCAAGGCTTGCGCTTGCGTAGCCGGGATGTCGCCGTACAAGGCATGGATAGCTTCGCGCAAACCCAAGCCTATAATGCTGCTAGCAGCACTGGCGGCCAAGGGCGGCAACCCCACCTGCGCCGCAGCGCTTAATAGGGCTTGGCTTATCATCCCGGTTGAATCTGCTAAGGTACCATCCCAATCCCAAACGATTAAATCAAACGGCTTTTGCATGCCGTGCAACACTGTCTTAACCATTGCTTTCCAATTTTTCTAAAAAACGACTCAATTCTAGCGGTAAGGGCGCAATGAACTCCAGCTTGGCCTGAGTCAGTGGGTGATGAATTTTAGTGACGGCAGAATGCAAAAACATGCGCTTGAAGCCGTGTTTTTGTAATGCCTTATTGGCGGCAAAATCACCGTACTTATCGTCGCCTATTATAACAAACCCCAAGTGTGCCAATTGCACACGCAATTGATGGGTACGACCCGTCACCAATTGCGCTTCCAATAAACTAAACTGGCCCAGTTGCGGATGGTCGTAATTTTTCACCAGCTTAAATAACGTTTCCGAGGTCAAACGCTCGTTGTATTTATCTTTGCTCGCATCCGTCACGACGTTGACACGGCGCTCGCCGTTAGGCAACAAATAGCGCTGCAAATCCAACACCACGCGTTTCTTTTTCTCTAACCACTGACCTTGTACCAGTATCGTGTAACGCTTATCAGTTTGATTGTGGCGTATGGCTTCATGCAGAGCGACCAAAGCCGTGCGTTTTTTCGCCAGCATCAACACCCCCGAAGTTTCTCGATCTAAACGGTGCACCAATTCCAGGAATTTTGCTTTGGGTCGCTCTAAGCGCATTTGCTCAATCACCCCACGGCTGATGCCACTGCCACCATGCACCGCAATGCCTGCCGGTTTGTTGATGACCAACAGGGCATCGTCTTCAAATAGCACTGCCTGCTCGAACTTAGCCACCCCAGTGGCTTTGAGTTCGGCTTTATCCGCCAGCTTTGCCCGTGTCGGCGGGATGCGCACCACGTCACCCAAACTTAAGCGAAAATCGGCATCTATGCGTTTTTTATTCACCCGCACTTCACCGCTACGCAGTATTCGGTAGACATGGCTTTTAGGCACGCCTTTTAGGGTTTTGCTCAGAAAATTATCCACCCGCTGCCCCTCACTTGCCTCATCCACCGTTAAAAAAGCGGCGGCCAACGCGCTAACGTGCTCAGGACCGATTGCTTGGTTTTGTCTGCTGATAGTGTTCATGCTTTGCTTAAATGTTAGTAGTAGCCTATACTGACGCCATTATCAATTAATTAATGATTAATTGATGTAGAAAATACACTTAAATAGCAATAAGTAGCCTGCACAGCACGCTAGACTGGCTCTTAAAAGTGGAAACAGATACTTGGTTAACGCCGCTCGCCATATTATAAAGTAGCAGCAAGTAAAATTAGCGCTCAAGCCGCCGCAGACAAATAAACATAAAGCGCGACTTAACGTGGTAGTCCAATTTGGCGTATCGCTAAATAGGCATTTACTGAAGATAGAATTTTAACGAATTTACGCCAAAACGGCATAAATTTTAATGATAGGTTTAATTTAACGAGCAACACAAACGCGGCAATTTGATTTTTTCAATGGCTGCTTATGAAGTAAACACGGGGTAAATAACAGCGCTTGATTAGGTCAAGCGTCAGATTATCCCGTTGATTATTCATACTTTTTAGAAAATAGCGACTGCTTTTTTAGGCTAATTTTTTAATACGAATCGTTATATTTCACCCTTGCGCACCATGATGCGCCTTCAGTATTTCGGCCAATAACATTGGCACCTCCACCTTAAATCTGCCTTCACTAAATCGTCTGCGCCTTAAGCCTACAGGAGCAAACAATGAAACGCATGTTATTTAATGCAACGCAATCGGAAGAATTACGCGTTGCCATCGTAGACGGTCAAAAACTGATCGATTTAGACATAGAGCACGCTGGTAAAGAACAGCGCAAAAGCAATATTTATAAAGGTGTCATCACCCGCATAGAACCCTCATTAGAAGCAGCGTTTGTCGATTACGGTATGGACAGACACGGCTTTCTGCCATTTAAAGAGGTGGCCCGCAGTTACTTCAAGGACGGCGCAGACAGCAAAGCGCGCATACAAGATGCCTTAAAAGAAGGCCAAGAAATTATCGTACAAGTGGATAAAGATGAGCGTGGCAACAAAGGGGCCGCCTTAACCACTTTTATCTCACTGGCTGGTCGTTATTTGGTGCTGATGCCTAACAACCCTCGTGGTGGTGGCGTATCGCGTCGCATTGAAGGCGAAGACCGTGATGAGTTGCGCGATGTGTTAGCCCAACTGCAAGTACCAAAAGGCATGAGCATTATCGCTCGCACCGCTGGCATAGGCCGCAACGCCGAAGAACTGCAATGGGACTTAAATTACTTAACGCAATTATGGGCAGCCATTGATGGGGCCTCCACCATGCAAAGTGGCGCCTACTTGATTTATCAAGAAGGCAGCTTAGTCATACGCGCCATCCGCGATTACTTTAGCGCGGACATCGGTGAAATATTAATTGATACACCAGACATTCATGAGCAAGCTTTGCAGTTCATGAGCCACGTTATGCCAGGCAATGTGGCACGGGTCAAATTATACCAAGACGAAATCCCCCTATTCACTCGTTTCCAAATTGAACATCAAATTGAATCGGCCTTTTCGCGTGAAGTGCGCTTGCCATCAGGTGGTGCCATTGTTATTGACCACACCGAAGCCTTGGTCTCGGTAGACGTCAACTCCGGACGCGCCACGCGTGGTAGCGACATTGAACACACGGCTTTCAACACCAACATGGAGGCCGCCGAAGAAGTGGCCCGCCAATTACGTTTACGCGATCTTGGTGGCTTGGTGGTGATAGATTTCATTGACATGGAGAGCCAACGCAATCAACGGGAAGTGGAGAATGCCTTGCGCGAAGCCCTGCACCACGACCGCGCACGTGTGCAAACCGGTAAAATTTCGCGCTTTGGTTTGCTGGAATTATCACGCCAACGCTTACGCCCAAGCTTAGGTGAAACCAACCACATCCCTTGCCCACGCTGCAATGGTACTGGCCACATACGCGGCATAGAATCGACCGCTCTGCACATCCTACGCATCACACAAGAAGATGCCATGAAAGACAACAGCGCCATTATTCAAGTGCAATTGCCGGTGGAAGTGGCCACCTTCTTGTTAAACGAGAAGCGTGCTGATATCCACGCCATTGAACAGCGCATGGGGGTAGAAGTGGTGTTGATTCCTAACATTCACCTAGAAACGCCCAATTACAACATTGTGCGCGTTAAGCACGATGACGTAACTGAGGAAACCAACCGTGCTAGCTATAAATTAGTGGAATTACCTACGGAAACTTCCTACTTACCCACAGCAGAACAAACGGCTAAGGAAGCACGCCCAGTGGCCGCAGTAAAAGGCATCACTCCTACGGCACCGGCCCCGATTGTTGCTGAAAAATCAGCGGCAGCCCCTATTTTATCCTTACTAGGCCGCATTAAAAACTTATTCAGCGGAGCCTCGGCAGGTAATAAACAAAAGGTCGAAGCCGATAAAAGCGATGAATTCAACCGTGATCGCAACCGTAACCGCAATCGCAACCGTAACCGCAACAAAAATGCGCCTCAAGACAGGCAAAACCGACCTAACGAGGCCAGAGCACAAGAAGCGCGCCCACAAGAGCCACGTCCAGCCAAAATGCAACAGCCACGCCAAGCTCAGCACCAACATGGCAACACAGAAAGCAATCATGCGGAGAACGCGCCTAATACGGAAAGAACCGGTGGACGCCGCAATCGCAATAACCGTCGCGGCCGTCGCGATCGTGGTGAAAACCTGCCAACGGAAAGCAACCGTCCATTTGTGGCTAACGATCAATTGGAGGCATTGCCTGCTGCAGAAACGCCTAGCGCTAAAAGCGTGGAAAGTGTTGTGGCAGTCACAGAGCCAGCAACAGCGGCACCAGCAACTGAAGTGGCAAAACCAGCTAAAAAGGCCAAGCCAGAAAAAACGCCCAAGCCTGAAGCTGAGTTGGTAGAAGCAGTAACTTCCGCACCCGTGGCCAGCGATAGCGCACCGGCAAGCAAAGCAAAAGCCGACAACAAACGCCCAGCCCGTGCACGCAAAGCAGCCACCAAGCCGGTTGATTTAGCTGCTGCCGGCTTGCAATTGGTTGAAACCAAAGCCGATGCACCTAAAGCTAGCCCGGCTACGGCTGAAGCCAAACCTCGTGCGCCTAGAAAAGCCGCCGCGTGGCAAAAAGCCGCTAAAAAAGAAATCGCCGACGAACCCATGGTGATGGTAGAAACACAAAATAAATAAGTGCTTTTACAGGCGCTCACTAAGAAAAAGGCCATGATCCGTCATGGCCTTTTTTTATGTTTACCTAGGCTTAAACGCCGGTACTTAAATTTAAGTTTTGAGCCATTGCACCGTGAGCAAGCCTAAGCCGGTCATGGCTAAACAACCCAAGACATGCAAAGCAATGTGGGTGCTAGCCCAAGCATACTGGCCACGCGTAATTAGGCCCATGGCCTCACCAGAAAAACTAGAAAATGTGGTTAAGCCGCCGAGCAAGCCTGTGACTAAGAAAAGCTTGGTTTCTGCACTAATGGATGGATTAAGCGCAAATAAAGCCATCAACAAACCCATAAAATAACTGCCGATTAAATTAGCCAATAGCGTAGCCAAAGGAAAGGCCAACAGACTGGTATTAGCCAATAGCGCCAACAACCACCTAAACCAAGCGCCGATTGCGGCGCCCGCCCCCACCAGCAAAAACCCATTAAAACTCATGGCCCCTCCCAAAATCATGATGATCTAGCCTAACTTTATACAATATAATAGTGCATCCCTACCACAATCAAGAAAGGTTATTTTGCGGGTACTGTTTACCACTTCCGAAGTATTCCCCCTAATTAAAACTGGCGGCTTGGCCGATGTCAGTGGTTCCTTGCCACTGGCGTTACAACAACTAGGGGTAGACATACGCCTGCTCATTCCCGGTTACCCAGCGGTATTAAATCAGCTTAGCGAGCTAAAACACATCGCCAAGTTAGACAAGCTACCGATGATAATGCATGCCGATCTCATGCTAGGGGAGTTGGCTCAGAGCCAATTAAAAATCATGGTCATTAAGGCCCCCCACCTCTACGAGCGTGACGGCGGACCGTATGCCGATGCCAACGGACTGGAATGGCTGGATAATGCCCTTCGTTTTGGCATATTGGCTAAAGTAGCCGCCGTGTTAAGTAGCCCCCACTCGCCCATCACCGACTGGCAACCGGACATCGTGCACTGTAACGACTGGCAAACAGGCTTAACCCCAGCTTACATGAAATTGCTCGAGCACAGCCCTGCCAAATCCATCATCAGCTTGCACAACATGGCCTTTCAGGGTTGCTTTGCGCCGAGCTGGTTGACCACCCTCGCTCTGCCACAAAGTAATTTCGCTATTGACGGATTCGAATACCATGGCCAACTGTCTTTTTTAAAAGCCGGTATCTATTATGCGGATAGCGTGACCACGGTCAGCCCAAGCTACGCAAAAGAAATACAAACCGCCGAATTTGGCTTTGGTTTAGAAGGTTTATTAAGTCAACGTGGCAAGGAAATTAAAGGGATCTTAAATGGCATAGACGCCAAGGAATGGAATCCCGGCTCAGACCCGCACTTGGTCAAGAATTACAGCGTCAAAGCACTGACTGGAAAAAAACAAGTGAAACAGGCCCTGCAAAAACGATTGGGGCTGCAAATTGATGCAAACGCACCAATATTAGGCGTAGTCAGTCGACTAACCCATCAAAAAGGCTTAGACATGTTGGTGCCAATTGCCCAGCAACTGATCGATGGGGGCTGCCAATTGGTTGTACTGGGTAGCGGCGAGCCCGCATTGGAAATGGCTTTCAGTAATCTGGCTAAAAACAACCCCACGCAAGTTAGCGTAAGCATTAGCTACAACGAAGCGCTATCTCATCAAATCATGGCCGGGGCGGATTTATTTATCATGCCATCGCGCTTTGAGCCTTGCGGTCTAAATCAAATGTATGGCTTAGCCTATGGCACACCGCCGGTAGTCAACGCGACAGGCGGTTTAGCAGACTCGGTAATAGACACCAATATTATCAGCTACAAAAATAAGACGGCGAACGGTTTTGTTATGGCCGAAGCAAGCTCCGCAAGCCTACTCAGCGCCATCAATCAAGCCTTGAATGTTTATAAAAACGATGCGGCGGCATGGCGACAAATCCAAATTAATGGCATGAGCCTAGACTTAAGCTGGCGTAACAGCGCATTGGAATATTTAGCGGCCTATCAAGCGTTGCTTGCCCCTAATGCGCAATGATTAAAAGAAAATTAAAATGGAGTGAGAACTTGGCACAATATCTGCTTTATAAATAACAAGCTTCTCCAAAGCTGTTATTCTCCTCCTCCGGGGCGCCTTAATCGGCGCCCTCTTTTTTTTACTTAATTATGAAATGTTCGCGGTAATACTTTAACTCGTCTATCGATTCGTATATATCGGCCAAGGCCTCGTGTTTACTAGACTTTTTAAAGCCTGAGTATATTTCCGGTTTCCAGCGCCTAGCCAATTCTTTAAAGACGCTTACATCAAGATTTCGGTAGTGAAAATACTTTTCTAACTCCGGCATAAAGCGCGCCATAAAACGCCGGTCCTGGCAAATCGAATTGCCGCACATAGGGGATTTACCAGCGGGCACCCAATTTTTTAAAAAAGCCAACATTTTCACGCTCGCTTGCTCTTCGTTCAAAGAAGAAGCTTTAACCTTTTCTATCAAACCTGAACGGCCGTGCGTGCCTTTATTCCACGCATCCATGCCCTCTAATACTGCATCGCTTTGGTGTATGACCAACACCGGCGATTCGGCTAAGACATTTAATTCAGCATCGGTAACCACCGCCGCCAATTCCAATATGCGATCAGAATCGGGTAATAAGCCACTCATCTCCATGTCCAGCCAAATTAAATTATTCTGATTAGTGCTACTCGTTACTTCCGCCATCATGATTTCCATTAAAATGGGTCTTTTAAAACGATACCAGTGAACCATCAGACCAATAATGCTTCACAATGTCGACATATTAACCGAACTTAACTTAGATCATGACTTTTACACTGACATTTATTAGCTTAGTACTCGCCTCCACGCTGATTCGCCTGTGGCTTGCAGGTAGGCATGTGCGGCATGTTCAACAACACCGCGAACAAGTGCCGGTAGCGTTTGATCAGCATATTGCACTGGATGCCCACCAAAAAGCCGCCGATTACACCGTGGCTAAATCCAAACTAGGCTTAACCGAAGGCTTGGTACAAGCCGCACTATTGCTTGCCTTAACATTAGGCGGTGGCCTGCAAAACATAGATAATTATTGGCAAACTTTGTTAGCAGACCATGCCATCTTGCGTGGTGCCGCAGTCATTTGCAGCGCTATGTTACTGACCAGTTTGATCGACTTGCCGTTTGATTATTACAAAACGTTTGTCATCGACGAAAAATTTGGTTTTAATAAAATGACCCTGCCGATGTTCGTCTCAGACTTAATCAAACACAGCCTACTGGGCTTAACTTTAGGCGGGCCTATTCTAATAGTAGCGCTGTGGTTAATGCAAAGCGCCGGTGAATATTGGTGGTTGTATCTATGGTTAGTTTGGAGCGCTTTTAATTTAATTATGCTGGCGGTCTACCCGAGCTTTATTGCGCCTTTATTTAACAAATTTAGCCCACTGCAAGACGAGCATTTAAAAAAACGCATTGAATTGCTATTAACTAAGTGTGGCTTTAAATCACAAGGCCTGTTTGTTATGGATGGCTCGTCTCGTAGCAGTCATGGCAATGCCTATTTTACTGGCTTTGGCGCCTCAAAACGGGTGGTATTTTTTGACACGCTATTGGCACGCTTGAACACCGATGAAATAGAGGCAGTGCTGGCTCACGAATTAGGTCACTTCAAGCACCACCATGTTATCAAACGCATCGTCATGCTTTTTTCCGTAAGCTTTCTAGGATTGGCTTTACTGGGCTGGCTAATGCAACAACCGTGGTTTTATAGCGGGCTAGGGGTAGATACGGCCAGCACCTACATGGCCTTGTTGCTATTCTTGTTGGTCTCACCGGTGTTCTTATTCTTATTACGCCCATGCATGGCCAGTTATTCACGTAAAAATGAATTCGAGGCCGATGCCTATGCGGCCAAACAAGCTCAAGCAAAAGACCTGATTAGCGCCTTGGTAAAACTTTATCGAGACAATGCCGCGACGCTGACCCCTGACCCACTGCATTCGGCATTTTATGACTCGCACCCGCCTGCCAGCATTCGCATTGCCAAGTTATCCGCGTATGCGGGCTAGCCTTGCAGGCAGCATGCTTCAGCCATTAGACCAGCCCTTTTGACCAAGTCTCGCCCCATCTCAAACCAGCCCAGCCCCACCCTACAAGGTACGGTTGTGGCCGCCTACGGCAAACGCTTTCAAATTGAGTTGGCGGACAAAAAACGCATTAGCTGCGTTACCCGCGCCAAGAAAACCGATTTAGCTTGCGGTGACCAAGTGTGCCTGCAACTAACCGACAAGCATGAGGGAGTGATCGACAGCACTTTGCCACGTAAGAGCTTGCTATACCGTAGCAACGCCTTCAAAAGCAAAATGCTTGCCGCCAATGTCACGCAAGTTATCATCGTCCTAGCAACGCAGCCTAGTTTTTATGAAGCTTTACTAAATCGCTGTTTGATTGCAGCCGAAGCAGCGCACATCAAAGCCATCATCGTGCTTAATAAATGCGACCTAACTGACACCATGCAGGCTAAACAAAAACTGGCCTTGTACAGCGCCCTAGGCTACCCAGTGCTGGCTTTATCTGCCAAACAAGACATTGCCAGTTTAAGGCCTTACCTACAAGGTGAGGCGAGCATTTTAGTAGGCCAATCCGGCATGGGCAAATCCACCATTATCAACGCCTTATTGCCAGAAGAAACCGTACGCACTCGAGAAGTAAGCCTAAGCTTAGACAGCGGCAAACACACCACCACGGCAGCCCACTTATACCATTTAGATGAACACAGCCAGCTCATAGACTCCCCTGGCCTGCAAGAATTTGGCTTACACCACCTCAGCACAGACCAACTGGAGCAGGCGTTTATTGAGTTTAGGCCTTACTTAGGCTTATGCCGATTCAACAACTGCAAGCACACACAAGAACCCGAATGCAGCATCAAGCAAGCGGTGCTCGACGGTGAAATTAGCCCAGAAAGGCTGGCCATATACCAATTGTTGCGTACGGAAATCGAGCGTTAACGGTGCCACTAAGAAAAAAAACCTGGATGGCGTATAATCCACCCATTCTTTTTTAAGTAACAGCCCATGCAAATTACCACCCGCTTAGAATTTGACGCCGGTCACCGCATCCCCAGCCACAAGAGCCAATGCAAGAACCTGCACGGCCACCGTTACGCCATTGAAATCACTTTGTCCGGGGACATCATCACGCAACTGGATGCATCCGACAACGGCATGGTAATGGATTTTTCGGATGTCAAAGCCATCGCCAAATCAGCCGTGGTGGATGTTTGGGACCATGCTTTTTTGGTGTACCAGCACGATAGCGACGTGCTGAATTTTTTGAATACGCTAAGCAACCATAAAACCGTTGTCTTCCCCACCGTGCCGACTGCGGAAAACATGGCCAACGAAGCATTTAGGATTCTAAAAAGCCGTTACTTAGACAATTACGGTACGCATTTAAAATTAGAAAAAGTGCGTTTGTATGAAACCCCTAACAATTGGGCTGAAGCCTTAGGCTAACTCTTCTCCACGTTCAGCGTAATGCTTGGCTACCCAATGCCGGTATTCACCGCTGGTAACATTGTTGACCCAAGCTTGGTTTGCTAAATACCAATCAACCGTTTTTTCTATCCCACTCTCAAAGCTTTCCTGAGGTTTCCAAGCTAACTGCTGGTGAATTTTGCTGGCGTCTATGGCGTAACGCTGATCATGGCCCAGCCTATCTTCAACATGGGTAATCTGCTCTGCGTAAGACTTGCCATCCACCCGCGGCTTTTTATTATCCAAAATTCGGCATAAAGTCTGCACCACGTCTATATTGGCCTTCTCATTCCAGCCGCCCACGTTGTACACCTCGCCCACTTTGCCCGCCTCTAAGACCCTGCGTATTGCCGCACAATGATCGGTTACATACAACCAATCGCGCACCTGCAGGCCATTGCCGTATATAGGCAAGGCTTTGTCAGTTAAGGCATTGTGTATGACCAAGGGTATGAGCTTTTCTGGGAAATGGTGCGGTCCATAATTATTCGAACAGTTGGTCGTCAACGTAGGTAAACCATAAGTATGGTGATAAGCCCGCACCAAATGATCGGAAGCCGCTTTTGAAGCTGAATACGGGCTATTCGGTGCGTAAGCATGCTTTTCAGTAAAAGCCGGGGCATCGGCACTTAAGGAACCGTACACCTCATCCGTGGAAACATGTAAAAATCGAAAATCTTGCTTATGCACATGGTTCAATTCAGACCAATATGCCCGCACGGATTCCAATAAATGAAAGGTGCCAACGACATTGGTTTGAATAAAATCCTCGGGGCCGTGTATGGACCGGTCCACGTGACTTTCTGCGGCAAAATTAACAATGGCACAGGGTTGATGCTCGTGCAACAATTTGGCCGTTAAGGCGGCATCACCTATGTCGCCATGCACAAAAATATGCTGCGGGTTGTGCTGCACCGAATGCAAATTCTCAAGATTGCCAGCATAGGTCAACTTATCTAAATTAACCACGCTACCCAATTCTAAGCGTAGCCATTCCAGCACAAAGTTTGCCCCTATGAATCCCGCACCACCTGTCACTAATATTGTTTTATTCATTTACCTTACTTTCTTATTCTTCCAATGAACTTGACTCTAGCGTTGCCCACAAACAACTGCCAGACTTATTTAAAGCGGCCAAATACGCCGCATGCGCCTCAAGCTCAGCCGAATCGGCCAGCTTGACCGTGCCCGCTTGCATGGTAGTTGGCTTAGTTTCAACAACGCGCACGGCTGGCGGCTTATCCATGCCTATCATCAAGCTGTCTTGACCACGCGTCATGGCCATGTAGACATCGGCCAACAATTCCGCATCCAACAAGGCGCCGTGCAAGGTGCGCTTGGAGTTGTCTATACCAAAATGCCGACACAAAGCGTCCAAGCTATTGCGTTGACCTGGCCGCATCTCTTTGGCCATTTTAAGGGTGTCGGTAACCTTAGCTACTATGCTCTCTAAAGGCTTTTGCTCAATTAGCCCAAGCTCGCAATTCAAAAAACCCACATCAAATGGCGCGTTATGCATAATCAATTCGGCATCGGCTATGAAATCCAACAACTCGCCGACGATGTCAGGGAAACGCGGTTTATCCTGTAAAAACTCCAAAGAAATACCGTGCACCTCTTGTGCGCCTTGGTCTATCTCGCGATCTGGATTTAAATAATAATGAAAATGCTGTTTGGTTAACCGTCGATTTACCACTTCAACCGCTGCAATCTCTATCACCCTATGGCCTTGTGCATGGTACAAGCCAGTGGTCTCCGTATCTAAAAAGATTTGCCGCATACCGCCTCCTGTAAAACTTGCTCTACGCCCTTATTCGCCAAGCTATCGGCACGCTCATTGCCCGCATTGCCGGCATGCCCTTTTACCCATAACCACTGCACCGTATGCTGCTGTGCCAAGCCATCTAAGTGCCGCCATAAATCGTCATTTTTAACCGGTTTCTTATCTGCAGTACGCCAATTCCTGGCCTTCCAACCAACCAGCCATTCCGTCATGCCTTTTTGCACGTAAACTGAATCCGTGTAAACCTTAGCATGGCAGCTGCGATTTAACGCCTCCAGTGCCCGTATCACCGCAGTTAATTCCATGCGATTATTGGTGGTTAAGGCCTCCCCGCCAAACAATTCTTTTTCCTGCTCGCCATAACGAATCCAGGCGCCCCAGCCACCGGGGCCAGGGTTACCTTTGCATGCCCCATCGGCATAAATTTCTACTGCTTTAGTCGTGCTCATGGTGTTTTTTCTAATGACTTTTTGGATAAGCGATTAAGTTTGTCACGCGATTTAGTTTGCCTAGTGGGTCTAGCCGTCAGCATATTGGTGCTGGGCGACTGCTTCCAATTAGGTTTAATTGGCATCATACCAAGTACGCGTTTCTTTGCGACGATAAAATACACACCGGCTAAACTCGACCCGGCATGTTGGCCTAACTTATCCATACAACTAAAGCGCTTATGCCAAGCTAAATTCTCAAAAGGTGGCACATGGCAACAGGTTTGCACCGTCAACACCTCAAAACCCAATAACGCCAACCAATCTTTTAAACGGTTCAATCCTATAAAGCGACCATACCATGGATAAGCCACCTGCTTAGAAAGCAACCTTTTTATAAGCGCATAGGCGCCCCAAGCACTCAGTGGATTAAAGCCAGAAATGATTAAATGGCCATCTGGCATCATCACGCGCGCAGCCTCCCGCAAGGTTTGGTGTGGCCGTTCGCTGAACTCCAGTCGGTGTGGCAACAGCAATAAATCTAAACTCATCTCGGCAAAAGGCAAAAAATCATCACTGCAAACCAAGCTACTTTGTAGCTCTGAATTAACCATAAGGTGGGGATAGCTGGTGATGCCCACATACCGATTTGGCATACGCGAATTGCTGAGTAAATCCATAGGCAACCCACCCACTTGCAAGGCATTGAAACCGAATAGATCCGACACAGCCTGATCGTATAATGGCTTTTCTTTGGCCTGCAAATACTGGCCGGCCGTGGACTCAAACCAATCCTGATGGGATGTTGCAACTATTGACATTTAATCGTACAGAACAAATGATAGTGGGTATGCACCATAATGTTCAAATTATACCCATTCCTGCATTTAAGGATAATTATATCTGGCTAATACACAACGGCCAGCAAGCCATAGCAGTCGATCCAGGTGATGCAGCGCCGGTCTTGCAAACCCTCAAGCAATTTAATCTTTGTCTAAATGGTATTTTAATCACCCATCACCACCAAGATCACATTGCCGGGGTAGATGACCTAGTTGATGCCTACCCTAGACTCATCGTGTATGCCCCCAAATTAGAATCTTATGCATTTGCCCACACCCCAGTGAGTGAAGCCGATGTGGTGAAGCCAGTCGGCTTAGGACTTAAGTTTACCGTCATGGCCGTACCAGGCCACACACTAGGCCATGTTGCGTATTACGCAGAAACCCAACAAGGCGACAAGCTGCTGTTTTGTGGTGACACCTTGTTTGGTGCTGGTTGCGGGCGTTTGTTTGAAGGCACACCCACACAAATGCACCACTCCCTACAACGGCTAGCAAGCTTGGCACCGTCAACAAAAGTTTACTGCAGCCACGAATACACTTTACGCAACATTGACTTTGCCCTGCGTTTAGATCCTGACAACGTCGCCTTAAAAGCCCGACAATTAGCCACATTAACATTACGCGATAGTGGCATACCCAGCCTGCCATCCAACATTGCACTGGAACTCGAGACCAATCCTTTTTTACGCTGCCACTACCCCGCTATTCAAGCCGCCAGCGGTCTAAACAACAACCAGCCAGTGGCGATTTTTACGCGAATAAGAGAATTAAGAAATCTATATTAATCAAATGGATGCATAATTATGCTAAAGTATTAATTAAATATTTAAAACTTGACTTTGAGCGTATTGTTTTTTAATATAGGCCCTTATTCAACTTGGGCGGATTAAGCTTGCCACCCCGCCCATTCAACTAGCCTAAGCCATCATTGATCAATATACCGAAACACCTTATCGCCCGCTTGCTGTTAGCCTGCAGCGCATTGCTATTAACCACGCTGACGCATGCCGAATCAAATGTCATCGGCGAAGAAATCACCGTCAGCGGTGAAGAAGCCGCCAAGCCAAGCAACAAAGAGCCCAATGCATTGGATGCCTTAATAAACAAAAAAACAGCCATCCCCAATCCCAGTATGAGCACTGAACTGCCCATGCGCAGCATAAGCGAAGAACCCAATCCGGTTATTGTGATCAGTAGCGATGACTTGTGGCAACGAATCAAGGACGGTTATGGTATGCCGGACTCAACTTCCAACTTGGTAGCGAACCATGAGCAATGGTACAGCTCTAGGCCAGATTACATCAGACGCATGGTGGAGCGCAGTCAAAAATACCTGTTCCACATCGTAGAAGAAGTCGAAAAGCGCGGCATGCCAACTGAAATTGCCTTGCTGCCTATGATAGAGAGCGCCTACAACCCACAAGCCTACTCCAGAAGCAAGGCTTCAGGCATTTGGCAATTCATCCCCTCCACAGGCAAGCACTTTGGTTTACAACAAAACTGGTGGATAGATAACCGACGCAACGTTATCGTGGCTACCGATGCCGCCCTGACTTATTTGCAAAAATTGCATGGCCTATTCGGATCCTGGGACTTGGCGCTGGCCGCCTACAATGCCGGCGAAGGCACGGTAGGTAGAGCAATTGAGCGCAATCGCCGTTTAGGCCTAGGCACGGACTACGAGAGTTTAAATTTGCCGCCTGAAACCAGAAATTACGTGCCCAAATTGCAAGCCGTTAAAAACATCATGACCAACCCCGGCAAATACGGCTTAAAAATACAAACCATCGCTAATACCGCTTATTTCACGCGCGTTTCCGCTCCAGCTCAAATTGATGCCCATCTGGCAGCAAAATTAGCCGAGATCAGCGATGAAGAATTTTTAGCGCTTAATCCCAGCAACAACCGACCGCTTATAGGCAATAACGATGAAAAACATGAGTTACTTTTACCCATATTAGCCGCTCAGACCTTTAGGGATAATTTAGCCAATTACAACAAACCCTTGGTGAGCTGGAAAACTTACCTCGCCAAACGCGGCGAACGCATGGAAAAAATCGCTGCAAAATTTGGCATCCAATTGGCCAAATTGCGCAACGTGAACAACCTACCCAACCAAAATAAAATAAAAAAATCATCCACCATCTTGGTACCCAATGGCAACAAAACCGACTTCACCCCGAACACCAATACAAACAAAGTGCCGGAATTAACTTACAACAACGAGCTGCTCTTAACAAACAACTTGGCCGACTCCAGCCTTACGCGCAATGCCGATGCCGGCTTTAGTGAGAAAAATACCCCTAACGCTAGCGACGAAATGGAACCTAGCAAGCCCAATAACGTCACACACGTAGTTAAAAAAAGTGAAACTTTATTTGCTATTGCGCGCTTGTACCAAGTGAGCCCGGATGAAATCATGGTTGCGAACGCTCTGCCCAATCAAGACATTAAGGTTGGGCAAAGCTTACTTATTAATAGCGCCGCCACAGCCAATAAACCAGCCGAACAAGCAAGCCCAGAGAAAAAAGCCAACCATAAGAAATACAAAAGCAAGCTTAAGCAAACAAACAAAATAAAGAAAAATAAAGTGAAGAAAAAGCGTCGTTCCAGTACAAAAAAATAATTCACCTAGGCCATGCTCATGCATCCAACCTCCTCACGATTGCTTCAATTCGGGCTAATTTTATTTAGCCTTAGCGTCATTAGCGCTTGTAGCAATGATGAGCGCACCACCAAGCAAGCATTCAACACCGACTACAACACACCCTATCCAGCCAGTTCAGGCGGCACCCTAATCGATGCCATGACCGGCGAACCCAGCGGTTTAATCGCCATGATAGCTGGGGAATCCGCCGCATCAGCCATAGCCGGCAATCTATTTAACAGCCTACTTAAGTACGATAAGAATTTAGATTTAACTGGCGAACTTGCTCAATCATGGGAAGTGTCTGCTGACCAACGGACCATAACTTTTCATTTGAAACCGCATCTCAAATGGGCAGACAACCAGCCCTTAACCAGCGCAGACGTCCTGTTCACCTGGCAAAAAGTCACCGACGAGCATACCCGTACCCCGTATGGGTCGGATTTTAAATTAGTCAACAAAGCCGAAACGCCTGACCCACTGACGTTTCGGGTCACTTATGCACTGCCCTATGCACCAGCATTAGACACGTGGGCCGGTTTACACATCTTGCCTAAGCATGCATTAAAAGACCAAGACATCAACAACACAGCGTTCGCGCGCAACCCAATAGGTAGCCACTATTACAAACTCACCGAATGGAAAAATGGCCAGTATTTAAAGTTAAGTCGCAACCCCAATGCCAGTCAAGGTCAAGCCAAAATAGACCATTTATTATCACGCATCATTCCTGATAAAGCGGCCCAGTTTCTTGAGCTAAGCGCGGACAACATAGACTCCATGGCATTAAATCCCATTCAATACGCTAGAATTTTTCCTTCCAGACCCGAGCTCACAAAAAACATAGCCTTATACAAAGAGCTGGGTAACAGCTACTCCTACATGGGCTTTAACTTGAAACGCAAACCGTTTGATGATGTACGCGTGCGCCAAGCCATTAACTACGCCATAGAT
>SXGU01277250.1_pt1 | contig 18940 bp, 20 predicted proteins | sample 3174531 | NCBI WGS metagenome assembly SXGU01 (sample SAMN11356863, study PRJNA531348) | freshwater metagenome | isolation source: freshwater sample F1-140 | place: China: Fuxian Lake, Yuxi | collected 2017-12-25 | reverse complement strand
GGCTTGGCGCACGACGATCACGACGATGAAGACGAACATCATCACGCGCTCGCGCCTGATTTCAAGCCGCATGAATCGCCTTGGGTAATGACCGTTCCGCTAATCGTTTTGGCGTTTCTTTCGACTTTCGGCGGATTGATCGGCGTTCCTTATGCTTTGAGTTCGTTGGTTGGCGCTGGCGAAATCAACGCTTTTGAACACACGCTCGAACCGATTATTGCCAAAGTTCCAACCGCGCACGGCAAAACAGACGCCGCTGGACACGGTGAAACGAAAGCCGAAGCGCATTCAACGTCGCCTGCCGCTCATTCGACGAGCGCGGAGGCAAGCGCGGAAAGCCACGATACGCATTCGCCCGAAGTTGTTCTCAAAGAAAGATTACTCGCCGGTTTGTCGGTCATTCTCGCCGCGCTCGGCATTGCTGCCGGATGGTTTATTTACCGGAAAAATCCGCTCAAGCGAATGCCGCAGATTTTGGAAGACAAGTGGCGCATTGACGAATTTTATAACGGTTACGTTGTGAATCCGTTAACGAATCTATCGCGCAACGCATTATGGAAAGGCTTTGATGTCGGCGTGATTGACGGCATCGTTAACGGCGCGGGACATTTCGTAGCGGCGCTCGGCAACATCGCGCGCGGTCTGCAAGTCGGTTTCGTGCGCAGTTACGCCGCGATTATTCTGTTCGGCGCGCTGATCGTCATCGGCTACTTTATTTATTACGGATTCAGGTTGATTGGCTAACTTTTGAAGTTTGAAATTCAAGATTCAAAATCGGAGCGAGCATTGTTCAATTTTGAATTTTGAATTTTGAATTAAATATATGGATTTCATCGCAGAAAATCTTTTAACAATTTTAATTTTGCTGCCCGTTCTCGGCGCGATTTCGGTTATCGGGCATCAAATGTTCTGGAAACAGGACGCGCATTTGAAATGGGTCACGCTTTTCTGGGCGCTGCTCAATTTCGTGTTGTCGCTGTTTCTGGTTCTTGAAAAAGGCGGAGCATCGGCGAGCGGATTTTTCTTTGAAAAAAACGTGCCGTGGATTCGGGCAATCAACACGAATTATCACGTCGGCGTTGACGGTTTATCGTTGTGGCTCGTCGTTTTGACGACGTTTATTATGCCGATTGCGATTCTCTCAACGTGGCACGCGGTCGAGAAACGACACGCGGCGTTTTACGCTTTTCTGCTGCTGCTCGAATCGGCGATGATCGGCGTTTTCTGCTCGCTTGATCTGCTCGTCTTTTATTTATTTTTTGAAGCGTCGCTCGTTCCGATGTTCTTTTTGATCGGCATCTGGGGCGGCGAAAATCGCATTTACGCGGCAGTTAAATTCTTTATTTACACGGCTTTAGGAAGTTTGCTGATGCTCGTCGCGATCATCGGTTTATATTACTTGCACGCCAGCGCGACCGGCGTCGGAACGTTTGATTACGTTACTTTACTCAATTCGCTGAAATCCGGAGCGCTGCCGATTCCGCGCGAAACCGGAATAATTTTGTTTCTCGCCTTTGCGCTCGCGTTTTCAATCAAAGTTCCGCTTTTTCCGTTTCACACCTGGCTGCCGGACGCGCACACCGAAGCGCCGACTGCCGGTTCGGTCATTCTCGCCGCCGTTCTGCTGAAAATGGGAACATACGGTTTGATGCGCTTTAATTTCGCGCTCTTTCCCGAAGCGTCGCGCGAACTCGCGTGGATTTTTATTATTCTGGCGATTGTCGGCATTATTTACGGCGCACTCGTCGCGATGGTGCAGCCGGACATCAAACGCCTCGTCGCTTATTCGTCGGTCGCGCACATGGGTTTCGTGATGCTCGGAATGTTCTCGTTTACCGAAATGGGAATGCAGGGCGCGCTTTACCAAATGCTCAATCACGGAATTTCGACAGGCGCATTGTTTTTACTCGTCGGCTTTATTTACGAGCGTCGCCACACGCGCGCGATCACTGAATACGGCGGACTCGCCAGCGTGATGCCCGTTTACACGACGATTTTCGTGCTGACCACGATGTCATCCATCGGTTTGCCGTTTTTGAATGGTTTTGTCGGCGAATTTTTGACGATGGTCGGAATGTGGACTTCCGAAGCGATTCCGCATCCGTGGATTGCGACGATGTTTGCCGGAACCGGCGTGATTTTCGCCGCCGTTTATCTTTTGTGGATGGTGCAAAGAGTGTTTTTCGGCAAATTAACCAATCCGAAAAATAAGCGTCTGACCGATTTATCGTGGCGCGAAATTGGGTTGATCGCGCCGCTCGTTTTTCTGATGGTTTTCATGGGCGTTTATCCCGCGCCGTTTCTCAATCGTTCGCGCGAAGCGGTCGTCGCGATTGAAGAGCGTTTGACCAGACAAGCCGGCGGCACCATTGAACACGCGGAAGTCAGCCCGAAAAAAGAAGCAAACAGTCTGCCGCCCGCGCATTAATCGAAATAGCAGCGTCAAAGCAGAAAATATTTAGAAGAATAAAATGAATACGATTTTATTGCAGAATTTAACGAATCCGAACGTCAATCTCCAGATCGTTTTACCGGAAATGATCGTCGCGCTCACCGGCATTATCGTGATGCTTTACGACAGTTTCGTGCCGAAACAGCGCAGCGTAACGGGAACGATTTCCCTGCTCGGATTGGCGATTTCCGCTTTTGTGCTGGTAACAATGTCGGGCGATGCGCCCGCCACTGCGTGGAACGGAATGGTGGCGAACGACGGTTTACGTCTTAGCTTCTCACTCGTTTTTCTTTTCGTTTCGGCGATTACGATTTTGATTTCGACCGTGTGGACGGAACGCGAAAACGTTCCGGTCGGCGAATATCACGCGCTTTTGCTGTTCGCGACGTTCGGAATGATGTTTATGGCGTCGGGAAACGATTTGGTCGTGATGTTTCTCGGACTCGAAACGCTTTCGATTGCGACTTACGTGATGGCTGGGCTGCGCCGCGCTGATTTGAAATCGAACGAATCGGCGATGAAATATTTTATTCTCGGATCGTTCGCATCGGCTTTTCTGCTGTACGGAATGGCTTTGATTTACGGCGCGACCGGCTCGACGAACGTCACCGAAATCGCGCTCAGAATCGCTAATCCGAATTTTCCGGCGCTTTTGCTCGTCGGCGGCGCGATGCTGATCGTCGGATTCGGTTTCAAAGTCGCGACGGTTCCCTTTCACGTTTGGACGCCGGACGTTTACGAAGGCGCGCCGACGCCGGTCACCGCTTTTATGGCGGTCGGTTCAAAATCGGCGGCGTTCGCATCTTTTCTGCGCGTGTTCGTGCTCGGATTTCCGCTGATTGCGGGCGTTCAGGCTTCGGCTTATCTGCACGAATCGTGGATCACGGCATTATCGGTAATGGCGATGCTGACGATGATCGTCGGCAATATCGCCGCGATTATGCAGGACAACGTGAAAAGAATGCTCGCATATTCTTCGATTGCGCACGCCGGTTACGCGCTCGTCGGATTTATCGGCGCGGGAATGGCGGAAACGACTGCCAAACGCGACGAAGCAATCGCCGCCGTCGCGTTTTACATGCTGACTTACGCGGTCACCAATCTCGGCGCATTTGCGATTGTCACGCTGCTCGGACAGAAAAATGATCGCCGCACCGATTTTCAGGATTATAACGGCATCGGTTTTCGCACGCCCGTTCTGGCGTTCACGCTTTCGCTGTTTATGCTTTCGCGGCTCGGTTTGCCTTTGACCGCCGGATGTATGGGCAAAGTTTTGGTTGTCCGTCCGGCGCTCGAAGCGGGAAATCTGCTGCTGACGATTATGGTGATCGTTGCGGTCGTTAATACGGCGATTTCCGCTTATTACTATCTGCGCCTGATCGTCGTGATGTTTTTCCGCGAGCGAACAACCGATTGGATTGCGCCGCGCATTCCGACTGCACTTGCCGCCGTGCTCGTCATCACCGTAGTTGGCGTTCTGTATTTCGGAATTTTCAGCGACGGCATTATCGAAAAATTCTCGAAACCATCAATTGCTCCGGCGCTGACGGCGGAAAGCAGACCGTGAAAAATTGTATATTTCCGGTTTCGGGTTTCAAATTACCGGCTGTTCAAGCGTTTGGCTTGAAATCTGGAATTTGAAACCCGAAACTTTTTTGATATGGATATTGCAGCAGAAATTCGGGAAAGTCTGGGCGAGCAATGGATTCCGCACATCTATCGCGCCAAAATCCGCACGCAGCGAACGCGTTCGTATCATATTAATGTTCCGCAGCAGGAAAACCGCGCCGAGATTTTTCACACGCTGCTCGGCATCGAGCTGAAAGTCGGCAATTACCGTTTTTCCTGTCCCGATTTATCAACCGCCCGTTACCTGCAAGTTTTCGCCCGCATTGGTTGTCAAGCCGTCGCCATTCCCTACGACATTACAAAAATATCAACGCTCGCCGACGAAATCGAAGTTTCGTGGCACAAAACCATTTTATTATTCGAGGAAAAATCGCAGGATAAAACCGCTTCGGCGCGCGGTCGTCTGCGCTCGATTCTTATTCGCGAAATGCGCCACGAGATAGACGAAACGGGCGCCGGTTCATTAATGCCGGAATTTCGCCAGAGCACAAAACAGCGCGAAAATTAAATCAAAGACAAAAGGCGAGGCGGCAGAATCATCATAATTTTCGGCGGCGAGAGTTACATCTTTCAAAAGTGTTAAGATATAATGAACGCCGACGCGCTAAAAGTCGCGCCGTTAATTAATTATTATGTTAGACGCAGGAATAAGTAGAGAAATGCAGGAAGCGCAAAATTTGCCGTTTCCGTACAATAATCAGAATTTTTGCCGTTACGAACCGATTGAAAAACGGATCGAGCACGCGAAAGTTTTAATCGTCAATGATCTTTTGCGCTACGAATCGGATTTGTCGGAACTGGCAAAATCGGAATGGAACGGCACCGCCGAATCAAAACTGCGGTTCGAGCGCAAAATTTCGGGAATGGCGTGCGACAATATCGCCAAAAACGTCATTCGGCTTGTGCAGCAACCGAAAACTCTGACCGTTCATTTGTCGGAAATCGCCGAAGCCGCGAAAAGTTTTAATCCGGACGCGATTGTGATGAGCGGAACGCTGTCGGATTTCGATTATTACAATCAAAATCATTTGGCAAAATTCGGCGAATTCATCAGAAAAACGAAAATTCCCGTGCTCGCCATTTGCGGAGCGCACCAGCTTGTCGGAATGAGTTTCGGCGCGGAACTGAAAACGCTCGATTTGCAGAATCCGGCGGAAAAACGCAGCGACCGCGTCGTTGAATATCAATACCGCTTTATCAAAATCATCGAAGACGCCGATCCGATTTTCGCCGGAATCGCCAATCAGGAAAGCGGAATCTGGCAGGAATATACCGTGCAGGACGACATTTTGCGTGTCTGGCAAAATCACGGTTTGCAGGTCGAAGGCGTTCCCGCCGGTTTCAAACTGCTTGCGACATCTTACCTGTGCAAAAATCAGATGATGGTGAAAAACTCCGACGGACAAATGATTTACGCCGTGCAGTTTCACCTCGAAAAATCGTTTGAAGACTGGTCAAAAAATCCGACGCGCTGGCAGCATCCGAACGAATCGCGCGACGGACGAATTTTATTTGAGAATTTCTTAAAGCTCGCTTTGACGAAAAAAGGACGCTAATTTCAGATTTTATTGATTCTCCGGCGGCTCCTGCGTTTCGGCGACAGGAGCTTTTGTTTCTTCATCAGCAGATTTTGCCGTTTCAGGCGCGGCGGCAGGAACGGTTTCGGTCAATTGCGGCTGAGATTGAACGGTTATCTGCGGCGACATTTGAATCGGAAAATTGCTGCTCGGCAACGGCTGAAGCGGTTTAGACGATTTTCTGAAATTCGTGAGCTCCTCATTCGAGCGCGTTTCGTAAAGCCCGGCGGCATTAGCAATTTCGTCGGCAGACGCGCTCAAAGCTCGATCAGTCATTTCGCCCGGCAGACTTTTCACATCTTTGCCGTATCCGTAAACGTAAATTTGTTTTTCACCGTTCGCGCCGGTTCTGATCAGCAAAGTTGTGACTCGCGGATGATTTGTAAAATTTCTCGTTTCGGTTTTGTTGCCGTAACCGTCATACCGCACGGTAACCTGCGAATTATCTTCAAGAGTTTGAACAATTTCCTCAGAGCTTTCGGTTGTCGTCAAAATTTGTCCGTTGACAGTTTGCAGCGCGCGATCATCAATAACAATTTCGCCGCCGGTTTCAGCGCTCGCTTTGTAGCCGTCGTTAAAAACGACTTCGCTCTCATTTTCAGAGGCGGCGTTGCCGGAAACGCAGGCGGAAGACAAAATAAAAATCGCAGTCAGCAAAAAAAACAGTTTTAGTTTCATCGTTTTGCAAAAGTAACTTACCGAATTTTGAGAAAAAATATTTGGAAAAGAGCCGCGAAAAAAGAGTAAAGAATTGCAAAAAAAGAGTTTTACAATTCTTTACTCGCTGTTTTGATTATGCCGATTTATTTTTCGGCGACTCCGAGAATAAAGTTGCTGACAGCCGTCATCCCGTTTGCCAAACTGCTGGAATTATAACGAATCGTTGAATTACCGCCGCCTGAAATGTCGTATTTCGGAGCCATAAATCCGGCGTTCAAATTGCTCGGATTATACGGCGCGATGACGGTATTGCCCTGTAAAAGTCCGTTGCCGCCGCCGCTGCGCTGAACTCCTTCTCCGCCGGTGACAATGATTAAGCCGTTAAAATCGAATCCGCCGTGCAGAGTGAGTTTTCCGGTTACGACCAAAATTCCGCCGCCGCTGCCGCTGTAACTAACGTTTCCGTCAACAAACGTGATGCCGGTGGCATTGGCGCTGTTACCGAAATTTGACGGCGATTGTCCGGTTGAATAATAGCGACCGGATGATTTCGCCACTGTTTTCAGCGCCTCGATTGTGGCATTCAGATTTTGCGTTGACTGTAACCAGAAAGGCATCTCCGGATTAACGTTCGACGGGTAACCAATAATGTCGGCTTTTCGGCTTCTTCCGCCGAGATTAGCAAAAACGGAGTCTAAATTAGCGTCGTTGGTCGTGCCGATTGACGGAATCAACACATTGGAAGCGATGTCGTCGCCGGAATACGTAACGTTCTGCGACGACCCGGCGGAGAATGCGAAACTGCCGTTCGATGATGACGGCGGACCGACGAGCGTTAATGTTGCGGGCGCGGTCATTCCGTTGAAGAAATTTTTCTGCACGACGGTTGCCAGTTGTTTTTTCGCGCCGCGCGGTCCGTAGCCGGTTGATTTGATAACCAATCTTGTCGGCTCGCTCTGCGTCACGTTTCCGTTGATGACTTTTGATCCGGCGAAAGTCATTTTGTTGAAATTGTCTAAATCTTTGATACTGAAAGTGCTTCCCATAATGACGGAAGCCGGCGAGCTGAACTCCACGACGGTTTGCGTCGCCGAACTGATCGTACCTTTCAAAATCCAGCCGCTGATGACTCGCGATGTCGTATAAGGCGCGGTCATATCCACAACAATCTGAAAACGAACGTCTTCAGCGAGCGTTCCGGATCCAACAACGGTAAAGCTACCGAAATCAGTATCTTTTGAGCCGGATGTCACATCTAAATTATTTTTTATCGTCGGAACATAACTGATCGTTGCGCCGCCGACGATGATGGAAGATTTCCAGCCCGGACTGGTCGTTGACGGATCGTAAATTCCGCCTTTGGTCTTAAACGAGATAATATCGCCCGTTTTGTCGGGATCGGTAATATCAAGGTTAAACGCGCTTTCGTTTCCGCTGCCGACTTTGATGCGATCAGGAAAGCTGCTGCCGGTAGAAGTGTAGTTGTATTTCAGCCAGCGCGAAAGACGCGGTTTGCCGCTCGGATCGTTCGCGTAATTTGATGCAGCGGTTGAAACCGCTTTGCGAAAATCAATTCTATCCGGCGTCGGCGACGGAGATGCTTGCGCGCTCGCTCTGGTTTCAATCAAATTCAGCGGATTGAAACTGTTCGCCCAGTAATCCGGCGAAGTTTCCGCCGAAGCGACGAGCGGCGTTGTGTTGCCGCGTAAAACGTTCAGCGCCGATTGAATTCCGCTTTCCGCCGCGTAATACGCTTGCTGTTCGGCAACCGCATCCGTAACGTTTGCCGAATTCAGCGAACTTTCCAGCAAAACTCCGACGCAGGCGACAAGCAGCAAAAAGGAGATGAGAATAACCATCACCATCGCCGCGCCTTCTTCATTTTTTCTGGTTTTCATCGTTTCCATATCGCTTTTTTTCATAAAAAAAACCGTCCCGTTTGATAAATAAATTAATACTGATTCAGCATATATTTGGAATTGCGCAAAGTTATTTCGGAGACAAACGTCACTTTTTGGTTTTTGGCTTGTCCGGCAACGTCGCCGAGCGAAACCGTCACATTAATCTGCACTCGCCCCGTATCTTTGGTCGGCACGTTTTTCGCATCGGATGGCGTCGAACTACTGCCGACATAATCGAAATATTGAAACGTAACTTCGCTGACGCGGTTAACGACGCCGGATATTTTCGGAATGTCGTTCGGGTCGTAACGCACGATTGACTGCGTCGCCGCGTCATGAAAATAAGTAACGTCTTCGCCCGGTTCGGTCGTCGTTAAATTATCGTTATCGACATTAGCGCGCAGATGCAGTCTTTTATTCGTGCAGTCGGCGATCACTAAACCGTTGCTGGCAGATTCGTCTTCGCCTTCTTCGCTCAAACCGTAGCCGGAATTGGCGACTTCGCGAGAAATAACGTTAAGTGCCGCCTGCGAAGAAGTCAGCGCATCGGTGCGGCTGCTTTCTCGTTCGCGCGTGCTGAGCGCGCGCGCGAAAATTCCCGAGACGAGACCGAGCAGAACCAGCATTATCGTCATCGCCAGCAGCAATTCGATAATTGAAAATCCGGCGTTTTTTGTGTTTCTCGTTTGTTTCATAATCCCCAGCATTTAATCTAGTTCGCTCGCACCCGGCGCATCACGATTGTTGTCGGAACCGCCGTCTGCCAACCCGGAGTCGGGCTGGCTAAAGTTACTTTTATCAATACTTCTTTCATCGTCGTTGAATTATTGATCTGCACGCCGTCGGTAAACGGATCATCGTCAACCGTAACGTCAATCTTAAATTGGTTGCCGTCCAGCGTATTGGCGGGCACCGCAGCCTTTACTCCGCCGGCTAAATCCGGGTCTGTAAATGTGGGCGTGTATTTCGCGCTTCTCATACGTTCAGCCTGTTTCTGCAAAACGGTTAAACCCTGCGAACGCGCGTTATTTCCCGAGTTGTAATTAATCGCATAAACGAATGTGGCAAAAACTCCGAGCAAAACGACGAGCAGAATCAACAGCGCGATAATCACTTCGACAAGCGAAAAACCCGCTTGTTTTTCGCTTCCTTTTTTTATCGCTGCCGAACAATTAAAAATCATTTTCAGCGCGATTTTTTTTCTTAAAATATTTAGATATTTCATAATTCCGAAGGTTGACCGAACGAAAATTTCGCCTACATACACTTGCCGTTGCTATAGGTCGTCATCGGCAATTTGCAATGACAGCCGGTTGAACCGGGTCTTTCGCCTGAATTACAATAGCGCGGCGTCGGACTACCGACCGGTGTTGCCGTCGGCGTCGGCGTCGGCGTTGGTGTTGCCGTCGGTATCGGAGTCGTCGTTGAGGTCGGCGTCGGTGTTGCAGTGTTTGTCGCGGTGTTTGTTGCGGTGTTCGTCGCGGTGTTTGTCGTTGTGTTCGTTGCGGTATTCGTATTTTCCTGCGGCATTCCAACCCACGGATTTACTCCCGAATCTGAATTGACGGCGGTTACATTCGGATTAACAAACGTCGGCAGAGTTGAATCGCCGTTTGTCATCGAAACCGTTCCGGTCGGAGAAACGAAAATTTTATTGGAATTTGAAGCATTTGCCGTTTCGAATGTGCAGTTGTTGCTGCAAACCGTAAAACTAGCCGGAATTTCTTTCGGAGTTCCATCAACAACGATTACCTGACCGCGCCGGTTAAATCTAATAGAAATTGGAAAAATCAGATTTTGTCCGACAATTTTAATTCCCATCGGACCGCCGAGCGTAACGAGTCGTTTTTCCGTAGTTTCCAATTTGCCGTTCTGATTCGTATCAGTCCAAACGCTGAAAGAAGTAGAGCTTTCAATTGTGACGCGCGACAAGTCATCAAAATCTTCGGCACGTCTTTTAACCGAATCGAAACGAGCGCGCTCTAAACTGACCTTGAATTCGCGCGCGTAATTTTGCCGGGTAAAATAAGTTTTCGAACTGCCAAGCTGCATTACGGCAAAAGTCGTTAGAACGGCGACGATCACCAGAACTATCGTAATTTCAATAAGAGAAATACCACTTTGGTGGTTGAATGTTTTTGTTTGCATTGCTTGTTCCTGATCCGAAACTTCTGGAATTGACGGCGGCGTGTTTTTCGTCGGAATTGGGTTAAACCCATTTAGGTTTATAGCACTAATGTATCAACTGTGTCAATAAACGTTTTTACCGTTTTAACAACAAAATATAAAAAAGAAGGCGAAGTGAAAATTTTTCTCACTTCGCCTTCTTTTTTTCTGGAAACTGCTGATTTTTAAGTGTTTATTTGAAACTTAAATTTAATCGAAACAAACATCCGGCACGTTTTCGAGCGTGTTTTTGATCAGCATATCAACGACCGGCTCAAAGCGTTCGCCGTTTTCGTAATAAACTTTGAGTTGTTCATCGGCGCTCGTTCCGCGTTCCAAAATCGTGTGAATATGTTCGATTTCTTTGCGCGAACCCAAATCGTCAACCACGTCGTCAATAAATTCAAGCAGTTCGCGAATCAAATCCTTAACCGGAACTTCTTTCTGCTTGCCGAGATCGAGCAATTTGCCGTCGAGACCGTAGCGCACGGCGCGCCATTTGTTTTCCTGAATCAAGCGGCGATGATAAAGTCTGAATCCAAGGTTTCGGTCAATCAAACTGTGCAGTTTGGCGACAATCGCTTGAAACAGAGCGGCAACGGCGATGGTGTCGTCAACGCGCGTCGGAATGTCGCAAATGCGAAACTCAAGCGTCGGAAATTTCGGATGCGGGCGCACGTCCCACCAAATTTTCGTTGCGTCCTGAATGCAGTTCATTTTGACGAGCAGATCAACATAACTTTGAAACTGCTGATCGGACTCGAAATGATCGGGAATGTCGGTGCGCGGGAATTTTTTGAAAACTTCCGAGCGGTAAGATTTTAAGCCGGTATTAAAACCGAGCCAGAATGGCGAAGAAGTCGTCATCGCCAGAACGTGCGGCAGAAAATAACGCGCGGCGTTCATAATGTGAATCTGGCGGTCTTTGTCGGCGATGCCGACGTGAACGTGAACGCCGAAAATCAGCAGCGAGCGCGCGACCATTTGCAGTTCGTCAACGAGGAGTTTGTACCGGTCGTGCTCGTAAATCGTTTGCTCAGACCATTTGGAAAACGGATGCGTCGAGGCGGCGGCGATTTCCATTCCTTTTTTGCGCGCCAAACTCGAAATAATGCACCGCAATTTCGTGATGTCTTCGCGCGCTTCCTGAATGTTGTGACAAACGCCCGTGCCGACTTCGATCATTGATTGGATCATTTCGGGCTTGATCTTCTCGCCGAGCAGCAATTTGCCTTCTTCCAAAATCTCCGAAACGTGCGATTTCAGCTCGCGCGTGTGCGGGTCAACGATTTGAAATTCTTCTTCGATGCCGAGAGTAAATTGCTCAAACATATTTATTAAAGTTTCGGGTCTCAGGTTTCGGGTTTCAAGTTTCGAGTTTTTGGCGACCGCTTGAAACCTGAAAGCTGGAAACCTAAAACTTTTTTATTCCAGCTCCAATTCTTTTCTCAAAAAAGATTCATCTTCTTTTGAAATATCCTGAAAACGCACGCCGACGCCTTGTCCCGGATCGGTATAAGCGACGATTCCGCTAAAGGAAATCTCACGTTCGCCGACGCTCATTTTCATAAAAATCGGCGTTCCCATCGCGAGCGGCGCGCTCGTCGTCATATAAAGTCCGCCGACGCCGATATCGCGCGTATTGGCAATTCCGGTCGCGTCTCCGCCTTCAAATTTTACGTCAATGATTAGTTTTTTGCGGTCTGATTTTCTTCTTTCCGAAGGGGAAAGGGCTTCTGCAAAATCTTTTTCGGTCATATTTTCCTCGCGCGTTTCGAGAACTAAAAGACGACAAGTTTTGAAAAGCAAACTTGGCACTTATTCTAACCTAGTTTTCTAACAAATAGATAGCACTATCTACGACAATTTTTTCGGATTTGCACTCGGCGCCGATTTTTTCCGTTATGTTATTGCCCCGCTTCCTTCGCCAATTTAAGAAATATTTTGGCGGCGTGCGACAAAACCGAATTGCGCCGGTAGATGATATTCAATTTCCTTTCAAGTTTCATTTCGTTGACCGACAGAGTTTTTAATTTTCCGCTGTCAATTTCGTTCTGCGCTGTTAATTTCGGCACAAGCGCGACACCGACGCCTTTTTCGACCAGTTTTTTAATCGCTTCGAGCGACGGCAATTCGACCGAAATATTAAGGCGCGTGCGGTGTTTTTCAAAAGTTTCGATTACTTTATCGCGATACGGCGAAGGCGCGTTGTGCGCAATGAAATTTTCTTCGCCGAGTTCTTTAACCGAAACGCTTTCGCGATTTGCCAGAGAATGCGTCGGCGCAACGACGAGCGCGAGTTCATCGGTGAAAACCGAAATCGCGACGACCGACGGATCGTTCGGCTTAAATGAAATAACGCCGAGTTCGGCTTCGCGCGCCATAATCTCTTTCGGAATTCGGCTCGCCACGCCGCGCTGCACTTCTATTTTAATTTGCGGGTGAAGTCGGCGAAACTTTTCAATCACCGGCAAAAGGTAAAAAACCGTGTGTTCGTTGGCGCTGATCGTGATTTTTCCGTGCTGCAGATCGCGCATTTCGCGAATCGCCGTGTGCGCCGTCTGTCGCAGATTGAGCATCTGTTTGGCGTAATCGAGCAGAATTTCGCCGGCTAAAGTCAGAGTTCCGTCTTTCGATGAACGATCAAAAAGTTTTTCCCCGACTTCCTGTTCGAGCCGCCGGACAGCCTGACTGATCGCCGGCTGCGTGCGGTTCAAAACTTCCGCCGCGCGCGAAAAGCTTCGCTCGCGCGCAACGACAGACAAAACTTCCAGTTGATTGATGTCCATAAAATTAAAATGAAAGCGAGCTAAAAGCGTCTAACGTATTACGAAAAGTTATTGTTATGAAAATAGAATAAATACTGATTTGTAAGTTTTACTCTGCTGTTAAAACAAGGTCAAGCCGAATCGTCAAAAGTTCAATTTATTTTCATTATTAATATGTTATTAATATGTTGCGCGTGAGAACTATCCGCATCTGTTTTGCCTTATTTTCGCAAAAAACCAGCAATTACGGTAGTCTATTTCAGCCAAAAGAGTTAGAATGTTTGAGTTTTCAAGAATAAATAGATACCTTGACTTTATGGGATTTTCAACAACGGCAATTCACGCGGGAAATGAACCCGATGTCGCGACCGGCGCAGTTACCGTTCCGATTTATCAAACCTCGACCTACGCGCAGGAAGCTTTGGGCAAACACAAAGGATACGAATACGCGCGAACGCAGAATCCGACGCGCGCTGCGCTGGAAACTAATATTGCGGCGCTCGAAGGCGCGCGTTTCGGTTTCGCTTTCGCTTCGGGAATGTCGGCGACCGACGCGGTTCTCAAGCTCGTCAAAGCGGGCGAGCATGTGATTTTAGGCGACAACACTTACGGCGGAACTTTTCGTTTGTTCAGCAAAGTTTTGTCGAATTACGGCGTTGAATTCGATCTGGTTGATACTTCCGACGCCTCGAATCTCGAACAGGCTTTTAAACCGAACACGAAAATGGTTTTCGTCGAAACGCCGACGAACCCGATTATGACCGTGACGGATTTGCAGGCGGTTTCCGATATCGCGCACGCGCACGGCGCGAAAGTGGTTTGCGACAACACTTATATGTCGCCGTACTTACAGCGTCCGATGGAATTCGGCGTTGATATTGTCGTTCATTCGACGACCAAGTATTTAAACGGACATTCGGATTCGGTCGGCGGTTTCGCGGCACTGAACGATGAAAAAGACGCCGAGTGGATCGGTTTTATTCAAAACAGCGTCGGCGCGATTCTTTCACCGTTCGATTCTTTTCTCGTTTTGCGCGGCACGAAGACGCTCGCCGTGCGAATGGAAGCGCACGATAAAAACGGGCGCGCCGTTGCCAATTTTCTGACCGAACATCCGAAAATTCAAAAAGTGTATTATCCGGGACTCGCCTCGCATCCGCAGCACGAGCTTGCCAAACGCCAGCAGAAAGGTTTCGGCGGAATGGTTGCATTTGAAACCGGTTCGCTCGATAATGCGAGAAAGGTTTTAGAAAGCGTAAAAATTTGTACTTTAGGTGAAAGCCTCGGCGGCGTCGAAACGCTGATTTCACATCCGGCAACGATGACGCACGCCTCGGTTCCCGCCGAAAAACGTGAAAGTTTGGGAATCACTGACGGATTAGTGCGGATTTCTGTCGGCATTGAAGATTTGGAAGATATCATAGAGGATTTAGACCAAGCGTTGATTTAGTTTCAAAGTTCGGGTTTCGTTTTTCAAGTTAGCGGTTAAACTTGAGTTTTGAAATCTGAAGCTTGAAACTTTGTAAATTATGTTGATTGTTGATATTCATGCTACGTCACACATCGGGCGCGTCCGAAAAGGCAATGAGGATAATTATCTTCTGCTGCACGTTTCAAACATCAAAGCGTGGACGAGTTCGCAGGAACCGAACGAATTCGTCGTCGAATCGCAAAGGTTTGAGATTGATGACAATGGAATTGTTTTAGCCGTTTCTGACGGAATGGGCGGCGCTCTAGCGGGCGAGGTTGCCAGTAAAATGGCGGTTGAAACAGTCAGCCAGAAAATTCTCGATGATGATCCGGAAAAAACCGTAACGCCTGACGGTTATGATTCTTCATTAATCGGCAAACTTTACGACGCGACGATTTACGCTAATTACTTGATTCATCAGCAGGGACGCACCGATCCGCAATTTCAGGGAATGGGCGCGACTTTTACCGGCGTCGGCATTACGCGCGAAGCGATAGATTTAATTCAAATCGGCGACAGCCGCGCTTATTTGGTTCGCAACGGTAAAATTTATCAGGTCACGAAAGATCAGTCGCTCGTTCAGCAGCTGATTGACGCGCAGCAGATTTCTCCTGAAGAAGCTGAAACGCACACGCTGAAAAACGTGATTTTGCAGGCGCTCGGCGCGCAGAGCGAGATTTACCCGGTCGCGGCGCGTCTGAAACCGCGCAGCGGCGACGTGCTGTTGCTGTGCAGCGACGGTTTGTCAAACAAAGTCAGCGGCGCGAGTATGCAGAGAATCGTGCTCGACAACAAAGATCATTTGGAAATGGCGTGCGCCGAACTCGTCAAAGAAGCGAATGAGCGCGGCGGCGAAGACAACATCACGGTCATTATCGCGGCGCTTTCCGGCGAAGATTTGAACGATTCAAACGGTGAAGACGTTAAGCTTGAACTTTTAAATTTGAGCGATATTCACGACACGGCAGACCAAACAACCGGCGAATTCATTTAAGTTGTCCGGTGAGTTTAATCAGTTAAAGAGAAAAGGGGAGTCGAAACAGATCTGTTTCGACTCCCCTTTTTTTATTTTAGCTTTGCCGCCATTCCGGCAGTTCCCTTTCAACGCGGCGAACAAAAATCGAAGAGCCTTTGATGCTGACGACTTCCACTTTTTCGCCTTCGATCAACGCCGATTCGCCGTCCGCCGGAAAAGCCGTCCAGGTGGAACCGTAAACTTTGACGGCGCCTTCGTGAAGCGCTCCGCGGCTTGGCGAAATGACCGTTCCGATTTTTCCGGGCAGTGCGTCAAGACCGATTTTCAAAGCGTCTTCGTTTTCGCGCGAAAAATAATTGGTGAAAATCGTTCGCGACATCGCCGTTAAAACCGTTGAAACGAGCGCGAAAACGATGAATTGAACGACCCAACCGAAGCCTAGAAAGCCGATTAACGCTGCGGCGAATGCGCCGATGCCAAACCAAAAAAGAACAAAACCGAGCGTAAAAATTTCGGCGACAATTAAAATTACGCCTAAAACGCTCCATAAAATCCACGCTGCCTGTTCCATTGATTTTTACCGAATACGACTTTTTTTTGGCAATCATAACACAATTGACCGCGCATTGCGGTAACCGAACCGATTCGCCAAAATTTTCGTATAAAGAAAAATCAAGCGAATTACCATTATTAGTTTTACTGCTAATTTTTAATGATGCCGAAGAAAGTTTGCCGCTTGATCTGCGACAGTTTAAAGTAATAAAAGACTCGGACAACAATTTTTCGTAAAGGAGAATAAAAACTGTGGAAGATAAAAAATTAAAGAAAAAACTCGCGAAAATTCCCGACGTTGATCAAAACGGTGATCCGATTTTCAAAATCGCCGAGACGGTTGGCGAGAAAAAAAACGCTGACAAAAACGACGAGAACAAAATCAAAAAATCAGACAAACAGTAATTGTGCGCAATAAAAATTTTGCGGCAACTTTTCCCGCCGACTGACATCTAAGTCAGTCCTGGGGGTGATATTATATGATAAATGATAATACCAACGGGGCGGCTGGCAATTAATAAGTCGCTCCGATAAACAAACGAAAAAGGCAGCTTCTCTTTTGAAAAGCTGCCTTTTTTAACTTTTAAAGTAATTGAAAAGCGAAAGCACCCCGAAATGTTCGCCGATTCAATCGCAACGGCAAATATTTTTTTCGCCCGGATTGATATTTACCTGCCGAATATAATATTCTTGCCTTTATTTCTCGAGTGTAAAAGTATTGCCTGCAACAATAATAACGAAATTGGCAATTATATTTTTGCCGGAGAATAATCTCAATTTTATTGAAACCGATGAAAAATTTACAATTATTTTTGGCGACGATACTCGTTTCAATTGCGCTCGTATTTTCCGTTTCGGCGCAAAACGACGACAAATTTTTGGTCAAAGCTAAGAAATTAAACGACCGGAAAAAATACTCTGAAGCGCTTGCCGAGTATAAAAAATCATTTGCGGCAGCTCCAAACTGGAAAGCCGCTTACGGCATCGGAAGTTATTATTCAAAATTAAAAAACAATGCGGAAGCGCTCGTTTATTTTCGGCAGGCGCTCGAATTTAAAAAAGACGAACCGCTGATTTGGTATAGTTTGGGATTTGCACACGGCGAATTAAACGAAGACGAAGCCGCTGTCGAAGCCTTGCGCAAAGCCGTCGAGCTAAAACCCGATTACACCGATGCCTGGTACAATCTCGCCAGCGTTTTGTATAAATTAAATCGCTATTCCGAAGCGGCGGACGCTTACCAAACGACTGTCAAACTCAATCCTAAAGATGCGGAAGCATATGCTTTTTTGGGAATCGCTTACATTAAATTAAACGAGTATGAAAAAGCCGTCGAAGCCTTGCAAAAAGCCGTTAAAATATCTCCTCAAAACAGAGGATATCAACAAAATCTGCGTAACGCTGAAGCAAAATTAAAAGAGCAGAATTGAAAATAAAAACTAAATTTAATAGTTAAAGTGGTTATTTGACCGCATTTTGGCACTGAACTTGCTGATTTTTGAAAACGTAAATTTGTTTGAGTTTGATGTATTGTTTTACAACAGTTTAACAAAATTATGAAAAAAAAAGTTCTCATTGTCGAAGATTACGCCGATACGCGCAGTTTCATGAAAGTCTTGGTTGAAAGCTATGGCTATCAAGCAATCGAAGCGGTAAACGGCGAGAAAGCGGTGGAGGCGGTGCAAAAACAACTGCCCGATTTGGTTTTGATGGATTTGGCAATGCCAGTGATGGACGGTTTGGCGGCGACTAGAGTCATCAGAAAATTTGAAGGAATGGCTAAACTACCGATTATCGCCGTTACGGCTCACGGTCAATCCTATTATAGACAAGCAATTGAAGCGGGTTGCGACGATTTGATTAATAAGCCATTCGATTTTGCAACGCTTGAACCGGTTTTAAATCAATATTTGGGTTGCTGAATAAGGATTTCGGAAATTGCATGAAACATAATCATTAACCGTATTGGTTTTTAAAACGCTCATAGAAAATAAAAAGCGACTTTTTATTTTCTATGAGCGTTTGAGCATCACAGAAACCGGTTTAGTGCATCAAAAAGTTTTTGCGGTTCATTTTTAGATTCATAATCTTTTCAAAATAGTTTCAAACATTCCTAAAAATGCTAAAGAGGTATTATGGCAAAAACAGTTCTCATCGTCGAAGATTATGAAGATTCCCGCAATTTTATGAAAATCGTGATTGAAAGCTACGGTTATCAAGTAATCGAAGCAAGCGATGGAATTGAAGCCGTTGATAGCTTCAAGAAATATCAGCCCGACCTTATTTTAATGGATATATCGCTGCCGATGGTTGACGGTCTTACCACTGTCAAAGCAATCAGAGAATTTGACGGCTCCAGACATATTCCGATTATTGCCGTGACGGCTTTCGGCAAAGCGTATCAAACGCGTGCAATAGAAGCCGGCTGCGATGAGCTAATTGACAAACCCATCAACTTTAAAATGCTCGAACCAGTAATAAGCAAGTATCTTGAGCACTAAATAACATTATAATATTTAATTCAGAACATTTTCGATGTGCACGGCTCTCCAAATTTTTATTTTGTAATAATAGAAAACTCCAAAGTTTAGAGAGCCGAGTTTGAGCGGTGCGCAATCGCCTGCTGATTGACATTAAAATCTTTACAATATGCTGAAGTTGTTTGCTATAACTAAATACAAGTAAACAGTTTATCCAAACAAGTTTAATCTTTTTATTTTGCGCTTTGAACTTAAATTTCAGTCGTGTTACTCTCTAATTCGTGCTTGGGTGGCGGAATAGGTAGACG
>SXGU01002442.1_pt1 | contig 18950 bp, 17 predicted proteins | sample 3174531 | NCBI WGS metagenome assembly SXGU01 (sample SAMN11356863, study PRJNA531348) | freshwater metagenome | isolation source: freshwater sample F1-140 | place: China: Fuxian Lake, Yuxi | collected 2017-12-25 | reverse complement strand
CCACGAGATCCGCACACCGCTGAACGGCGTATTGGGGCTTACCAGCCTGGCACTAAACACCCGCCTAACCGAACACCAGCGCAACTATCTCGAACATATCCGCACCAGCGGCGAAACCTTATTGGCCATCATCAACGAGATCCTCGATTTTAGCAAGATCGAGGCCGGCAAGCTGGTGATCGAATACATCGATTTTGACCTGGACGAAGTTTTGCACAGCTTTAGCCACATGTTGGCCATTAGGGCAGCAGAAAAGCGGCTGGAATTGGTATTTGAAATTGGACAGGAAGTACCGCGCATGCTGCATGGCGACCCTGCCCGTTTGCGCCAGGTGCTGCTAAACATCACCAACAACGCCGTCAAATTCACCATGGCAGGGCAGGTGGTATTGCGCGTTACCAGCAAACCGGCAGCCAAAGGCCAAGCCCTGTTGGAGTTCAGCGTAAGCGATACCGGCATAGGCATGACAGAGAACCAAATATCCAATTTGTTTCAGCCTTTTACCCAGGCCGATAGCAGCACCACCCGCAAATTTGGCGGCACAGGCTTGGGGTTGGTGGTTAGCCAACGGCTTGTGCGCCTGTTGGGCGGCGATATTTTGGTTCAGAGTGAATATGGCAAGGGCAGCACGTTTACCTTTGCCCTGCCCTTTGCGCTAAGCGCCAACACCGCACAAATTAAACTAAGGGTAGACCCCGACCTGCGCGGCGCGAAGGTGGTGGTAGCAGATGCCAACTTGTCCAGTTTGCGCGCCATCAGCGGCGTGCTTAACGGGCTGGGCTTTAAGGTGGTCAGTGTTCCGAGCCTTGGTTTGTTGCTCTTGGAACTGGACCCGCAAAAAGGCCGGCCAGACCTGCTGGTGGTGGATGCCAGCCTGCCTGGGCTGGCAGAGCCAAACGGGTTGCGCGAGCGGTTGCCGGCCGGCACAAAGTTGTTTTTGTTGCGCCAGGCAGATGGTTTTAAACCCACCCCCGCCGACCTGGGCGCCGATGGTGTGATCGAAAAACCGTTCACTGCCAGCGCCGTCTTCGACGCCATCATCACCGCCTACGGGCATGGCGATGTGCCGCGCCCCTTTAAAGCCAAACCCAGCCCCGGCATTGGCATGCGCAGCGAATTGCTGAACCGCAACGTGCTGCTGGTGGAAGACAACGAGATCAACCAGATGGTGGCAAGGGACCTGTTGGAGCAACTTGGCTTGCGGGTAGAAATAGCCGCCAACGGCCAGGAAGCCCTGGACGCGGTAGGCCGGGCACAGTTCGACCTGCTGCTGATGGATATTCAGATGCCAGAAATGGATGGCTACCAGGCGACCCGCGCCATTAGGGCAATGAAGCCCGGGCAAGGCGCCACCCCAGCCACGGTACCGATCGTGGCCATGACGGCCCACGCGATGGGTAGCGAGCGAGACAAGGCGGCCAAGGCCGGCATGAACGATTACCTGACCAAGCCGATCGACATCGGCGCGATGGTTGCCACCCTCAGCAAATGGATCGGCCCCCGCCGCACCGGCACCTTGCAGGTGAGCGCCAAGGGTTTTGGAACCACCAAGCCGCTAAACCTGCCAGAAGGCAAAACCGAAGATGAAAGCCAACCAGTGTTGGATGCCGAAGGAGCCTTGGGCCGGCTTGGCGGCAATATGGTGTTGTACCGCAAGATCCTGGGCATGTTTAAGCCCGAACATGGCGGAGATGGCGCCGAGCTGAACCGCTTGTTAAACCAGGCAGATCATGCCAACGCGCGGCTGGTTGCCCACACCCTTAAGGGGGTGGCAGCCTCGCTGGGGGCTTTGCGGCTAAGCGCCGCAGCCTACGCAATGGAGCGCGCCTGCACCGAGCCCGACAGAAACACGCCCGCCGAACTGTTGCCGGCACTGGATGCAGCCCTTACAGAAGCGGTGGAGGCGATCCGCGCTTATTTGGGCACCACCCGGTAGAGGATCCCGTTTGCCCACAACAGCAGGGCCGCCCCATGGTTAAGGGGGCGGCCCTGTTTTTTTACGCGGGGGTGGTGTTGATCATTGCGCCAGCACGATCAGCTTGTCTCCTTCGCTCAGCGATACGATCTCCAATTTGTTGGGGTTGGTAACCACGCCAAAGCCTTTTTCGGCGTCATCCTTTTGGGCCCTAATGCGGTAGCCAATGGCGGTTTCGCCCATTTGGCGGGCACTTTCTACCAGGGTGGCAAAGGTTACCGGCGTGCCAGGCTGGGCATAATGCCGGGCGGGTTTTAGGTAAATCTCGCTGCCATCGGCATTAAACAGGTCCTCGAAGACCGGCAGCAGGGCGGGGTTCTCAGAGAGTTGGGCCATAAGCATGCTAATGAGGTGATTGCTGACGATGAAGTCATCTACCTTGGTAACGCTGGCCAGCTCGCGGTTGCGCACATCCAGCATCTCTGCCACAATGTTGTACCTGGCGCCGGCATGTTGTTGGATGTCCCTCAGGTGCAGCAGTGTCACCAGCACCTGGGCATCGCTGTTTTGCAGGCTGGTATGGGGGTCGGCCTGTACGATCACATGGTGGTATTGCTCCAGGTTCAGCGAGTCCATCAGCGCCCGGCTGGTGGGGTCACCCTGGCGGGTACTGGCAGAGAAGTTGGCCAGCGGGGGCAGCTCTACCTGGTGGGGCTGGGGGCATACCACCAGCGCGCTACTGCCAGCCTGCACATAGTGGTCCATTTCGCTCAGTACGGCGGCGCTTTGCGGGTTCCAGCCCAAAAACAAGATCGCCTCGCTGGCGGCAGTGGCTGGCAGGCGCTCTGACACAATGGCAGAGCGGTTAATGGCGGCGTGGATGGCGGCGGGGTCTGCCAGGGTGCCGGCATGGTCATCCTCGGCCAGTACGATCAGCCGGTCGCCATCGGCCAGCAGGCTGTCCATCGGCGGGTTCAGTTCGGCGCCGCCATTGGCGCGCAACACGCCCATTACGCTGGCATCGGTGTAGGCTTGCAGGGTCTCGCCATAGGGCTTGCCCGCCAAGTGGGGCAGGTGCCTAAAATAGATCTCGTCGCCGCCAAAGTCCATCAGGTCGGTATAGACCAGCGAGAGGCCGGCCAGGCGCGATGTTTGGGCGGTGATGCGGCTGATGATCTCTCGCGGGTTCAGCACCGAGAGGTTGTCTTCGCGGCCGAGGATGCGTGCCAGGTCCAGGTTGGCGGGCTGGCTTAGCTCTGCCACAATATTGTAGCGTTTTGGCAGGCGGTTGGGGTGGTTGGTAATGGCCAAAATAGATTTGATGGTGTTGAAATCGGGCTGGTCACCCTCGCCGGCCAAAATGATGATCGAACGGGCTTCGTGCGGGCTAACCACCTCGATCTCGGCCGGGTCGGCGGGGTCACCGCTGCGGCAGATCAGCTGGCAATTGGCGCTGCGGGGCAGGCGGGCGCGCAGGTCGTCTTCCATTTCCACCTTGTCTCGGTTGGCCAAAATGGCAATGGCGTGGTGTTTTTGGCTGGCGTTGGCAAGGGTGATCTCGGCGATGATGGAGTAGATCTGCGGGTTCCAGCCCAAAATAACGGTGTGGTCATTCTCCAGCACCAGAGAGCGCCCTTTGCGCAGGTCCTCCAGCTTAGCCTCTACCGCGCTGGAAAGAACGCCGATCAGCGAGGAGATGATAAAGATGCCGCCCAGGGTGGGCAACACCAGCATCAAAATGCGAAAACCCCAACCGGCGTCGCCGCCCATGGTGCCGGCATCCAGGGTGCGCATCAGCGAAAGCCAGATCGCCTCCACAAAGCCAACCGGGGCAGCCCCTTCGGGCGCCAGCAGGCGGCCACCCAGGGTAAGCATGGCAGCAGAGAGCAAGATAACGGCCAGCGAGAGGACCCCCAGCATGGCGATCATGGCGGGGGCGCCGGCGGCCATCAGGTTGTCGAAGCGGTATTGCAGTTTTTGGCGGGGTGTTGGCTTCATAGGCTCCTTATTTGGTTTTGGGGGGGTTATTAATGGGCTAAGTGTATACTACTTTTTTCCAAATAGGGTCCCCTTGGCGGGCTGGTATAATGCGATCTATGGACCCTTCAACCAATATCAACCTCACCACGCCGGCGTTGTTGTTTCCGGCCATTAGTTTGCTTTTGCTGGCGTATACCAACCGCTTTTTAACCCTTGCCAACCTTATGCGCGAGCTGTACAAGGCCTATAAAAACGAACCCAGCGACAAGATCCGCGGGCAGATCGAAAACCTGAAGTACCGCGTCACCATCATCCGCAATATGCAGGTGGCGGGGGTCAGTTCGTTCTTCTGCAGCGCGCTTACCATGCTGGCCATTTTTGTTGGCCAAACCATGCTGGCACAGTGGGTTTTCGGTTTTTCTCTGGTGCTGCTGCTGGTATCTCTGGCGCTCTCGCTGCGCGAATTGCAGGTATCGATCGACGCGCTAAACCTGCACGTGAGCGATATTTAACCTTCCTGCTTGCTGGCAGCCAGCCACATATAAGGTATTGACAAGCCTGCCTTAAAAGAATTACTATGTTAATAGTGTTTTTTCTTTAATATTCAAGGAGGCAGGTATGTTTCGTAAGGTAGTGATCGTGTTTGTAATAAGCCTTTTGTGTTTGGCAGTGCCGCTGAGTGTATTTGCGGCGGAACCAGCCGAAATAAAGGTGTTTGTACGCAACCAAACCGGTGGCCCGGTAGAACTGGCGCTAACCGATGCTGACGGGCTAAAGACCTTCTACAGCCTGCCGGCCGGCATCACCGAATTGGAGTTGCTGGATGGTTGGTATGATTATTATGCCAGCACCCAATGCGGCGCCCAAAGCGGTGTTTGGAACTTGCCCACCACCCGCTCGTTATATATTGGCTGCAAAGACGGCATGGTATCTACCGCGGTTGTGGTAAATGGCTGCCAGAAGACCGGCCTGTATATTTACCACGATTTTATGAACCCCATTTTTATTCCATGGACGAATTATGGTGAGCGTTGGGCTGAGAAAGCCCCGTGGGATAATGAGCATCAGTTCGTTGATTTTTACCTGAACCAATGGTACCTGTATGATGGCTGGCATTGGGGTTGCTTCGATTCTGAAACAGATATTGAGTTCGGCGGCCCAGATATCGAGTAGACTACGATTTGGGATGTTTTTCACACCGGCAGGCATTCGGCTTGCCGGTGGTTTTATTTTTTAGTGATTTGCCGCTTGTATTGGTTTTTTGGTTTTCGAAGTTTGCAATAAACCCAAACATTATTAAGGAGGTTAGGATGCGTAAAAAAGTACTGTTTGTGCTGATCGTGGCTTTGTTGGTGATGGCGTTGCCAACGGCAGTTTTTGCCGCGGCGCCGGCACCGGTGATGTTGCATGTGCGAAATACCACCGGCGGCCCGGTAGAGTTATCGCTGACCGATGAGGTTGGCAATGTGATGTTCTACAGCCTGGTAGAAGGCACCAATCCCATTGAGCTGGTAGATGGCTCGTACGATTTTTATGCCAATACCATGTGTGGCGTGCAAAGCGGGGTTTGGAACCTCTCGGCAACCGATACGTACATCCTAAAATGCCAAAATGGCGCGCTGGGGATTGAGAAACCCGCCAATGCCTGTGACGTTGGTTTGTACATCTTCCACCATCGGTCTGTCTATCGAACGCGCATTTTCATTCCGTGGGCGGAATATGGCCGCAAGTGGGCCGGGATCGCCCCGTGGGATAACGAATCTGAATTCATCGATTATTATCTGAACGAGTACTTCCTCTATTCCGGCTACGACTGGGGTTGTTACAATGGTGACACCCGCGTGCAGTATGGGTTGGAGGATTAGCGATTAGGAACGGTTCGCGCGATAAAAAAAAGCCCGGGTGTTGTTGATCCCGGGCTTTTTTGTTGGGGGTGGTGGGGTGGTTTAGCACTCGCCAGGCACGCACACTTTGTTTTTGCCGTGCTGTTTGGCGTTCAGCTCGGCCTGGTCGGCCGCGCGCACCAGTTCTTCCTGGGTGCTGCCGTGCTGTGGGTAGGCTGCCATGCCAATGCTAAAGGTAACCCGCTTGCCTTGCAGGCTTTCTGGCAGGTCGCAGTGCATGCTGGTGTGCAAAAAGCGGCTGATGATCGCCAGCGCGTCGCTTTGGGTGATGTTGGGCAATATCACGGCGAACTCATCGCCGCCATAGCGGGCAATCGAATCGCTGGCGCGGAAGACCTGCCTAAGAAGATCGGCAACATAGATCAGGCAGTCATCGCCCACGGGGTGGCCAAGGGTGTCGTTGATTTTTTTAAAGTCATCCACATCCATGATCAGTACGGCAAAGGGTTGGGTATAACGCCGAGCGCGGGTCAGTTCTCTTTGCAGCAGTTCGGTAAACGAGCGCCGGTTGTGCAGGTTGGTTAGCGGGTCGGTGAGGGCAAGGTCCAAAACTTCCTGGTGCAGGCGGGCGTTCTCAATGGCAATGCCCACAGGGGTAGCGAGTTGGGTCAGCAGGTCGAGGTCCTTTTGGCCAAGCGGGCGTGCCTCGGTGCTTTCAATCATCAAACCGCCTATGGCGCGTTTGTTGGTTACCACCGGCACGCATACTTCGCTTCTCACATCGGGCAATAGGCGTACAAAATCGGGGTCTTCATCCACATTGGGCACAAATTGGGCTTTTTGGGTTCGCAAGCAGCGGCCAAACACGCCTGTATTTTTTTTGTCGCCCAGCAGGTGGCGTATGGGGTCGTAGCCGATCGACGCTTCCAGGGCAAGTTGCTCTCCCTGAATGCTGAAGATGGCGATATAGGGGTAGTTATAGGTTTGCCGCAATTGGTTCAGCACGGTTTGGAAGATCTGGCGCAACTCGGTTTCGGTAAGGATGACCTGGCTGGCGGTTTGGATGGTGGTTAGCAGGTTGAGTTGTTCTTCTACGGTGGCATGGTAGGCGGCTTTTTCCATGGCCAGGCGGGCTTGGTTGCACACCGCCAACAGTGTTTGCTTGTGGTTCTCATCCAGCTCTTGGCCGGGGGCCTGCTGAAACCACAAGGCCACCGGGCTGGTACCGCCATTGGCACCCAAGGGCAATATGGCGGCGGCAGGTTGTTGTAGAAAGAATGCCTGGCCGCTTTTTAGGCTGGCCTGTAGTTGGGCCTTATGTTGGTTAATAATGCTGGTTTGGGCACGGTTAAGTTTGGCACTGGAAGCAAGAATGCCGGGATGCCCGCCATTGGTTGCTTTGGTGCAAATGGCGGTAAACTCGGCGCCCAGGTTGGCCTTCACCATCGTAAGCAGCGGGGCAAAGATCTGGTCGCTGTTGGTGGCAAGGGCAAATCGCTCGCCGGCCTGGGTCAGCATGTCCATATGGTCCATGCGGTGGGTTAATTCGGCGTTGGCCAATTCCAGCCCGTTATAGGCGGTGGCCAGCTCCATGCTTTGGCGCGTACTGTTAAGGAGCACCGTGCTAAAGGCCAGGCCGATGTTTAACAACACCGCCGCCAGCATTATCAACATGGCGCGCTCGTCCGAGACCAGGGTGGTGGGCGGATGGGTGATGGTAATAACCAGGCGCACTGCCGATAAGGCAACCAAAAAGATCATTATGCTGGCAGAAAATCGGTTGATGCGCCGGTAGGTTGGCTGGGGCAACCTCCATAACCAGATCGCCATCCAAAGCAGGCTGGTGGCAAGTACCACCGAAATGAGCACGATCCGCAAGACCAGGCTGGGGTACAGGTATACCAGCGCCAATTGCGCCGCGGTATACATGGCCCACAGGGCGGCCAAACGCGCAAAAGGCACCGGGTAGCCAAAAAATTGGTTGTAGCCGATCACGATCGCGAATAGCGCCAACACCAGCAGCGAATTGGGCAATACCAGGCTGCCAAAAGTGCCGAGGCGGTCTGCCACGCTAAAAAGAACAAAAGCAACCGTAAATGTAAAATTGGCAATCCCCCATGCCCAAACGCCGCTATAGACCTTGGCAAGGCGGGTATAGGCAAACATCACCATCGCCAACAACAATGGGATGCTAATGATGAAAAGGTAGATATATTGTAAGCTTATTTGGCCCATAGGCAGAAAGCGGCACCACTTCCATTTATTTTCATTACCTTTTATTGTAGCCCTTAAATGTTAATAAATACAATAAGCAATTTTACCTCTTTTTTTAAGGTATTGTTTGCCAACACGGCCCCCATGGCTGGCTCACCCGGGCCGCGCTACCCCCACTGGCTTGCCCCCCCAATGGTGTCCCCCATTAATCAACCTATGCCCTTATTGGGGCTTGCTGTAAAGTAAGGGTGCAGGCAAAAGCAGGCGCCCGCGGCCCGCAAAGCGGGACGGAAAGCGCACACACCGAGGGAGGAATTCGCGATCCCGATCCCTCGCGGAGCGGGCGCCCTTTTGCCCAAATCGTTGACCCACCAAGAGGAGGAAAGGATGCTTTTTCAAACCCCAAACCTGGCCATACCCAGCGAGCCCAACCCTGCCCTTACCGCCGAGAACCTGGCGATGATGCTGGCAAGCGCGATGGCGATGGCCTTTGACCACCTGCCAGCCTTACGAGGCTGGTTTGGCGCGCTGGAACCTGCAACCAAACGGTTGTGGATGAGCGCGCTTTTGGCGTTGTTGGCTGGCGCGGTAGCCTTTGCCGGCTGCCAGGGCTGGTTGCAAACCGATCTTGCCTGCCAGCCAGACCAATGGCCGCGGCTGGCCCAGCTGCTAATGCTGGCCATGGCCAGCAACCAGGCCGCCCATATGCTGGCCAAACCCGCCCAGGATCGATGATGTTGCCGCGCCGCGGTTTGCCCGCCCCCGCCCTCCAACCCGCCGACCCGCGCGCGTTTTACCAAATGCTGGAGGCCTATTACCTCAACAACGGCCTGTACCAGGCCTGGCCGCCGCAAGAGCTTTTTGGCGCGCCGGGCGGGCCCATGCGCTCGTTGCGCAACCCCGCCAACCGCGCGGTGGAATTCCACGTGACGCATACCTGGCCGGGCAGCCTGCAACGCGCGTTGCCACTGGTGGGCGCAAGCCCCCAGCTGGCAAAGGCGATCGGCCAGCTGTGGGCATGGAGCAACTGGGAGGTGAAAAAACAACTGGCCGTGCGCTGGTTCGCCCTGTTCGGAGATTGGTTCTGCAAGGTGGCGGCACGCCCCAATGCCCAGGGCCGCCCGGCCAGCGTCTACTTGCAAAATATCAAGCCAGAGATGGTGACCGATTTCGAGCTCGACGAGCGCGGCAACCTGGTCAGCATTCGGCTGGATTGGCTGACCGGCGAGGGGCCGAATGCGCTGGCCACCACCGAGCTGTGGAGCAAGCAACAAGGCTATGCCCTTTACCAGGGCCGCCGCCCACTGGGCGACCAGCAAAACAGGCTGGGCCAGCCGCTTGTTCGCCGCCCGCTGGCCGATTTCGGCATCGATTTTGTGCCCTTTGTGCATGCCAGCTTCATCGATATTGGCGAAAAGCGCGGCATGGGCGTGTTTGCCCACGCGCTGGATAAGATCGACGAGGTGAACCGCATGAGCACCCGCCTGCACCAGCTCATCTTCCGCTATAACCGGCCCACCCTGGCGCTGCTGGCCAATGGCACCGATGCCGCCGGACGGCCCTTGCCACCACCGCGCCTGTTTGGCGAGGGGGCATTGGCCCCCACGGATGAAACCGATGCGGATGGCGAGATGTTAAGCCTCCCCGGCAACAGCCGGATAGAGTACCTGGTGCCACCGCTCAATTACAGCGCCCACCTCGATGCCATTGGCGCCATGGCGGCCGAACTGGAAGAAGACCTGCCAGAACTGGCCTACTACCGCCAGCGCGAACTGGGCAGCAACCTTAGCGGCAAGGCAGTGCGCCTGCTTTTGGCCCAGGCGGTAAACCGCACCGCCGAGGCGCGCGGCAACATGGAAGCGGCATTGGTACGCGCGCACAAAATGGCGCTGACCATGGGCGCCCAGGCCGGCTTGTTTGCCGGCATTGGCAGCTATGCCGCTGGCAATTTTGAGCACAGCTTTGCAGAGCGCGATGTGCTGCCGCTGAGCGCGGAAGAACGCGCCGCCACCCTGGCCAGCGAAGTGGCCGCCGGCGTACCGCTACCCCTGGCCGCCCAACGCCAGGGCTGGTACCCCGCCGAACTTGGCCAACTCAACCAGCTGTTGGCGCACCAACAGCCCACCCAACAAGGAGGAAATGAATGCAACCCAACCCACCCGTAGAAGGCATGGCACGGCCAAACCTGGCCAATGCCGCCACACCGCCGGCCGCGGCTGGCAATCCGCCCCAGCCAACCGCTGAAACCGCAGGTCCGGCAGCGCAACCACCCGCCATGCCCGTGGCAGAAGCGGCCCAACCCGCCCAAACGCCAGCCACCCCAGCCGCGCTGCCCGGCGATGCTGCCCAGGCAAGCCCAGATCTGCCCCACACCGGCCTGCCCAAACTGGCACAGGCGTTTCGGCAGATCTTACAGGAAGAAAAGCGCGGCCTGCCGGCCCACATTGTAGACCTGCTGGAGACAATGCCAGAAGCCAGCCAGCTGGAGTACCTGTTGCGCCACCGCCAGCCGCTGGGCATTTTGGGCTTTGCGGCCAACCCGCCAGCCGCCGTGCCCGCCAGCCCGCAGGCCGCCCCCGTGCCGCCGGCCAACCCGCCCGCGCCAACCGGCCGCCGCCTGTACGAGAACTTCTAACCCGATCGCCCAACCCTATTAAAAGGAGAGAAACCTATGGCAGATATCACCCCCAACAGCGCCGGCATTGCCGTGGCCGAAAGTTTTGAGCAATGCACCCTCATCGCCGCCGAAGCGATCAACCCCGGCCAGGCCGTGAGGATCGACCCCGCCAGTGGCCGTTTTACACTGGCCAATGCCACATCGGCCAGCGAGGCGCGAGTGTACGGCATTGCCGTGGGCAGCCACGCCATCCCGGCCGGCTACCCGCTTACCGCCATCCGTCGCGGCGTGCTCAGCGGCTTTACCCTCAATGGCCAGTACGATTCCGCGCTGTATCTATCCAACACCGATGGCGCCCTGGCCGATGCCGCCGGCACCGTAAGTGTGGTGGTTGGGCGCGTGTTGCCCGGCACCGCCCAAACACTGGGCAGCGCGCTTGCCAAACTGCTGCTTGTGCACCTGTAAACCCGCAAACCAAACCCAAGGAGGAAATGTATGAGTTTGCTTTATGGTTTTGAAACCCTGAAAGATGTGCTGGACCGCCGCGTGGCGGAGGTGGGCGCCGGTGTGATCAGCGCCGCCATCACCAACAGCGTGGCCGAGCACAACCGCCAAATGCAGGCGATGATGAGCCTGCTGGCCCGCCCGCTGACCGAGTTCAAGCTGACCTACCGCACCCCGGCAGCGGCACGCCTGCAACCGCTGGATGAGCACGGACGCGCCCGCCCGATCGCCACCCGCGGCAGCTACGACGTCAGCTTCCCCATCCATGGCGGCGGGGCAGCCTGGGGCAGCACCCGTACCGCGCGCGAAAAAATGACCGTGCAAGAAGCCAACGACGCCACCGCCGCCCTGGTCAGCGCGGATATCCGCTGGATGCGCGACCATGCCCTGGCGGCGCTGTTTGCCAACAACCCATGGAGCTACATCGACGAGCAGCACGGCTCGCTGAGCATCAAGGGGCTGGCCAATGGCGATGCCGACCTGTACAGCGTGGCCCGCGGCGCAGACCAAGGCGCCAGCGACGACCACTACAAGGCCCAGGCCGACCCGATCGACGACCTGCACAACCCCTTTGATGCCGATATGGAAGAGCTGACCGAACACCCCGAGAACGGCGGCGAGGTGGTGGCGCTGGTTTCGCCAGACCTGCGCGCCAGCATCGAGAACCTCGGCAACTTCATCACCGTGGCCGACCCCAACATTCGGCTGGGCAGCGGGCAAAACGCCCTGGTTGGCCAGCTGGGTGTGCCCTTGCCCGGCCGCCTGCTGGGATATGTAGACAAGGTATGGGTGGCAGAGTGGAAGGCAATGCCCGCCAACACCTACCTGATGGTGACCACCGCCGGCGAGCCGCCATTGGGCATGCGCGAGCACCCAGAGCCCAGCTTGCGCGGCTTTACTCGCGCCGCCGAGCGCGACATGCACCCATTTTTAGAAAGCCAGTGGGAGCGCCACGCCGGCTTTGGCGCCTGGAACCGCGTGGGCGCGCTGGTGCGCCGCTTTGGCAATGCCAGCTACAGCGTGCCATCGGGTTACGCTGCCCCGTTGGCATAACCGTTGGCCAAAACAGCCGCGCCTTTGGGCAAACCCTTGGCGCGGCTGCAACCACCACCCAGAAAGGATGGCAAGATGGACCCAAGATCGATGACCCAACGCAAGGCCGCCGCCATGCAGGCATTGCAAGCCTGGCTGGCCGCCAACGGCAGCCACACCATGCCGCCCGCCAACCACGCCGAACTGCGCGAGCTGGCCCTGCTGGAAACCCTGGCCCACACCCTGGCCCGCATACCGGCCCAACCGTCCAAACCGGCCTATCGGCTGGTGGGCGCGGCCAGCCTGGCGGCATCCACGCCGGCCAAACCACAAGCCAGCCCAGCAGCAGCCCCAGGCAAGGGGCAGCCATGAGCACAACCTTCAGCCGCCCCGGCCTGGCCGCGCTAATGTACCGCCTGCTGGGCAACGTGGCCACCTTTTTGGCCTACCCCGCCCCCGGCAGCCAGGACGAAGGCGCCTTTGAGGAAGAGGTGAACCAGATCTTGCTGCACAGCGGTGCGGATAGCGCCGAGGCACTGCACGACGAACGCGCCACCCGCGCCTTGGCCGCCCTGGCAGCCTGGCGCAAGGCCTGCAACGACCTGGCCGCCCATTACACCTTTGCCCTTGCCGGCGAGCGGTACGAACGCACCGGCGCTTTCAGGCAGGCAGCCGCCTGCCTGGCACGCGCCGAAGCCGACGCGCTGCCCTACCTGGGCACCTACCGGGCCAGCCGCCAGTTGCTGGGCCCCTGGTGCCCGCCCAGCCTGGGCTAACCCGCCAACAGAGGCCACCATGGAATTTACCCCGGCAGAAATTGCCCAACAACAACACGCCCGCCAGCTTGGCTACCTTGGCATTGGCGCCCGAATGCCGGCTGGCCAACTAAACATGTACAACCGCGGCACCCAGCAAACCCTCACCCACAGCGCCCAGATCCTCTCGGTACGCTACAGCGGCTTGCGGGCAACCCTCGCCGACCAAACCACCCAGCTGGATAACAACTGGCGCTCGCTGGCCAGTGGCCTGCGCGATGGCGGCAAACTCACCCTTACACTCCACCTGCCCGATGGCCAGCCGGCAACCCTGTTTCGCAAGGCACTGCTCGAAGCGATGATCGACCAAACCCTGGAACGCTTTCGGCTGGTGCCGGCCGATGCCGCCCGCATGGGCGCCAGCGGGCTGGATTTTTGGGCCTTTGCCTACGTAGCCGGCGACCTGGGCCTTTCGGCACGCCCCACCACCGTGGCAGACCTGGTGATCAGCGGCGAAGTGGCCTTGTTGCCTGCCACCCCGCTTTGAAATGAATTTATAATGATAGAAAGCCCCCCCATGGGGTAAGATGGTGTTGCGTATGCTATCAAAAAAGCGAAAAAAACCGCAACGGAACGCGCCACCGAAGGGTTGGCGCCGGAGGAGGAAGCAATGAAAGAAAATACCTGCCTGGTCGTGGATGTTTGGGAAGGCCAGTTAGAGATCGACGAAGCCGCGCTAAAAGCCAACGGCGTTGCCGGCATGGGCATCCGCATCAACGATATGAGCGGCGGCCACCATATGGATACCAACTTCACAAAACAATGGGAACAAGCCAAAGGGTTTGTACGGTTTCCGTATTTTGTGTATAACCCGTGGGTAAATGGCGCCGCCAATTATGCCTGGCTGGCCGCCAACTGCCCGCCAGAAGTGAAAAGCATTGCCCTCGACGTAGAGGTACGCTATACCGGCTACAGCCCCAACACCTATGCCGGCGAACTGATCAAATTTTTAGAGCTGGCCAAAGCCAAGTGGAAGGTGATCATCTACACCGCGCAATGGTTTTTGCCCTACCTTAGCAGCTGGCCCCGCATGGATTACTGGTGGGCCCAATACCCCGACCAAACCCGCTACTTTGGCGGCTGCACCACCTGGGCAGACCTAAAAACCCGCCTCGACAACCCCGCCCTGGCCCAGCCCTTTAACGCCAGCGCCTGCCCGGGGCCGATCAAAATGTGGCAATTCAGCGGAGATTACCTGGTGCTGCCCGGCTCCAGCCGCGATATCGACGTGAACCTGTTCTACGGAACCGCCAAAGAGCTGAGCGACTACTTTATGAGCGTGCCGCAGGATGGCCCGGTAACCCCGCCCACACCGCCCACGCCACCAACACCACCCACCCCGCCAACACCACCCACCCCGCCGCAGCTGCCCGGCGCTGGCCTGTATGTGTTTGCCAGCAACAACTTTTACCGCCGCCTGGGTGGCGGCCCACTCACCATGCCCATCAGCCGCGTTCGCCGGCTGGGCGACAACATCACCCGCTACAACTGGAACGCCCTAAAACCAACCATTGCCCGCCTCAACAGCACCTGGCCGGCAGCCCTGGATCTGATCAGCGCGCCCGATTGGGGCCCCAGCAAAGGGCTGGATGGCGACTACATCCGCTATATTGGCTTGTTATGGCCTGGCCGCAACATTGTAAAGGTAGAAGAAGTGGTGACAGACCGGGGAGAAGCCTGGGGCCGCGTGCAAGGCGTACCGCTGGATAAACTCTCTACCCTCTCCATTTACAACACCCCCCACCTGGTGCACCAGGTTTACGACTACCACAACACCAATGGCTGGGGGCCGCGTGCCAACCCGGTGTACGTGCCCATTATGGGCGGGCCCTGGTGGGCCCAAATAAACCGGCTGGTGCCGGTGGCCAGCCTGCTGCCAAAACAGGTAAAGGTCACCGCCTTCCCGCGCCTGCGGGTACGCTCCGCCGCCACCGAAGCCGCCACCGTTACCAGCTACGCCTATTACAACGAGACCCTAACAATACTGGAAGTGGCCCTGGGCACCAACGGCATTTGGGGCCGCACCAGCAAAGGATGGATAGCCCTGCGCCATATGGGCACCAACTGGACCAACTGGCTAATTTGATCCGCCAGGATACTTTTCAACCATCCCACGGGGGCGGGCAATGCCCGCCCCCGTGAACAACCCAAATCATTCATCCAAAAAAAAGGCCTTCGCGGCAACCGCTGCCAAGGCAGGAGGGAAAACCAAGGATGAGCAAAACCCCCAACGCGATCTATGGGCGCGATGGCTATGGCGCCCAACCAGAACTGCCCAACCGGCACCTGCCTGGCCAGGTCTATTGGCTGTTGCAGGTAAGCTGGCAAGGCAGCGATGACTTTGGCAGCCAAATTGAACCGCCGCTGGTGCGCTCTGTGCGCTGGTTGCGCGGGGCAGAGCGCCTGTTAGACGAGGCAGGCACCGCGCTGGCCCAACCCGATGACGAATGGCTGGAAGTGACTGTTGCCGACCCATCTGGCCGCTACGACCCGCTGAACCAAGCCAGCCCGGTGTTCTCCGGTTTGGGCCGGCCTGGCTTGCCCATGCGCTTGCTGGTGCTTGGCAGCGACCTGCGCGAGCCAGCCCAGCCGGTGTTTACCGGCACATTGGCCGCCATGGGCTCGCGGGGCCAGGCCGGCAGTTGCACCTTGCGGGCAACCGGTTGCGCCAGCCGGTTAAATGCCGCCGTGTGGGCGCCCAGCCAACCCATCAGCGCCAACGGATGGGATGCCGCTTTTGTAGCCGATGGCAGCACACCGGTGCCGATCTGCTATTGGCGCGGGCAAGCCGGCGGGCTGGGCTTGCAAAACGGCATGCGCTTGCTGCTCAACTTGGCCGGCGCATCCATCCAGGCCAGCCAAAACACCCAGCCCCTGCCACCCCCCCAACCAGAATACATGGTGCCCAACGGCCAAAGCGCCTGGGCGCTGCTAAAACAATTGGCCGGCGCCTATGCCGCCAGGTTGTTCTTTACCCGCCAGGGCAACCTGTTTGCCATGCCGCCCAACGACCCCAACGGCCTGCATGACGGCATATCCGCGCCAGGTGCGGCCTTGCTGGCGCCGGCATCTTCGCCGGGCAACCCGTTTGGTTCGTTGCGCAACCAGCTGGCGGTAATGGTATCGCCATTATCGGTGCCGCCATTTTCCACACCGCTAAAGGGCGATAGTTATGCCCTGTGTTGGAGCGCCCGCGGGCCAATAGCCGTGCCGCCCGCCAGCCAACAATTTTTAGATCTTCGCTTTGAAGATAGCGACGGGCGGGTATTTGCCGCCAACCTGCTGCGCGTGAACAGCGACAGCCCGCTGGAGCAAGACGCGCTGCGGGTGAACAGCCAGGCCGATGGCCAGGGGCTGGATATGGGGCCGATCGCCGGCAATGGCGAGGGCGATTTTTCGCTGGTTTTGGCTGCTGCCGGCACCAACCAGGACGGCACCCTGTATACCCAGGTGGGCGGCACACAAAGCGGTTGCCGGGTTTGCCTGCGCAACCACAGCACCAGCCGTACCGCCTACTTTTTCAACCTCAGGGTGCTTGGCCAGGGCGTATCACGCGCCAGCCAAAGCGGGGGGGTATACCAATACGCGCAAGATGCCGCCAGCATGGCCCTCAACGGCAGCCAGGGAATGACGGTCGCCAACCGGCTGGTTCAAACCAACGAGCAAGCCCGGGCAGTTGCGGTATGGCTGCTACGGCGGCTTTCATCCCGGGCTGGAGCCAGCCTGGCCACCCTTGGTTACCGGCTACATGGGTTGGCGCTATACCAGGCCATGCTTGCCCACCAGCCCGGCACCCATTGGCTGCCGCCGCAAGGCGCGCAAGCCAGTGTTGGCCCGTTTGGCCGGCAATTGGTAGTGACCCAGCAACTGGTTTGGAACGCGGCCGATGGCCAGCAAGCCAGCTTGCGGCTAACCCTGCAACCGGCAGAGCCAAAATTGCCGCAACCAGTCTCCCTGGCTACTGCCCAGCTTGCCTGGCAGCAAAATGCCCAATTGCAGTTGGGGCAGGCCGGCCGGCTGGTGCTGTTTGTTGCCAGCGATGGCGCGCAAACCAGTGCCGCCAGCCTGGGCGGGCAGCCTTTGGCGCTGGCTGGCCATAGCGCCGCCGCCCAGGCCGGCGCGCCCCGGGTAGAAGTATGGACCAGCCAACAAGAGCTGCCAGCCGGCACCTTGCAGCTGCAAATGGCCACACCTGCCAATGCCTTTGTGGCCGCGGTAAGCCTGCGCTCTACGCTGGCAGCCGGCCCGTTTGGCCCGCTGTATGGCCAAACCGGCAGCAAAGACGCCTTTGAACAACTGGCCAATAACCTGCCAGGCCAAGACCTGCTGCTGGGCTTATTGTGCGCCAACACCCCACCCGTGCCAGATGGCTGCCTTGGCCTGGCGCAAGGGGTGTTTGGAGGTGGCTGGCATTGCCAGTTGGCATGGCGGCCAAGCATAAGCCAGGTTGGCCGGCTGGCCTGGCACGCCCCCCAGGCTACCGGCGCATTGGCGGCATTGGTAGTGCGCGGTTTGCCAGACGAATACCCGCCAGCCTGATTTAATAACCAAGTGACCAACCAAAAGGAGGGAGAGTTATGGTTACATCTGCATACCCGGGCGCCATTGCCCAATTTGGCGCCGATACGATCGAAGGCGATTACATTATGCCTGGCCACATCAACCAGCTGCGCGCCGAGGTACTGGCAATTCAGCAAGCCCTGGGAACCAACCTGGCCAACACGCTATCGGCTGCCATGTTGCAAGCCAGGGGCAACCTTATCACCGCCAGCGCGGCAGGGGTGTTGGCGGTATTAACCGCCGGCGCCAATGGCACCCTGCTGGCCAGCGATAGCACCACCACCACCGGCCTTGCCTGGAAACAGCCCAGCCAACTGCTGGCACCGCGGGTTGCCAGCATTGCCAGCAGCAGCGCGCCGGCGCCCAACTGCGCCACAACCGACCAGTTCTGCGTAACCGCGCTGGCTACCGACGCGATCCTCTCGGCGCCCACTGGCACAGCCAGCGATGGCCAAAAACTGATCGTGCGCCTGCGCGACAACGGCACCGTCCGCGCGCTGGGTTTTAGCGCCGTTTACCGGCCCATTGGCCAGGCACTGCCCACAAGCACCACTGCCGGCAAAACCCTGTACCTCGGCTTTATCTTCAACGCCGCCGACCAATGCTGGGATTGCCTTGCCATGGCCCAGGAGGCTTAAATGGCCATCAGCATACTTGCCCATAGCAGTACGGTTGGCGCCAGTGCCAGCACCAGCCGAACATTTAACCTGGCCTGCCCGGCTGGCACCCAATTGTTGTTATTGCGGGTGGGCCTAAGGGGCGCCAGCGCCGTGCCGGCCAACCTGGCGGCCAGTTATGCCGGCAACGCGCTCAGTTTGGTAGGCGGCAGCCTGGCCAGCAACCCCAGCAGCCGCGGGCTGGTGGCCATCTTCGCCATGGCAAACCCGCCGGTCACATCCTCGTTGCAGGTTGCGGTCAGCTGGTCTAACAGCGCCAATTCCATCATCAGTGCCAGCAGCATCAGCGGCGCCGGCGGGTTGCCAGTCGGCGGGGCGGCGGCCTATGGCAACAGCATCTCCGCCAGTGTCTCGGTTGGCAACCCACCCACCGGCGGGCTCATCGTGGATGCCGCCATCAGTAACAGCGGCCGCGTGCTTACCCCCGCTGGCGGCTCAGCGGCCCAATTTAACCAGCTCGCCACCAACACCGGCAGCAACGACCTGGTTCTGCGCGGCAGCACCAAACCCGCCCCCAGCGCCACCATGGCCTACACGTTAGACCAATCGGCCAATTGGGTGCTGGCCCTGTGCAGCATACCACCCGCCCCCACCAGCACCAGAACCTTCTTCGCCTTCTTTTAAAATCCAACCAAGCAACCCGGCCGACCGCGCCCGCGATGGGGAAACATCAGCCCCCGTAGGGGGCGATCGGCCGGAACGCGGTTGATCCCAACCGAGGAACCCGGCCAATTGGCATTCGGCATCAAGCAAAGAACAAGATCGCCCCGCCGTGCCGCCAGGCACGGGATG
>SXGU01034876.1_pt1 | contig 18952 bp, 8 predicted proteins | sample 3174531 | NCBI WGS metagenome assembly SXGU01 (sample SAMN11356863, study PRJNA531348) | freshwater metagenome | isolation source: freshwater sample F1-140 | place: China: Fuxian Lake, Yuxi | collected 2017-12-25 | reverse complement strand
TAATTCTTTCCTTTTCTTTTTCTTTTTCTTTGTCCTTTTCCTTTTCCTTTACATGGTCCTGTTCATGTTCCTGTTCCTGTTCCTGTTCATGTTCCTGTTCAGATACTATATCACATGAATTATTACCATATATTATATTAATTAATGTTGGTTCATCAAATGTTAAAATTTTATCATACAATGTTTCTATTATTTTTAAATATTCGTTGTTGGCATACTTGGTCTTAAAAGCATCATAATCTTGTAAAAATATATTCTTATTAATCTTGCCTATTACTATATTTTTAATAATTTTATTTTTCTCATAATCATTGAATAAATAAGTTAAATCATTTTCCTCATATTTTTTAGTTATTTTTCTCACATAATATTTAAGATATTGAAAATACAATAGGGGCCTTATATTATCTGTAGCATGCTTCTCATTATTTATAATTAAATTATATATATATTCACCAGTATATTTTTTTTTATCTATTGTATCAGATGTATTAGATATGTCCGTTAAACATACTTGTATTGTATGACCCTTATTGATCTTTCTCATTCTAAATATTGCCTGTGCAACATTTGTTCTAACGCTTGATGATTTAATTAATATTAAGCCTGTCAGTATTGTTGGTTGTATAAAATCAATACCCACAATATGTCTCTGGGAATAATAATACATTATCTCACCCGATTTATAAGTATGTGGTACGTATTGTTTTGGACCATCATATGTATATATCATTTTTGTATCATCTTTTAATAAGTATATTACAGACTTATTATTCATTGTAAAAAGTATTTTAGCAACCTGTGTATTATCCAGATCTTTTAATAGTGCGCACTCATCTATAAGAACATCTATTTTATTTGCTTGAATATGCTTAAATATAGCGTCTATGTCATTCTCAAAAATTATTTTAGGTGGGTCATTATTAGGTGAATCATTATTAGGTGGACCATTGTCTGTTATAGCCATCTTTAAATATTTATCTTCATCAGGGTCCTCTATACTTTTATTATATTTATTAAATTGATTATTAGGGGGTATATCCAAATCTACGTTAATTGTTCCAGTATATCCTATCTGCCATTTACAATCTAGGTTACACATATCTACGAATGAAATATTCTTTATAGTTTTTGATATATTAAATTTAGAGAATATAGATAATATATACATTTTTATTATATTCTCTGATAGAGCGCCTCTTTCTTTTGTAAAAGTAAGATTTGCTGCCTTCATGTTATTATAAATGTCATTGTGTGATCTTTTGAATATATTATCTATACTATATAGCCTTGATATATTTAATAGTAATTGTTTATTTCTGCTACTTTTTATATTTTCTATATCTTTTTCTTCAAGCTCGAACAGCCCAGAAGTAGTATTATAAAAATATATAGATGTTAAAACTATAGTCATGATATTAGAACTAAATTTTGCTCCTTCTACTGGGCTATCCTTTCTCATATATGGTATAACATATCTATAATTAAATTTATTGCTCATACCATAAGACACATTTTTTATATTGCCACCATTATTAATAATACTGTACACCTCACTATTTAAGCTATATGCAGTATTATTTACTTTTTCCCTAGTTTTTAAATAACTTAAAATTAAATCCATTATTGTATTAACCATTCCATAATCAATTAACTGGCTATCCTTAATAATATTAAAATTACTCTGTAATGGATTATATAAGCTATCAAATTCATCTATTAAATAAACAGTATCTTTATAATCTAATTTATCTTGTAAATAATTATATTTCATTTCAGTATCAGTAATAACATCAATATTGAGGTCAATATATTGTGTATACTCAAAAATAGTTTCTTCAGTTTGTTTCTTAAGATGCTCTGGAACTACTATTACTACCTTTTCATTATATATATAGTTTAAAAATACACATAAAAATGGTGTAATTATACTACTTTTACCCTTTCCCATCATAAATTGATGGACTTGATATTTTTCCTTATCTTTTTTATCATAGTTATCAATAATTTCGTAAATTTTTTTCCATTGTTCACTCCTAATGATACCACCAAATAATATTTCATAAATTGTTTCAATCAAATATGGTGAGCGCTTCGTATTAGTTTTTATTTGTGAGGGGCCAGTATTATATTCCTTTCTATCAAATAACATATTGATTTCCCTTATTTCATGGCAAGCTAATCCCGAATTACATGTGCCAATAATGGTTATCAATCTTTTAAGATTTTGTATGTATATATTTATTTGCAATAAAGTACGCAAATGTGCAAAATTTACACCAATAAAAAATATTATGCTCTCCAAACATTGTGCATCGTAAAAAATCCATTCTAATAATTTATTTCTAAATTTATGAAGCTGTTTTATTATCTTACCTATATTTTCAATATTTTGTTTATTTATTTCCTGATCACATTTCATGGAGCATTTAATTGTATCTAATTTAATATCGCTGTTTAACCATTTCACAAGTGTTATATCCTCAGGTTTTACAAAGTCATAAACTATATCATGCAATACTTGATCAATCTTTGCTTCTAAACTATTATAAATATATAATATTTTATCAAAAGATATAACATTATATGAATATTCCTTCAATTTACCAAGATCAGTGCCTTCAAGAATAGGCCGATCTTTCTTTTTATAATTACCAAACTTGAAGCTTGGCTGTAGGCCAGTATTATATATTTTATTCATATATGTAATAGTAAAATCATTAATATTGAATGTAATATTATTATTTTTTACAGATAATTCCATAATATACATTTTGTCCATTTCATCCATTTCAACTTCAGCAATTATAAAAGCCTTATGAAGATTGCTACCAGCACCTTCTCTTATGCAAACACTTAATAGTGCCGTAAAGTTAAAATTATTGTTATCATCAACACCAGCCAAATTAATGCAATACTTCGGCATACTTAATAAAAAAGGATTTTGAATATGATCTATTGATGCTATATATTTTTTATTATTGACATATACACCATTTGTAATGCATACAATGTTTTCCAATATATTATTAATTTGTTTATCATAATTATCCCTCTGGTTTATTAATATTTTTAGTGTTCTTATCAGGAAATTATACAAAAATGATTGTAATTTTATTCCTTCAAATGTCTCATTTTGGGATAGTTCATTTAAGGTAGCAATAACTGTGTCAAATGCTTCCTCAGTTATTATCAACTTTTCTATTGCTATATCCTTTAATTTCTCATCTGACTTCACTATATTAAAATTTTTCTCTAATTGCTCGTATGCTTTTCGTGCATCTTTTATTATTGTATCTTTAATTTTGTCAGTTATTTCATTTTTTTTATTCACATAGTCTGTATAATTTATTAGGATATGTTGTATTTTATTTTTATAAAATGTATCAGTCAATTTATTATTACGTATCTCATTTATTATTTTTTGTGTTGATTCCTTATCAATTGTAAAAATATAGGATACATCATGCTTTAAAAATTGTGATCCCTTTATAACATCATTTGTTTTTATTATATATATAACATGGTCATCTGTTTTAAAAACATGCTTTGCGATTTTGCATAAATTATCTTGTAATGATAGTCCAGATGGTCGGGCCGTATGTAATTTATATTCACTGGTATAATTCTTATCATTAACAGTATATTGTATAATTCTTTTATTATTCACATCATTTGCAATAGTAACAAATGGATTATTTATTGATAACATAATATCATATATTTTTTTCGTAAAGATGATATTAATATCATCATTATTCTTGAAATGTACTATTAATATATTAAATATATTATCCATAGTATCTTTAGTAATCATAAAATTATCATAACTAAGGACTATAACCTCATGCTCATTGTTGTCTGACAAATTTATTGTGCACGACATATTATTAAGCTTGGTAGATAAATCTACATATATGTGTTTTTTTAATATTAGATTGCATAATTTAAAAAAATTACTAAGATCAAGTGTTCCATTTAGTAATTGATATTTTAAACTAAATGGCTTAGATGTATTTAATAATTCAGAACTATTAATTAGCATGTCCAAATGGAGTGCTATATTTTTTATAATTTTGTTTAATTCCTGCTCGGTGAAATATATATAATTAGTATAAATAAACACCATCAATTGATTAAATACCTTAATATCATTAATAAAAAAATATTCATTTTCCTTGACATATTGTATTAAAAATTTATGTTGTATATGATATAAATTATTTATATAATAATTCGTGTCTGTTTCAGATTTAAATATGTACTGCGAATCAATTATGGATGTAATTATTCGATTCAATGTTATATCTTTGTTATTTAAATTTAAATGAGTGCCAAAATAAAGACACTGAGTGATAGCACCATAATGTTTTTTTTTGATTTCATTATATATTTCATCAAAATTAATTATAAATTCAGTATCCTTTAATATTTCAACATTCAATACCAATAGTTTTTTTTCTGCCCCATCTATTGATTGCAGAAATATATATTTATCAACTATATAACTATCTAAATCTATCATATTTTTAATCCAATATATTTCATCATCAGTCAGCGTAAATTTCAACTGAACAAAGCATAGTATATTAGTAATTGTGCATTTTTTTGTATTTATTGAAGTTAAATTATAAAATTCTTTTTCCCATTTTTCCTTATTATAGTATAATTCAAATAATAATGCTATTATTTTTACTTCATTAACAATATTATTTAATATAATATTGTTATCATATATAGGTTGTATGGATCGTGTATAGATAGTTCTAATTTTATTTTTTATTTCCTCTTTATTTTCTCTATTTCTCATACTAGTTAATATATCATTCACAGTATTAATTGGTACATTGCCTATAGTTATTTGTTTAAAATTAACTTCATTTCCTGGTGGTTTATAATCTAATTTTATTATATTATTATAATTTTTACTAAAATAGGCTTTATAATCATAGTCTATAAATTTATCTTTATATAATAAGTCAATCAACATCGAAGTATTTAATTGCGTATCTATCATATATTCACCAAATTTGTCAATTATTTTAACTAAATAATCAAATGAGCTGGCATATATTCTTGCCATGCTTTGGCAAATATTAATTTCTGGTAAATCACTACACAGTAAATGATAAATTATAGTTATAAATAAGGATTTATAAACACATGTTCCTGATTTTTGCAGCATAAATAAAATCTTATCATCTTTGACAGTAAAAGTATTTGAAAGTAAGCATTTTTTAATATATAACTCTTTGATTGGATTTTTTTCATCTTTCATAAGCATTTCAACTGTCATGTTATTATTGTACTCGCTTATAAATTTATTCAATCTGATTGCTTCGTATAGTGGCGATTTATCTCTGTTAGTACTAAAAAAAGTATCCATGTAATCATATATACTCCTTCTATTTTGTATAATTTGATTAAAGCAATATACATACCATTCTTTAAGTGTGTTTGTATTAGTGCCATTATATAATATTTCTGGATTATTTAAGTTTAATAATTTATCTTCTTGTCCATCAATGAAAATTTGTTCCATGCAATAATCATACAATAGTTTTATATCAATATCCTTATTATTTTTAATTAGACTATTACATGTTGCAAAAATTAAGATTTTTATAAATGTTATAATTTCATTAATATTATTTTTATTAAATGTTCGTGATTGATACAAGTTATAATATATTTCTTTATCTTTATCTACGCGCTCTAATAATCGTAGATCCAAGCCCATGCCAGTATTTATATAGGTCAAAACAATTGTTTCATTTTTCTTTTTAATATATAACATAGTAGCATGTGAAGCTATACTCAAGCAAATTATTGCTGTTTTATATTTAGCATCATTTAAAAAACTATATATTTTTGTTGCGCTTTGAAAATATAAGTAGCCAAAAAAAGATTCTATCGTGAATTTATTTTCACTACGTTGCATATTGCCACGCAGTGTTTTCCAGGATCTATTGGGATCTATATCATTGAATGAAATATACAAAGGCTCAATATATAATGTTTCACCCTCATTTTCAAAATTAAAATCTAATAATTTTTCCTCTAATTTTTCCTCCATTAAATAATTTATGAAATGATAACGCAAATATCCTGAAGAACCATATTCAGGTGTCAGTGTGCCATCATAAATATTGTATAGAGCAATGCGTTCCTTATATAATGATTCGTGTTTGTTTAAAAATTTAAAATTACCTATACTATATTCTTCCATGTCAGGATCTTTAAGAAATGGTTTTATTTTCATTGCTATATTTTTTTCCATTGTATAATAATGATTTATATAAAATAATTTTATATATTGTATCACAACCGTCAATTTAAGCATAACTGCCAAATCACATCGCATAATTATAAAAAGTAATAAGAAAACCTTTATTAAGAAATAAAGAAAAATCTAAGTCACAAAGTTTAAAAATAAGCAAGTAAAATAATAATGTTTTAACTAAAAAAATATCATAATTTGTATTTCCCCCATATTTTTATTAAAAAAAATTTAATTCACTAACTTTCCATTTTTCTATCAATCCATTAGGAAGTTCGCGTAATATTGATAAGGGTATTATTTTTTTTTCTAATTCTAATTTTGATATGGTTCTTGGATCCATCATATCGATACCCTTTATCATGGGCTTTGCACCAAGGGATAACTGTCTCGCACGCTCACCGATAATCCGCACTCTCTCAAACTCGAATAGATATCTCTTCGTTTTCCTTTCACTTGGCTTTACGTATCGATCATTTATTTCCCGTTCATTATTATCATCATCCTCGAAATTATCCTCAACCTCTATGTCAATACCAGGTGCATTCCTTTTTTTGCTTGGCCTTGTTAGTCCATATATACATTCATCATATTCTCCAGATTCTCCTTGTTCATCTGCTTCCTTATCTTCTTCATCTTCTTCATCATCATCATCATCACTATTCTCTTTTTCTTCCTCATCCTCATTCTTTTCCTCATCTTCGTCATCTTCATCCTCATCTTCTTTTTCCTTAAAATCCTCCTTATTTAATTTATCGGGATCATCCTTTGGCTTTAACCCCCCTTTTAGCTCCTCATTTATGTTATTCTCCATGTCAAGAAACTTTATTGATCTCTCTTTTCTAGGTGGCATTTATTATATGATATATATTGATATATTTTTAAATAATTAATCTATTTTTCATTTTTTTATTTTTGAAAATCTGTTCTTAAACTTATTTACTTTACCTTTTTCAACAATTTCTTTTATTTTTTCTAGGGTTAACTCTTCCATTTTTACATCATTGTCAAATTTAATATTTAGTGGCTTATTTGTTTTATTACCTGTATCTCTAATATTAATATATTTTCCATATGGACCATTCAGAACAACATATTTTATTTTTCCCTCCTTACCTTCCCAGAGGTATTTTCCTTTAATTTCAGACATTTTTTCATTTATTAATTCAAGTGTTATATCTTTTTCATCACTATATTGTCCTAAATTTATATTTTTATCACCAATCTTTACATAAAAGCCATATTTGCCCCTATTTAGTTTAACATCCTTAGATTCTATTTTACCTAATAATTTGGGGTATGAAAGCAACTCAAGCGCTGTGTCCAATGTAATACTGTCTATTTTGTTTGGACTTTTGATTGGAGCAGTATTTATGGCTTTTCCATTCTTCTCTATTAATACAACTGGTCCGTATTTTCTTACTGTGGCAATGACATTATTTCCATCATTATTCTGTCCAAGTATTCTTTGATCCTTATCTATATATTTTATTTTATCTTTTAATAATTTCTCAATAATTGGATGGAATTCCCCAAAATAAAAATCATTCAATAATTTCAAAAATTTTAATTTTCCTTCCGCAATCTTATCTAATCTTTTTTCCATATTTGATGTAAATTCATAGTCCATCAAATCTTTAAAATGATCAGCAAGGAATTCAACAATTAATTTTCCAGTCATTGTTGAGCACATTCTATTTGTTTCTTTTCCTATTACAACATCACATACTTTATCATTTATTTCATTTGACTTTGAATCCCAACACATCCTCAGTGATTTTTTTTCTATCCCATCACAATCTCGCTTTTCAACATATCCTTTTTCCTGTATTTTTGTTATAATTGTATGAGTTGATGGTCTATTAATATTTAAATTCTTAGGATCGAGCTTATTTAAAAGTGATGCTTCATTGTATCTTGATGGTGGTTTTTCGTAATCCTGTACTGCCTCAATCTGTATGAGCTTTAATTTATCATTTATTTTTTGTATTGTTGTGAGTGGTTTTTTATCATCCTTTCCCGGTTCTTCAATATTTTGCATATTATATACTTTTAAAAATCCATCAAATACTATCGAGCTTATTTCTGATTGGAAATAATAGTCCCTCAACTTTGATATTGAAATTTGTGTTAGTGATACTAATAATTTTGCTGGACCCATTTGTGAAGCGATCGTGCGTTTCCAAATTAACACGTATAGTTTCACTTCATCATGGGATATTTTCCCCCCTTCATTTAATCCATGAATATCAATATGTGTCGGACGAATACATTCATGTGCTTCCTGAGTATTTTTCGATGGCATATATATTTTTTGCTTATAGTATATAGCACCATATCTCGATTTTATATATTTTTCAATTAATGTCACTGCTTCCTTTGATAAACTCATCGAATCCGTTCGCATATATGTAATATGTCCTGCTTCGTATAGATTCTGTGCAGCCATCATTGTTCGTTTTATTGTAAATCCTAATTTTCGCGATGCCTCCTGTTGCAATGTTGATGTAGTGAATGGTGGTGGTGAATTTCTTATCTGTGTTTTATCTCCAGATCCAGTGATCCTGAACTCGGAATTAATAATCTTTTCCATAATACTTCGCGCAAGACCCTCATCTGGAATATGTGCAATTGCTCCTTTTAGTAATACACCATTTATCCTTTCTCCGTTTATCCTTTCTCCGTTTATCCTTTCTCCGTTTATCCTTTCTCCGTCTGATCCGTCTGATCCATCTGATCCGTCTGATCCATCTGATCCGTCTGATCCGTCTGATCCATCTGATTTATCAGATTCTTTCGTTTGATATAACATACCCATAATATTTTTATTAAATTCTGCTTTAAATTTAAATTCACTCAGTATTTCCTTACTTAAAAAATGTTGCACTTCTTTTTCTCTATCTAAAATTATCTTAACAACCACGGATTGAACACGTCCAGCTGATAATGATTGTCCAATGCTTTTCCATAAAATTGGTGATATTTCATATCCAACTATTCTGTCTAAGATGCGCCTGCTTTTTTGTGCATCAACCAAATTCATATCTATTTCCCTTGGATTTTTTATAGAATTTAATATTTCCTGCTCAGTTATAGAATTAAAAGTTATTCGTTTTGCACCATTTATACCAAGAATATATGCTAGACTCCATGCAATCATCTCACCCTCCCTATCCTTGTCCGTAGCTAACAATATATCGGATGAGTTGCATGCTAATCTCTTTAATTCACTTATAACTTTTTTCTTACCTTGGAGGGAGTAGTACTTTGGCGTAAAGTCATGCCCTATATCAATCGACATTTCCTTAGGTGCAAGATCAATGATGTGTCCTACGGAAGCTGTAACTATGTATGCATCTCCAAGGATCGATTGTATTTTTTTTATTTTGCCTGGGGACTCAACAATAACGAGAATCTTTCCATTCTTGTTTAATGTAAGTTTACTTGGTTCTATTTCTTCAGATTCTATTATTTTATTTTTAGGTGGCATCAACTATTGTTAAGCTATTGATAAGCTATTATTGAATTACTGTTTAAATGTTATTAAATCAATTTTTGTAAAAAAATTGCAAAAAAAATATTTTAATATATAATGAATTAAAATAATAATTAATATATATATTATGTCACTAAATCCAGAGTTAATTCCCGTAAGAAAGGATGCGGAAACTATCAGAAAAAATGTACTCACAAATGTTATAAAAATGCTTGGCTCGCGCAATCTTATTACTGAAAAAAATCTCGAGGCAAGGTTTAAGGATATTGCAAAGCTTAATGATGATGATGTTTATATATTAAAACTTGATAAAGAAATTAAGGCAGATTCACAAGAAAAAAAATATATGGAGAAATTCAATGGATTACAAATTGCGATAAAAGTTATTCATCAAAAAATACAGGGTATCACAAAAATACCAATAATTAAAGATTTTATAACTCAATATGCTACATGTCATAAAATTTTTATATTTGATGGAATATCTGATAAGGCTAAAGCAGGCCTCATTGATATGCCGAATACTGAAGTCTTTGAGGAAGCGTTTCTCATGATAAATCTCCAGGAGCATATAGACTCACCGAAATATGAATTACTAACAGAAGAAGATGAAAAAGAAGTCATCCGAACCTATATGGCAAAAAAAAATGAAATGAAAAAAATACTAACAAATGATGCAGTTGTATCTTATTTTAATCTTAAAAGAGGTAATATAATTAGAATAATTCGCCCGTCTGAACAATCGGGAAAAAGTGTCGATTATCGAATTGTTGCAAAAGGACCGAGTTCTTAGCTTTTATAACTTATCTCCTTATATTTTTTCTTTCACCTAATTTAACTGGGCTCTCATTGTTGACGAAAGGCTTTTCAATATGTTTGGTCCTATTATCTTTATATGAATTATTTATGATTTCCGCTTGCGACATCATCCTATCAAATAGCTTACGCGATGTCTGTGTAAAATGATCATTCTTAATTTTCTTATCATTTCGTGAATAAAGTTTCTTAACATCATCTAAATAGTTTGAATCTGATGTTGATGATCTTGATGATGATCCTGATGATGATCCTGATGAATCAGATGCTGATGCTGATGCTGATGCTGATTCTCTAAAATTTGCTACTATTTTATCTATCCGATTATTCAATATATTTACAATATCCGTACTTAATTTATTACTGCTTTTATTTAAATATAATATATTTTTTAACTCTGATAAATTCATCTCATTGACATTTTTCGTTTTATCAGATAGCTGAAGGGTATCCATATAATACAAGTATATATTGGATATTATATATTTACTCACTCCTTTTATAAATAAAATTTAAAAAATATACTACAACATTATATTTTCTTAGTTATAATACGTGGTGCTACTGACATTGCCACCAATTCTTGCAATAATAGCTTAAATGCATAGGGTATCATAATCTTAGATATCTTATTAACATTATTGCAATTTGGACACATATATATGTCCGTTGATGATGGTTCTGTTTTATTTTCTTTTCTTGGTGCACGCTGTGCAAACAAACCACATATATCACATACATAAGTGGCATATGCATCAGAATTATACATCATTTTTTCGTTTAAAAATTTACTTAGGCCATGTGCGATTAATGCATCCCGTTCCATCTCACCTAGCCTCAACCCCCCATCTCTACTTCTCCTAAATACCAGACTCTTTCGGCCATTTCCTTCCGACTTCATTGTCTATGTCCTTGCTGAAGGGACATCACCATCTCTGGTGGGAGTAGACTATACCTTAAGCCAGATGCAATATTAAATATTACAACCAGCCCACATCCGTCTAGTCGTTGAACCTTCTCCGTGTCATATTAATATGATTTAGGAGCTTGGCTGCGGATTGTCCTATATCTCTACACCTTTTTACCATTGGATCCGATAATTAACCGGGTTCCTCTTAAGAGTTTCCTAATAAGAGTGGTAGTGCAAAGTTCAAATTGAATATATTTTGTATTAAATTGTATAAATTGTATAAATTGTAAACTATAAATCGTAAACTATAAATCTTTTTTAACATTGACAGACTTTTTTCTTTGGCTTTAAATCTTCCTTAACTTTGGCTTCGATTTTGGCTTCGATTTTGGCTTCGATTTTGGCTTCGATTTTGGCTTCGATTTTGGCTTCGATTTTGGCTTCGATTGTTGAATCTTCTTTGGCAGACTTTATATTTATTTTATTTGGCTTTAAATCTTCCTTAACCTTGATTTCTTCTATATTTGGATTATCATCTTTAGATTCAGGTTCAGATTCAGATTCAGATTCAGATTTAGGTTCAGATTCAGGCTCATTATCAACTTGTTTCCATACATAACCAGCAGATGTTGCCCTGGATCCAGAGACTGCTTTTGATATACCTGCTTGATCTATTTTGAGTTCTCTTGATGCCGCTTTTATAGATTCAAATTCCTTATATAAATTACCATCTAATGTAAATGCCTGAACCTTTTTACCAATTCCTTTAATTTTTGAATTATGTAGCATATTTTCTGATGCAGTACACCATTCCAAATTATTAACATTGTTATTTTCTTTATTTGAATCAATATGATTAACATATGGTAAGTTTTTAGGATTTGGAATAAAGGCTTTTGCTACAAGGCGATGCACATACTTCTTAATTTCTTTCTTTGTAGTGTCTTGAGTGAGAGAATATCTTAAGTATCCATTTAAATTTACAAAGGAATGTTTTATTTTTTTTGTTTTTTCATAGACCACTGTGCCATTTTTATCAATTAAGTACTTGCTGAATCCCTCTATCTGTTTATAATCTGTGATGTCGAATTCAACATTTTCTTGCTTGGGGCGAACTATCTCTGCTTTATTCAATTTAAATTTAGATTTCATACACTCTGCCAAAGTTGTATATTTAAGGTTTGTTACTTTATTATTACTACGATCACCATCATTGTGCTGAACCACGTATTTCTCAGGGCATTTACCAATAAACATCTCTGCAACAAGCTGATGAATTTGATATGTCTTTCTTGGAATTGTTTTTCCCAAGTCAAGACGTATACTTTGAAATCCATTAGCAGAAGAGCTTAATGATTTTATATGCTCAGTATTTTTATTCTTTATCCTTCCAAAATTGGAAACCGCAAAAGTACTGCTGTATGGTGAATCTGGGACATCTTTCCAAATCTCCTTATTGTTGTCTGCCATTTTATTATATATTTCTATAGTCATTATTCCTTATACAATTTATCTTTCAAATTTTTATACAATTTATCTTTTAAAATTTTATTCAATTTTTTAGGACGTTCCCGCAATTTGAACGTGTCGCCATCAATATTATTTAATGACTTACATTTTGCTTTTAACAAAATATACAGGCCTCATGTGGTTGACCTTCCGGTGGTTGTCTTGTTAATAATGTTCTCGGACCGCGTGCCCGAGCATGTATCTTATCTTCTACCTGATGCTTAAGCCTTTGATAGAATGTTGGACCAAAAAATATTTTAACTTTTAATTTCTCTCCCGTCATTCCATTATATAACTCTTCGTATCCTTTTGGATCATATCCAAGTTCTTCCAATCGTTTCTCTACTTTCTCAAGATCATAATCTTCAAATGATGTGCCATCTCCCTCAAATCCTTCCAACGCTGCAACTTTACCAACAAGAGATTCAAGTAGCTGCCCGATTGTCTGCCTGGATGGTATTGCATTTGGATTCAATATGATGTCTGGACGAATTCCATGCTTATTATATGGCATATCTATTCCTTGTAACTTTATGCCACATGTCCCTTTCTGTCCGAAGCACGAGTTACCACACCACACGGGCATACCACCACGTCTTACATAGATCACTCCATCATCGGTGGGCACGGTACAACAATATACCTTTCCTTCATAATGCTCATATTTATCCAATATTAATCCCGTTCCCTTATTTTTATTTACAAGTGGATTATTTTGAACTTCGATTATACTCATTCTGTAAGCATCTGTTGATGCCCTAAAAATAACATCTTTATTTTTACCAGTTCTTCCAATTGCTTCATATCCCTTCTTACATTTTATGGTAATATTTGTTGAATATCCAGCATGTAAGCATAATCTTTGAAAATCATTGGCCAATCGCTTAGATGATGTATCATATCTCCTTGTTCCATTCTTCATAGTATGCCCATCTCCTAACATCATACCATCGATAAGTATTCTGCATTGTTTTTGATTTAAATTCCATACCCATTCAGGTAAAAATTTATTTACTGCCCCAACACTATATTGCTCCATAAAGTGAATTAATTGGTTATCTCGAACAGCCCATTTATTTAATAACGCATCATCTTTTTTATCCCTATGTTTAAATATAGTAAAATTTAATTCCCTACATACTTCTTCCAATGCGTCCTTTACTCTTTGTTTATGGGCAGCGAATTCAACCCCATGAGCCTGGTCACACCATCCCTCTGCAATCCAGATACCGAAGAATTTCAAAAACGAATCCATCTTGAATTCACGCTTCTCAGGCTTGCTTCCTTCAAGATAGAATATATCAAGCTCCTCGTTATCATCAAACTCAGTTGTCTTGCAATTTTTAAGATATCTTATTTGCCTTTGATAAATATCTTGTGCCAATTCTATTTTGTATTTATAACTATCACGGGTGGATACATACATGCGATGATTTTTCGTGACTTTAAGATTGACTTGATTTGAATCAACGACATATATTTCTTCATTGCAATCATATGACTGTATACTTGTTGGATTGATATATTTTAGCTTTTCACCATCGATAAGACACGCTACCTTATGTGCCGTTGTTAATTTATCTACTCCAATCCATCCATCCGTTGTTAATACATCATGGTCTGGTGTATAACAGGCAAACTTATCACCAACACGAGGAGTGCGAGTTGAACGGGTTAGAATTTTTCTCGTGGGAAAGCCATCCTGATCCTGTATATCGATATATACTCTATCGATAACCCCTGGCGCTCCTGCCTTATACACTTCCGATGCATCCTTAAATTCTTTATTTGAATTACCAATATTTTTAATTGGAGTAACCTTGCCAATAATAATATCATCATTAACAATAACAGTTTCGAGTGGCACATATCCCTTATCATTGAGCTTATCATAAGATCCATGTCTCATACCGACAACCTTTGAAGAATCTGGTTTCATGAATATATCATCTTCAGCCGTTGATTGGTTTTTTTGTGCTTTTGAAATATATTTCTTATATGTAGCGGATCTAAAGAGACCCCTGTCAACGGATGCAGAATTAAACATGAGCGAATCTTCCATATTGTATCCTGAATAGCATGCAATCGCCACCATAATATTTTCACCAGCAGGTAAAACATCACTGCCCACATATTTAATGGCTCTTGTAGTAATTAAGCGACGATGTGGATGATATAATATGTATGAAATATCAGTCCTATCTCGATAATTTGAAAGATAGATGCCCATGGCTTGCCTGCCTTGAGAGTACTGAAAAATGTTACGAGGTCCTGGATTTCTATTACAGAAGGGTGTACATGCCGACATCTCTCCTAATAGTAGTTGCGGATGAAATTCGCAATAGTTTATAATGTCAAAATATAGTTCATTGTAACGATTGCTCGAAATCTTGTCAGTCACATCTTTAGCAAGCTCTCTTGAATTAATCATTCTCAATCTCATTTCTTCAATATCTTTTACTTTTGTTTTGAGCATATAAAATGGCTGTGATTCTGTATCAATATATTCGATGATATCTGGATACCTATCAAGCAACTCTTCCCACGATGTTATCTTTGTTTGTTTTTCTGCTTTATTTAATGATATTTGATCTATTATTTCCTTAGTAACTTTAATTACATTATTTTCTACACACATGACTGGCCGAACAAATCTCCCCGTTTCACAATATACTCGTATTTCACCACTTAGATAATCTGGAACAACCGATGTATTCTGCCTATCTATTATATTCTTAGCTTTCATTTCCCTCAATTGTTTTACGAATTCTAATGGCTCTTTAATACAACCAAGCCATTCCCCATTAAGAAATACTTTAAACATATTTCTAATCTCTCTAATATTTAAATCTTGTAGATTTCTTATTTTTTTTACAATAATCGATTTGAGCATTCTATACTGATCGAGTGACATGATTGTGGCACTCGAGATGAGCGAGAAGTGTTTGGTAATTCCAACTTTTGCATGCTCAGGTGTTTGCACTACACATAGAAATGGAATTGATGAAGGATGCAGCTGACGTGGCCCCACTAATTTAGAACTTGATGCATCTCCTGACGGTGAATCAACACGTCTTAAAAATCCAAGTATCTGAAGATATGAATAACATTGAAGCATCTGTGCAACACCTTTTTTCCTAATCCATGCACCCGTCAATAGCGATGCCTTAATACCCTGTTCTATGGTATTGGGCTTAATCTGATTTATGATATTTAGCGGTCTTTCATCATTATCATTTCTATTGTCAAAAAATTTCTTACAATCACTCATCATAATTTTAAATCTTTGTCTAAAGAGTTCCATTAATAAATCTCCTGGCAGATCAATACGCTTATTTACATATGAATCTCTATCATCAACTTTTGTTATTCCGAGATAAACTTTTAATAATTTATTAATCATGTACGCGAGATAATATGCCTTTTCCTTAAACCCTCCATCAATATGTGGAATAAAACTTGTTTTTAATAAATGCAACAGATGCATTTTTTTTTGCATTACCTTAATTTCCAAGTTCGATTCTGTATATTTTCGTAATACTTTAAGTTTATTAATTAAGTAATCATATGCTTCCTCACTTGTTTGTATTTTTTGATGATTTTCATTTTTGCAGGTTTCAAGTGATACTCTTAATATGTCAATCATATCATTATCATTTTCATCTGTTATAATCATATTAATGATATCACGATCTGATAAAACACCAAGAGCCCTAAAAAGAATAAATACATTAACTTCCTGCAATAAGGGAACTCTTATCGTCATTGTTCCATCTGCTTTTATTTTAACATTTAGTACTTGAATCATTCCATTTGGCTTATATGAACGTGAATTAACTTGAACTATATGTGATGGGATACCAGAATCTTTTTTTAAAAATACAAGGGGCTTATTCTCTACCATTCTCTCTTGGCAAATTACTACTTTTTCAGATCCATTAACTATAAAGTATCCACCGGGATTAAAATCACATTCATTTAAATCATTTCCTTTATATTGATTTAATGAACAATATTTAGATCTCATCATTAAAGGCACAGTTGCTATTGGAACACCTATTTCTTCTATACCAGTAATCGTCTCTACTTTCTTGTCGGTTACAATATCTATTTTTTCCTGATATTGTGTAATATCCGCAATAATTTTTACAGAGTATGTCAGGTTGCGATTCCTTGCATCTGATGGAAACATTGGCTCAATGCCATTTGGTAACTTTGGTCCGATGACCCGCACATTCTTAAAATGAAATTTTCTTCTATAAACTGTATCATGTGTCATTTTTTCATTAAATATATGATGAGAATCCTCCAAAAATACCTTAACATCTTCTTCTAAAAATTTATTATATGAATCATATAAATGACGTAAAATATAATTCTTCTTATAAAAATATAAATCCGTTAAACGGAATATATCATCGGTCGTTATTGTATTTGGATTATCCTGTTTTGTATTCGCCATATTATATACTGTATATTCTTATTTTTATATATTTTTAATTAAAATGTATTTAATTCAATTTTTTGAAAAAATATATAAGAATACAACACATATAGTCACCCATATTCCATATGGATGAACAACCAGTAGTATCAACCGCGGATAATTTTACTGAACTAACACAATTATTTAATGAAAAAAAAATAACTTCATATCAATCCGATGTATCAATTATTGATATTATTAAGACAACTTTAGAAAAATCACATTTAGATACAGGCTTCTTTATTGTTGATTTATCAACTGTTATTCAGCAATATAAAAAATGGATAGAAAACTTGCCACGCGTTAAGCCATTTTACGCGGTGAAATGCAATCCTGATCAATTGCTCGTTAAAACCCTATCGATACTCGGTGCTGGTTTTGATTGTGCAAGCAGAAATGAAATCAGCCTGGTTCTTGATAATACAAATGCAGATGCATCTAGAATTATATTCGCAAATCCGGCTAAGGCTGACACACATATTAGATACGCACGCGGTGTTGATGTTGATATGATGACATTTGATAATATGTATGAATTACTTAAAATAGTCAATTATAATCCAGATGCTAAATTAGTTATTAGAATTAAGGTTGACGATTCACATTCACTTTGCAAATTTAATTCTAAATTTGGTGCTAATACGGAGGATGTTGAAAATTTAATGAAACTCGCGAAAACTATTGGGCTCGACATTGTCGGTGTGTCATTTCACGTTGGTTCTGGATGCGAGGATGTGGAAGCATATAGATACGCAATTGAAAAATGCAAGGAAGTATTTGAAATGGGGAGGAATAATGGTTATGAATTAAAAATACTAGATTTAGGAGGTGGATTTCCTGGTACTGATGACTCTAATATTAAATTTGAGGACATCGCTAAAGTAATAAATGATTCACTTGATAAATATTTTCCTGAGAATGAATTCAATGAGGATTATGGATTGCAGGTAATTGCTGAACCTGGGAGATATTTTGCAGCAGCATCACATACCCTTGTGTTGAATGTTATAGCAAAAAATAAGTATGTTGATAAAAATACCGGGGAAATAAATTTTGCATATACTTTAAATGACGGTGTATATGGATCATTTAATTGTATAGTTTTTGATCACGCTAAACCTATTATTAAGCCATTTAATGAACGCGATGGAAAAACATATAAGTGCACAATCTATGGTCCAACATGTGATTCATTAGATACTATTTCAACTGATTGTAGACTTCCAGATCTTGCAATTGGGGAATCAGTATATATTGATAACGCGGGAGCATATACTACAGCGGCCGCATCGAATTTTAATGGATTTCAGAGGACGCCATGTGAATATATCATGAGATATTAGTTCACAAGGCCTGGCATGAAATATATATTTCTATTGCGACGCCATGCAAGCGAGATAAAAGAATAAAAGAATAAAAGAATAAAAGAATAAAAGAATAAAAGAATAAAAGAAT
>SXGU01071655.1_pt1 | contig 18953 bp, 16 predicted proteins | sample 3174531 | NCBI WGS metagenome assembly SXGU01 (sample SAMN11356863, study PRJNA531348) | freshwater metagenome | isolation source: freshwater sample F1-140 | place: China: Fuxian Lake, Yuxi | collected 2017-12-25 | reverse complement strand
TGCGTTTTCGCAGCCGTGTACTTGGCTCGAATCTGTTTGCGTCTCCAGCCGCTGGAAAGTTCTCTCGGGCGAGTTCCGCAGGCCCCCCGACGGCACTTGCAACAAAATTTTCGCAAACCAGATCGTGTCGGTCGCCGAGGACTGTTTGAGCCCCGAGAGGACTTTTCACGGCTGCTGACTTATGTAATTCCGTGGCTGTGTACGGCGCTCAACTTTCAACCCCGCGCCGAACGCATCGCATACATCAGCGGCGCAGTAACAAACGAAACCGCGAGAATCCACGCAGCAATCACGCCAAGAATCGGCCCTAGCAATGGGAACAACCAGATCGTCATCAACGCAAAAAATCCAACGCTCGTCGCCCCCATCACCATCGGCGCAACAGCTCCAACAGGAACTTCGTGACCTTGCGCAATCCATGTGCTGACCATCGTCGTCAGAAAAATCGCGGGGAATGCGCTCATAAGACCCCCGATCACTGGCATTCCGCTCTTGGCAATAACCAATGCCGTACCGATTGCGATCATCGATGCGAGACCGCGCATCAACAATTGAAGCGAACTCACTTTGCGATTTCCGCGTGGCGCATCAACCTTCTCACGCAATAGAATCAGTCCAAGCAATAGTGTTGCAACGATTGCACAGACGGCCCACACCACCGCGGCTCCTGGCGATGGATCGATTGAAAGTTGAATTCCAGCGACCATTGCCGCGCACAACAACCACGCAAGCACGGAAACGAAAATAGTCGCCACCAATTTGCCAGACGATGTCAGCGAATGCAATCGCGCCGGCAAGAGACGCCAAATTGCAAGAAAGCCTGCAGAAGCAAGCATTCCAACGGGAATGACCGCCATCGCCTTCAAAAATCCAACGCCTGGATCAACTTCATAAAACCCCATCGCGGTTGGAATGACTGTCGAAGGGATCGTTGCGAGTGCGCCGCCTGTGCGACCTCCAAACCGCTCGACCGCGACGCTTGCAAGAACTGCGATCACGCCTGCACTTATGGCAGGGATGACCACCGCGCTGATTGAGTTTGCGTCGATCACGCCGTGCGATCGATCTGCGTTGAAGCGGCAAGCAATACTGCGACTGCTCGTCCACACTCAAGAAGCGTCACAGTTTCCACAGGCGAATATTCGCGTGGTGCAAATGTTGCGACGCCGAGTACTCCGATGATCATCCCGCCACCCGCTCCACCAAAACATGGAACGGTGATCGCACCCTCCATTCCAGTTGCGCGCGCGCCAGGACGCACATCGCCAGAAGTATCAGTCTGCAAATTACAAACCGTCACTGGACCGCGGCGCTCTGCGGCAAGTCCAGCCAATCCCTTGCCGACTTCAATCTTGCGAATTGCATCCATCACTGGCGGCGGAAAATTTCCAACGATCGCAGCGAGATGCAGAGAGCCATCAGATCCCATTCGGTGCAGCGTTCCTGTGTTTGCAATAAAAAGTTGAACAATAGATTCGAGTGCGGATTGCAAATTTGGCGACTTGCAAAGTTCTGCGAGCCACAGAGGAGACGGTGCGTTCATCACTACAGAATAGGTCTATATTGGAAAGATGCGATCAATCGATGCTCTCACCGCTGAAGAACTTGCGAAGTCACTGAACCTTTTACCGCATCCCGAAGGTGGTTGGTATCGAGAAACTCACCGATCTGAGTTGATGGTTTCGACCAAGGATTCGCAAAAGCCAAGAGCCGCATGCACCGTGATCTATTTTCTTCTCGCGCGTGGACAAAAAAATCATTGGCACAGAATTGATTCGGATGAACTTTGGCTTTGGCACGCGGGAGGAGATATGGAAATTTCGATTGCTCAAAAAAATGCGCCGATAGGGCATGTCACTACGCAACGCATTGGATCAAATCCGGACGAAGGTGTCTTTCCACAAGCGTTCGTCAAAGTCGGCTCGTGGCAATCAGCACGCTCGCTTGGAAATTGGTCGCTTGTCTCATGTATTGTTGCGCCGGGATTCGAATGGTCTGGATTTATTCTCGCTCCCACAGGTTGGGATCCCAGCCTCCCGCAACCGGCGTGATTTTTCAGCCGCGACTTTTTGCAAGCCAACTCTGAAACATTAAAAGCGCCCAGATGAGATGACGCTCATCATTTCGTCCCTTCAAAAACGCATCCCATCTGCGACGAGTCTCTTGAGGATCAAGAAATCCTTCTCTCGAAAGTCGGCGCGCATCGAGTAAATCTTCAGCCCAATCTCGCAGATCGCCGCGAAGCCAAGATGCAATCGGAACTGCGAATCCCATCTTCGGCTGAGTTGTAAATCCGCCTGGAATTAGCCGATTTGCCAACTGATATGAAATCCATTTGCCGTGCCCGCCACGAATTTTTGCGTGCATAGGCAATTGCCACGCCCACTCCACGAACTCTCGATCAAGAAACGGCGAGCGCACTTCCAAACCAACCGACATCGATGCGCGATCGACTTTCACCAAAATGTCATCAACAAGATATGAAGCAAAGTCAAGGTGCATCATTCGCTCTACAAGGCTGTCTATATCAGCAGGCCACGCTTCATCTTCAGTCAATTGCCGCAAGTCGCTCGAGCCAATCACGAGGCGATCAACATTGCCGCCGATACTCGCCAATATTCGGTAATACTCCGACGAGGATTGATTGGCGAGGACTGAAACCAATCGCTCCAACTTGTCGCTCAATCGAGTCCAACGCAGCGACTTTGGCAAGATTGCTTGCAGACCATCAACTGGCTTGCCGGTCGACAAAGCAAACGACAAGGATTTCGCAATCACGCCGCGAAGAGAACGGGGACACCGACGAAAAAATGCCAGCAACATTGGCGTCGTTACATATCTGTCATATCCACCCAAGAGTTCGTCCGCGCCATCGCCCGAAAGCGCGACGGTGACTTCCAAACGAGCCATTGCGCTCAACAACAGAGTTGGAATCTGACTGCTATCTGCGAATGGTTCGTCATAGATTTCCCCAAGTCGCGGCACGACTGCCAGAGCATCACTCTGCGTCAATTTTACAACGGTGTGATTGGTTCCAAGCGCTTTCGCAGTTGCGCTTGCGCGATCAGATTCGTCATAACTCCCATCTGAAAAACCAATCGTGAATGTCTTGATGGGTGCGTGACTTGCACGAGACATAATTGCCGAGATCAACGCGCTATCAACACCACCAGAAAGAAACGCGCCGAGTGGCACATCGGAAATCATCCGCCGCGAAACTGCTCTTTCCAATTGGGTTTGCATTTGAGTCACCAACAATTCATCATCAGCAACAAGGGGCGATTCCGCGGCGGCTTTCGACAACTCTCGCGCGTCCCAATATTTCTTGACTGACGCTTCACCCCCTACTGCCGCGCAGGCGAGCGACATCGACGCCACACTCCCCGCTTGCAATTTGCGAAGATTGGGATGAATGCACTGCGACCCTGGGACATATCCCAATCGCAGGAATTCCCCTAGCGCTCCGCGGTCAATATCCATCGGACCATCCGTGAGCGCACGCATCGCTTTCAGTTCGCTTGCAAAAACAAACGATCTGCCAATCGAGCCGTAATACAGAGGCTTCTTGCCCACATGGTCACGCCCTAGATGCAACGTTTCGGTTTGGAAATCAAAGAGCGCGAATGCAAACATCCCACTGAACTTTTGCGTCGCATCTATCACTCCCCACTTTTCAAATGCAGCAAGCATCACCTCGGTATCACTCTTCCCCCGCCAAGCGATGCGTCTCTGCGGGTCAAGCTCCTTCCGCAATTCTTCCGCGTTATAGATCTCACCGTTGAAGATCAACATAAAGCGATCTGATGCGCTTGGCATCGGCTGATGCCCCGCTGAAGAAAGATCGATAATCGACAATCGCCGATGAGCAAATCCAACTCGGCGACTCTCTTCCCACCACACGCCAGAATCGTCGGGTCCACGATGAGCCAACTGAAGTGCCATACTCGCTAACTTTTCGCGCGGGTCACGCACTTGACCGCGAGGATCAATAAAACCGGCGATACCGCACATGATGACAGCATACGAGAGCGGCGATTTGCGCGACCATATACTTTGCTTATGAGAACAATTTGCAAATCTCTCTTCATATCTGCGTGCGCTTGCGCCGACTCGATGCGTTCATTTGCGCGTCCATCAATGTTTACGCTTGCAACACTCGCATTGACCGCGTCGCTGATCGGATGCGATGGTGTCTCTGACAATTTGCCCTCTGCTGTGATCACAAAAAAGACTGCGGGGATTCTGCGAATCTCCACCACTGGAATGGGAAGCAAGGAAATTGAAGAGAGCGCGGATGCGCTTGCCACAATTCTTTCGAAGTCCAAGATTCCTCAAGTTGTTCAAGCATCGGGTCTTTTGCAATTGCAAGCGGCTGGATTTGGTTCGGATCCCACCATGAAAAAAATGGATGAGACGATGGCCGCGCTGCGAGAGATAGAAGCGAAGGCTATTTATATCGTCGCAGACAGCGATGCCGCGGGAAATATGACAGATGCCCTGACCGAAGAACTTCCACTTGGTGCCGAAGGGGTCATCTTTCTTGTGCAAACAACGAGCACGAATTCGCGGTCCGACATCCAATCAATGGCGGCGAAAACTTTCGGAGCGTCGATCATGGTCGAACATATTGGGCGTGGTTGGTATTGGTTGAAAAGTGATCCCAAGGAAACGCTTCCTGCAACATCTGACCCTGCGATGGCGATGCAATTCGACCAAGCGATGAACGCGCTGCCAAGTTCTGCGATTTCCTTCGGCATGCGAATGTCCGACGAATTGCGCGCCAACTTTGACGAGGCGATGGAAGAGGATTCTGGACCATTGACTATGTTTCTCGCTGGCTTTTCGGAACCTATGAAGTCGCTCAATACCATTTCTGCAGCAATCACCTTTGGACCAAATCCAACAATCCAAGCGGCGATGAACTTTGCAAACAAGGATGCTGCCATGGAATTTGCGACAACGTGGGGCACAACAACTCGAAGTATTGCGGGCATGGCGGGAGCGATGTTGTCAGCGCCAAACGAAGATGGACAGGGTGGAATCGACCCAAAGATGTTCACACAAATGGCGGAAGCGCTCGATATGAAACAAAACGATGCGCAACTGACTCTGACCCTCGATGATGCGGGTTGGAAAAAGTTGATCCCATAAAATTATTCACGCCCCCCTGCCAGCAAGACCCAAATCAGTTTATTTTATTCGCCGAGTCGTCGCGCCGCCGCCAGAAACGAATCATAATTCGCGCGCATTTCGCCCAGCGAATCCCCGCCGAATTTTTCGCGCAGCGCACGCGCGATCTCGAACGCGACAACATTTTCCATCACGACGCTCGCGGCGGCAATTGCGCTGATGTCAGATCGCTCATACTGACTCTGCGTCGATTCGTGTGTTCGCAAATCGACGCTTGGCATGCCACGCAACAGAGTTGAAATAGGTTTCATTGCGCCGCGCACGACGATCGGCATTCCATTGGTCATACCGCCTTCAAGTCCTCCGGCATTGTTGGAAGGACGCACGAATCCCAAATGAGATTCTCCGCGCAGAGAAGCATCAAATAAAATCGGGTCATGCACCTGACTGCCTGTGCGCCGCGCGACTTCGATTCCCAATCCGATCTCGACTCCCTTGAATGCTTGAATGCCCATCACCGCTCCAGCTAAACGGGAATCCAAACGCGAATCACTGCTCGCGCACGATCCAAGCCCTGGCACCACGCCAAAGATATGCACTTCGCACATTCCGCCGACCGTGTCTTTATCAACTTTCGCTTGATGGATCGCAGCGACGATCGCTCCGGATGCCGCCGCATCTGGGCAATACACCTCGCTTGCGTCGCGAGCGGCGCGCAATTTCGCAAGCGTTGCCGCCCGTGGTTCGACAGCACTTGTCGTCGTCAAAGATCCGCGGACAAATCCGAAGCATTCGATTCCAAACGCACGCAACAAACATTGCGCCACCGCGCCCGCTGCCGTACGCGATGCAGTTTCGCGGGCGCTTGCGCGTTCAAGTGTCGCGCGACAATCCATTGTGAGCCACTTGATGCTTCCGGCAAGATCCGCGTGACCAGGGCGCGGGCGAAAAACAGGCGGCGTCTTTTCGGCATCATCAATTCGCGAATCTGCGTTGGCAATCTGCACGGCGATGGGCGATCCAAGCGTCGTGTTCTGCCGAATCCCAGAAAGAAAAATCGCGCGGTCTTCTTCAATGCGTTGACGCGCGCCACGACCATAGCCGCCTTGCCTGCGGTGAAGTTCACCATCGATAAATGCGAGATCGATCGCAACTCCAGAAGGCATCCCTTCAATCAGTGAAATAAGTGCGGGTCCGTGCGATTCGCCAGCGGTTCGATAGGTCAGTTGCGCCACGATGTGATCTTATCTCGATGGAGTCGCATCAGTCGGCGGGCGCTTTCCAGTCCATGCCTCAAACTGATGCGCCGCCTGCGCAACAAGCATCTCCCAGCCACCAACACAGTTCGCACCACGCTGCTCCGCGTGAACAAGAAGTGCGGTTTTCGCGGGTGCGTACACAGCATCCATCACCACCACGCGCTCATCAAGAACAACTTCTGCTGGAAGCGGATTCTGATTCGCGGCGGGCCCGCCATCCATACCAACGCTTGTGCAGTTGATGATCACATCGAATCGCTCCTTTGACAACGCAGAAAGCGCCTTCGCCGTTACATCCAGCGCGGACGCATCGCCGCTTGCAAGTGCAAATTCTTCGGCGATTCGTTTCGCTTTGCTTGCGGTGCGATTTGTGATGACAACAGAAGCTCCGCGACTTGCCACTCCCCACGCGGCAGCGCGCGCCGCGCCGCCGGCTCCCAAGATTGCAACCCTCTTGCCACGAAGCTCGCCATCGCCACCCGCACTGCGCATTGCGTTGGCAAGCGCTTCGACCACTCCATCTGCATCCGTGTTTCTTGCGAAGAGTCTGCCATCGGCAGATTTTCCGATCGTGTTCGCCGCACCAATGCGCTGCGCACTCTCTTCAATGACTCCTCCAGATTCCTTCACAAATCGAATCGCATTTTCCTTATGCGGCATGCTGACGGCCGCTCCGCAAAAATCCAGTGGCGCGTGTCCAAACAATTCTGCAAGCGTCGCTTTGAAAGGTTCCCACGATGGAGCGACACCAATTGCGAAAAGTCGCGCATTGAAATTCGCCGCTCGAAACCAGCGATTATGAATCTCTGGCGACCGCGAATGAGAAACTGGATACGCGACAACACCAAAGACCTTTGTCGACTGATTGATTGCGCGAAAGCCCCAATCGCCCACCAATTCTTCCACCGTCGGTTGACCAAGCGCGGTGCCGTGCTCATCCGCCCGCGCATATGTCAAGAAGCCACCAAACTTCGGAGCCAAGATGCGACTCATCAATCCATGTTCTCCCATACACAATGCGATTGTCGGTTTCGCTCGCGAAGCAAGCAACTCGAACGCCTCGATATTGTCACGAGCGGTTCGTGCAGTCCAGACAATCTTTGCAATCGCACTTCCGGGATCCGACCACATCTCTGCGACCCGCGACGAAAGTCCGGGAGGTCTTCCACGAAAATCATGAAACGAAAGTATGACTCGCGGAGTATCCGATTTTTCCGTACTCGAAATCCGAGCAATTTCCCGCGCGGAATCGCCCATCGGCGCTCGAGCGTGATATGTCGACAATTCCACATCGATGTATGCAGGCGGAGGAACCGCGCTGCTCGCGGCGCGCCATGCTGCGATGCGCTCATCATCACTGCCAGAAAATGCACCTCCCTCGGATTCATCTCGAACCGTCACGATGCAAGGCAGAGGTGATTCTTGCACAAGCCGCACGATTGCGGCAGCAGCGTGCGGATCTTCGGCCAGCGAATCAACACGCCACTCGACTAAATCTGCGCCGTGCGACTTCGCAGTCCGCGCGGTTTCTAAAGATCGACTGACCGCATCTGTGCGTGCGACGGGAATAGCGACGGCGATGAACGTCACGCCGCAAGAATACGCCCCGCTCGTCAACCTGTCGTCGTCTGTGACGCACATCGCTAGCATCACAAAGAATGGAAGATAATCCTGAAATTGAGACAACGGCATACCAATGGATGCGCGGACATCTTTCGGGATTCCTGCGATTTGACGGCGAGCGCGTCGCGATCAAAATCGCCCCGCTGCCTGATGGTCGCTTTGTCGCCCCTGTGATGGTTGCAATGTTGATGGCCGCCGACACTGTGCTGGAACTTCCAGACGATTGTGACACCGACTTGCATCTCATGATGTCTCTGGAAAAATTCGACGAGCGAACAGACCAAAGTGGAAGCGCAGATCGTTGGCGCACCTATCACGGTGATCCGCCAGATGTGAACTGGGCATGGATCACAATTGATGCCGCGAAGTTCCAAGGATATTTCATTGACGGCGAAGTCTTTCAACGCCCCAACACACTTGATAAAGGTGGATCGGTCATTTGTCGTGCGCTGAACCAATCAAAGATCGACATGGTTCGCGCCGCAATTCACGCTCAATATCGCACCGATGCCGCCGACCCTCTCGTGGTCGGAGTCGACCCCGGCGGATTTGATGTTCGTCGGCAATTCGACATCATTCGTCTCAATACCCCAGAAGGCAAAGTGATTTCCGATCAGGCGTCCGCAATTTCTCTCTTGACGGCACTCGCGAAAGAAGCATAAAACACCATTGGTATGCGGCGAAATGTGCCGTAGAATCAAAGATTCACAACGGCAAAAATTTTCCCAACTCGAACACGGAGCTCCACGATGGGACAACACGACGGCAAACAAAAATTTCCAGGCACTCTGAACAGCTCAATGATCGATGGACCCGAAGGAATCGCGGCCCAAGAATATGCCAACAGCTATGGCTCTCCAGGTTTCGACGACATCACGCGTGTCTATGTCACTCAGCGCTATGAGGGATATTCGGCAGAGAATCAGGAATCTTGGAGAACACTGTATGACCGACAGATGTCGTATCTCGAAGCATCCGCATCGAATGTGTATCTCACTGGCGCGCGCTCGATCCGTCTGGTGCGCGATCACATTCCATATCTCGAAGGTCCGCAGTCAATCAACAACTATCTCAAGCAACTTACTGGATGGCAAAGCCGCGCGGTTCCAGGATATTTGCCGGCGAAGACTTTCTTCGCATGTCTTGCGCGCCGCGACTTCCCTACAACCGTGGTCATCCGTCCCAAAGAATCGTTGGACTATCTGCCAGAGCCCGATGTTTTTCACGACATCTTTGGTCATGTCCCACTGCATGCCGACCCGACATTCGCAGATTTTCTGCAAACATACGGACTTGCCGCATCGACCACCAACGATCCATTTCACATCGAACGGCTTGCGCGACTTTTCTGGTTCACCGTGGAATTTGGATTGATTCGCGAAAGCGGAAGCGTAAAACTCTATGGATCAGGCCTTATTTCAAGTCCTGGTGAAAGTCGGCACGCGCTGGAGAGTCCAGAAGTCGATCGACGACCATTCGACCTTGAAACTGTTTGCTCGACCAGTTTCGAGATCGACCACTATCAACCAATCTTGTATGTCCTTGAAAGTTTCGATCAATTGCGCGACGCGATGAATTCGTACTCGCAGCGTTTGCTCAACGAACGAAAACCCGTCGGTGCCGCGCGATGAAGCGAGTTGCCATTCCCACGATTGCCAACAGCGAATTCGCCGCGCGCCGTGAAAGCGTGATGCGCTCGCTTGCTCGCGACGGAAACGCAATCGGACTTGTTCTGGCGGGCGATGCGGATCATTCGCTCTCGAACGCTTGGCGACCAAATCCAAATTTCGAATATCTCACGGGGATTACCGACGAAGCCGGCGCGATACTTCTGCTCGATCCAAGTCATCCCGTGAAGGCGCGGCGCGCGCAGTTGTATCTGCGTCCTCTAAACTCCGAACTCGAACGATGGGATGGTTTTCGAGAACCTGTCAGCGCGGCACTGAAGTCCCGATATGGCATCGAGACCATTATGCGTACAAATTCGTTCTCGCGCTTCCTGCTCGAAAGCGCCAAGCGCGCGAAGCGATTCGCTTGCCTGCATCCGTTTGCCCCGCACAATGCGCCGATTTCCGCAGATCTTGCCATCATTCGCGAAAGCACAACACGAATTCCTGGATCAACAATCGGCGACCAAACCCAACTGCTTCCATCGATGCGCGCCGTCAAGAGCGCCGCCGAAATTGCCTGCGTGCAACGCGCTTGTGATATCACCGCAGTCGGATTCGCCGCGGCGTTGCTTGCCGCGAAGCCTGGACAAACCGAATTCGATGTTCAAGAAGCGGTCGAACACGCATACAAATCCGCTGGAGCGCGATCGACGGCATACAACACAATTTCTGGAACTGGTTTCAATGCGACCGTCTTGCATTACCACGCAAATTCCAAACCTATTCAAGCGGGCGAACTTCTGGTCTTGGATTCTGGCGCCAGCTTCGGCGGATATGCGGCGGATGTCACCAGAACTTTCGCGGTCTCTGGAAAGTTCACTCCGCGTCAGAAATTGGTTTATGACACCGTGCTCAAATCGCAACTCGCTTCAATTCGCGCATGCCGACCAGGCGCCAAGATGTCGGAGGTTGATGCAGCCGCGCGAAAGGTGATTACGCAGGCTGGCTTCGGCGACAACTTCATTCATGGCATCGGACATCATCTTGGTTTGGAAGTGCACGACGCAGATCCTGCAACTGCGCTCGAGCCTGGCATGATCGTGACCATCGAACCTGGCATTTATATTCCCGAAGAATCGCTGGGAGTTCGCATCGAAGATGACATCCTCATCACAAGCGGCGCTCCAAAGGTCTTGACCTCCTCGATACCAAAATAGGCTGGAATTTCAGCGTTTTTTTACCAATCACGGATTGATTGGATTCATCCAGTGGTATATCAGCAGAGTGGTTGAATACAGAACTGGAAATGACGAAATCGTCAACGCAAACCAGACTAAAAATTTGGCGACCTTGAAACTCTCCCGCGCAATCCACTCGCTTGCGATGATGACAAAGAGCAACAAGCTGAACTTGAATCCAATTGCTCCCCATAGTCCCCAAGAATCAATCACCCGTTTCGCAACTGGATTGACTTCCTCTCCTCCATGGCGCTCGAGGATGTACCAAGTCAGCATGACATCCATGCCTGCAAAAAACATCAGCCAAACATATTGTTCCTGAAATCGCAGAGACGGCAGAGAAAAAAAGCGCGGTCGTGAACTCCCCTTTGCCCCACCCCCTTCGCTCTTTGCTTCTGGCGATTCCTTGGAATTTGTTGGATGGGATTCAGACATCAACGCAAATGATAAGGATGTGTGAAGAACGCCGCATCCGAAATGAATGCTTGCGCGAATGCGCCAATGTGGCGAACTCTTGGCGCCACTCGTCACCGTTGTCACCGACGAGCATCCACACGCGAAATGGCTGCACTGCGCAAGCGATCTCACATTCTTCGCCAGCGAATCTGCCCGAACCATTGCGATCTCGGCGGGACTTTCACCAGATGCGGTTCCCGCGACAGCGCGTCAAGCAACACCCCCTCACCGCCACGCGTGTCTAGATCAACGAGTCATGCGCGGATAAATTGTGCGCTGGCGCGGTGTTCAACTGCACCAGCTTTTGACCTTGCAGATTTTTCGCCGCCTCAGGGTCAACATAATCGCTATGGCATGATGCCTTCGCCGCATCCGCACCGACGGCCGCCTTTGTCTTGGATGCAAGTCGATGAATCTCATCTGGTGACAAGACGCCGCGCTTGGCAAGAATGTCCTGCTGCTCTTGCGTCAACGCGCCACTGCGCGCGGGCTTTCCGCGCTGATATTCCTCTTCCTTGCCACTCGCGAATTCTTGAATTTCCTTGCTGATGCGGACGCTGCACCAATCGTGTCCGCACATCGCGCAGAAATCCGTATCGACATCAAGGTCCTCGTCGTGATACGCGCGCGCCACATCTGGATCGAAAGACAACTCGAAATGCTTTTCCCAATTCAACGCCGCGCGCGCCTTGGTCAATTCATCATCGCGGTCGCGTGTGCCAGGAATGCCAAGCGCAACATCCGCGGCATGCGCCGCGATCTTGTACGCAATACACCCCTGCTTCACGTCATCTTTCTTTGGCAACCCCAAGTGTTCTTTCGGCGTGACATAACACAACATACTTGCGCCGTGATATCCCGCCGCGGTTGCACCGATACAACTTGTGATGTGGTCATATCCAGGGAAAATATCCGTCACCAGTGGACCCAGCACATAGAACGGCGCGCCATGACAAAGCGTTCTCTGCAATTTCATATTGTATTCGATCTGATCGAATGGAACGTGGCCGGGACCTTCAACCATCACCTGCACGCCCTTGCGCCAAGCGCGTTCGGTCAATTCGCCGATGGTTTCCAACTCCGCCAACTGCGCTCGATCCGTTGCATCCGCCAAACCTCCAGGACGCAGACCATCGCCAATCGAAAAAGTCACGTCATATTCACGCATCACATCGCAAATGCGTTCCCATCCCGTATACATCAGGTTCTGTCGATCGTTGACCAACATCCACTTCGCAAGCAGACTTCCGCCGCGACTGACAATCCCAATCAAACGCTTGCGAATCAGCGGCAAATGTTCCTTCAAAACTCCAGCGTGAATCGTGAAATAATCAACACCCTGCTTCGCCTGATGCGTGAGAGTTTCCATCACAATCGCTTCGTCAAGTTCCTCCAATTTCTTTCCGATGATCATCGAATAGATCGGAACAGTCCCAATCGGCACGGAACTGTTTCGAATGATCGCCTCGCGGCACGCATCCAAATCTCCGCCAGTTGAAAGATCCATAACCGTGTCGGCACCCCAGCGCTCTGCCCACTTCAATTTTTCAACTTCCTCATCCGTGCCGGAACTGACGGGGCTCGCGCCCATATTTGCATTGATCTTGGTTTTCGATGCGCGACCGATCGCCATCGAGTCCAACTTGTATCCCAAGTGAACTCGATTCGCTGGAATCACCATTCGCCCAGCGGCGATTTCGTCTCGAACTTGCAGAGCAGTCAGATGCCCTTCGCGTTCAGCAACACGAATCATCTGCGCAGTCACGATGCCAAGACGCGCGCTTTCCAATTGTGTGATCGCGACAAATCCACGCGGCGCAACTGCGCGAATGAACGCACCAACGTCAACGCGTGAATGACCAGCGCAGCCCATTTCATGCGATGCGACAACTTCGATTGTCCACCCTTCGGGCATAAAATCCCATGCGGTCAACGCGCTCGGCGCAGGCATACCAGGCGTATCTGGCGAACTGAACGCAAGCGGTCCGCCGATTTGAGCGGCGTTGGCAAAACTGCCAGGCGACGTCCCTGCTGCGGTGGTCGATGGGTTTGCGGCTCCGCGCAAAGGCGCGGCTTGCAATGCTTGATCTGGTGAAATTGCGCTCATATGGTGGTCCTTAAAAGAGGGTCCTTTAAAAAACTTGAAACTTTCAAATAACGAAGGAAAGCGCCCAAAGCAGTGGGGCAAGCGCTTCCCTACGCCGGTGTGAACCGGATCAGGTTCGACGGGTTCTTCTCAGCTCACTTGCAAGTGAACGCCCCGAGCGACGGTACAAGAGTATAGACGCCATCGAAAGTGAAAATCTGATACAATAAAAAAAGCTGTATTATCATTTTAGCGACAGATTATCTGGTTCCTGACCGTATCGGATTTTTTGCCTGTGAATTTGAAATCCTAATCAGTGGATCCGGGACCCTCTTTAGATTCTCCTTCGCTTGCAATAAAAAGAAGGCTTGCGAGGCTCCCGAAATGCTGAAAACTACTTTTCCAAATCGACCCGAAGTTATTCGAACTGCGAATGATGTTGATCGAATACTGATCGAAGTTCTGCGCGAAGACGGCAGATCGATCGGCCGAAATTTTGTGGATCGGACTCAACTTTCAGAGGCAACTATTTCCCGCAGGCTTGCGAAGTTGGCAGAAGCGAATTTGGTCAGAGTTTGTGGCTATGTTGACTTGCAAGAGGCTGGCTGCAATTCAGCTTCCATCATTCGGTTTTCGACGATGTCCTCTCTCGATTTATTTGCGCAAGAACTGGCAAAGAGCCCTTATTTTTATCGCATTGCATCAGTCGTAGGCAGAAGCGAAGTTATCGCGCTTATCGCTGCCGCGACTCCGACAAAGTTGCTTGAGGAAATCGACTCCGTTCTTGCTGCGCATCACCATGCGACCATCGAACAATCTTCAGAGATTTTAAGCATCATTCCTCCCCAAGAAGCGCGAAGGAAGTTCGATCGACATTCTTCAAAAGCGACCTCGGACAAAGTAAATACCCCTCGGCGATGCCAAGTTCACGAGAACACAATTCGTGCGCTACAGCGCGATTACCGAGTAAACGTTGCGCAACTTGCCGAGATTGCAAATATCTCCTCTCCCGCAGCATCTGCGAAGATTCGTGAAGTCATCAACGATCAAGACATCCGCCCTCTTGTTGTTGTCGATCCCCATTTTATAGCGCAAACAATCTGCGCACTATTCCACGTCTCGGTTCGTCGAAACATTCAAAAGACAGCCTCGGTCATCTCAGACAAATTCAATCCTGAGTGGATTTTTATCTGCCTGCAAACTGAGCAGATTCTCGTCGAGGTATCTGTCGCAGACCAAGTGGACTTACATCGTTACCAACACGAACTTTCGAAAATTGCCGGGGTCACTTCTGTCACATCGAGCGTTTTTTCCGCGGTCTACAAGCGATCATTCGATTGGAATTGTGGTCAGCCTACGCATCCGGCTTCATGAGGGCGTTCAACGAGTCCAAGCGCCGATCATCATTCCAAGATCGATGCCATCGATAAACCCGTCATAATTGAAGTCTATGAATGGCGCATCATCGCACCCCCAATTCATCAGCATCAGTCCAAAATCCATTCCACTGACAGCGCCATCGTCAGTCAAATCGAATAAAAGGCTTATTCGATCTCCTTGCGAGTCGATATCCGATCCAGCGCCGAGGGAGATTGAGCCTTTGGCAAAGGTTCCAGTCAAGAGCAAATGCGCCGTGCCTCCAGGAGGCAGGATTGTTGGCAGATCTAGAGGTTGATCCTTGAATCCAGGAGCAGCTGGCAATGGCAATTCATCCGCGAAGTCGAATGATGCAGTCATCTCCATCTCGTTTGGGCCGACGAACACGCATTGTCCTTGAATAGGAATGATCGCAGGAATATCGATCGCTCTCAGCGGAATCTGGAAGAAGTCCGCGGTGATTGTCAATGTGACTGGAATGGCAGCAGTGAAATTACGAACGCCACCACCAAGTGAAGTCATCACAATTGGCGCTAAGCCGTTTTGTGTAACGGTCATCTGCGAAATGCCCCCACCGCCCAAAGGAATCGGCAGCGAGAATCCACCTGGATAGATTGCGGTCGGATTCTGCGTATGAAAAGTGCTGTACTGAAAAACAACCCCAACGTCGATATCTCCTGCGTTTCCACCAAGAAGATCCGACGTGTAATCGGTGATGTATCCGCCGAGGCCTGCGATGGAATGAAGCACAAATGATCCAGTTGGATTCGTATCGATGACAAGTTCGCCGTTTAAGGTCGCAGAATAGTTGATCGGATTATTTCCGCTGCCACCCCATAATCCTGGGATCGTCTTCGTTCCGGTTGGATTTGTCTTGGCAACATAATCCCCTTTGAAGGTTCCAGTGAAAGGAAGTTGGATTTCAATGTTCAAGTTCAGCGACGATGATCCCGTCATCGGCATCTCATAATTCTGCGCTACGGAAGAATGTGAGAAAATCAAAGAGATTCCGACTGCGAGTACAGATAGACAAATCTTCATTTTTAAACTCCTGAAAGTGTGAATGCCCCAACCCTGATCCCGAACCCCGATCCCAACCCAATAACTTAAAATACCACAGCAAATACAAAGCGCAAAAAAACATTCCCATTTTTAAGAAAATCGGCGAATGCGCTCAAAACGCACTCGCCGATGATAACTTCTGAAACCGACCAAAACACCCTGTTTTTGGTGATTGGCGCGGGATTTCACTTCGCCGCTGGAGCCGCCGCTGCTGCCTTCGCGGCCTCTTCTGGTGTCGCAGCGATATACAGCGTCGACTTGTCAATCGACATCACATACTGCCGATTCAGATTGAACATATAGGACTTGGTTGCGACTGCGTTGGCGTCATTCAATTGCTTCAAGAGAAGGTCGAACTGACCTTGAAGATAGTTCTTCTGGCTTTCATCTGGAGCAGAATCCAACTGGCCCTTCAATGTTGCGGCTTGTTGGCGCATCTGTTGCAAATTCTGAACCGTGGTCTGAAAAGATTGGTTTGCCTGGGCATCTCCAAGTGTGCAGACCTTGATCGTCTTTGAAACTTCACTGCCGTCGGTTGGATTTGGTTGCTTGGCGATTTCCTCGGGAGTGAGCACGATAAAAATCTCACTCTTCTCTGGGATGCGGACATAGTTGCGAAGGATCGAATATCCATAGGTCTTCGCCATCGTCTGGTTGTCGGTGTCAAGACGCTTGACTGCAGCATCAAGCTGTGCCTGAAGATCATCGTGACCCTTGCCGGCTGGAGCTGCGTTGGTCGCCTCATTCAACTTCACAATTTCTTGGCGCTGTGCCTGAAGCACTTGGACATTACGGGTGAACTCATCATTGGCGGCTTTGCCTTCGATGGTGGAGATCTTGACCAACTGAGTTTGTGCCGCGGCTTGATTGGCTACAGATCCGATGTCGTTCTGTGCAGAAGCAGAAAGGCTGACGGATGCTATGACAACTGGGAGCAATGTGTTTACAAATTTCATAATGACTTCCTTGGTAGAAAACAGTTTTATAGAACCGGCGAAAAGCAATACATTCGATACCAGATCAAAAAGAGCAAAGGATCATACTTCAAACTTCGCACAAATCCAACTCAGCGTGAAGCGACTGGAACCCCGTTTGGCACTGGGTCGCTCTCGGATGCTGTCTTCTTTGAATCCTGATCTGCTGCCTTTGCCTTCTTTTTGCGCTCTTCTTCTTCAACGCTATCGGAATTGCCCAAAATTCCAATTGGGGGAAGGGCTGGGGTTGGTACCGGTACCAAGGATGCAGGATTGGTGTAAGACACGCCACTAGCCGCGCTGAGGTCAAGGATCTCACCACCTAGTCCAGTCAGCAAAGCGACTGTGATTGGCGTTCGATAGATCGTCTTGGCAAAGTTGCCAAGAGTACCTGAGCCGTCGACGTTGCCGGTTGGGTTGGAGAAGGTTGCTCGGCCACCGCTTCCGCCCATTACAGGCGCGGTGCTGAAGAAGACCTGACCACCGACCACATAATCAACCATTGGATCAGTGATAGTTCCGCCAGTGTTGGTAAAGATTGGGCCAGAAGCTCGCGCGAGCAGGGTGATCACATCTGAATTGACAATCAAATCGCCCACTGCATTGACATCGCCAAGCGTTACAGATGTCGCGTTTACACCAGTCAATCCAACGATCACAATGTCGCCAAGAGAAGTCAACTTGTGATTCTGTCCCATTGCAAACACATCGGTGATAAATTCGATATCGCCACCGCCGACAATCGTCGCAACAGTTGCTGGCGTGGCCAGAAGCGTGTTGGTGTTCAAGTTCACATCCACCGCACTCACTGTTGATGCGAGAGCACCGAAGGTGATCGTCTCACCAAAGTCGTTGCCGCAGTCAACCGTGAAGGTTCCAAGTTCAGTGCCTGCAACCGCACCCACCGAGTCATTAAAGGTCACGTTGCCGCCCGCGAGCACGGTCATGTTCTCAACGCCAGTTCCACTTCGGACCGCGCCATTAAAGGTGATATCGCCGTCAGTATCAGTTGCCCTGAACTCAATATCCGCATCCAATTGAGCGCCGCCGTTGTAAATCTGATCGCCAATAGTGGTCACATTCGCAAGGAAGTACGTCGTGAAATCGCCGGAGGTGACAGTCAGGGCACCCAACGGATTCACTCCTCCGACCTCACCCACGAAAGCAACATCGCCAACACCCGCATTCACAACTAGATCGAATGCTCCGTCAATGGTCGAACCGTAGGCGATGTAATCGCCTGCGAGCAGGCTACTTTTCATAACCACGTCGTTCGTCAATTCGATTTCAGTACCGAAGCTGATGAAAGAGCTAGTACTTGTGATGTTGCCGCCGATGCTGTTGGCTCCACCACCGAACTGGTCGAATCTACCACCAGCAACCACATTGGATTCGACCGCAGTTGTAAACAAGTTAGCGTTATCAACTTCAAAGGATGTGCCAGCGGTGTTGTCGCCAACGCCATTGACGGTCAAGTTATTTCCAATGAACTCAAAGTTGTTGGTGAAATCAAACAACTCTTCGAACGTAGTTGTTCCAGTTCCTGCAAGCTGAGTGAAGGCAAACGCAGAAACTGTTGAATTGAATGTCGCGTCGGATGCGCTAATGACCATAATTTCTCCCAGTCGCACGTTGCCACCAACCGCACCTGTGAAGGTGATGTTGCCAGCGCCCGCGGTCAAGTCGAGGAATTGCACGTCTGCGAGTGTTCCATCGAGCGTGCTATTGAAGAGGATGCTGCCGCCACCCGTTGAGGTGAGGGTTGAGCCAGCCGCGTTGCCAAGAACAACCGCGCTGTTGTAGGTCTGATCGCCAGTAGTGAGTCCCAAGGCAAAAGTATTCACGATCGCGCTGTTGAGGTTGATCGTTCCGGCAGCACCAGCCGTCACGGTTAACGCGCCAAGAGAGCGGACTGCACCAATGTTGCCATCGAAAGTCACGTCACCAGATGCATCAACCGTTAATGTTTGAGTGCCAAAATCAAGCGCATCAATCAGGCCGCCGAAGAGGATGTTGCCGCCACCCGTTGAGGTGAGGGTTGAGCCAGCCGCGTTGCCAAGAACAACCGCGCTGTTGTAGGTCTGATTGCCAGACGATGCAGTGTTATCAGTATTCACGATCGCGCTGTTGAGGTTGAT
>SXGU01382457.1_pt1 | contig 18958 bp, 21 predicted proteins | sample 3174531 | NCBI WGS metagenome assembly SXGU01 (sample SAMN11356863, study PRJNA531348) | freshwater metagenome | isolation source: freshwater sample F1-140 | place: China: Fuxian Lake, Yuxi | collected 2017-12-25 | reverse complement strand
CGCTCGTCACGTTCCAGGGCGTGGCCGACCAGTACGAGGGCGGCACCTTCGAACTGCTGCGCCTGCTCGTCTGCGGCTGGTGGGAGCGCATCGGCTCGACGCGGGTATCGGGGATTCCCCGGGCGGGCCGACGAAGCACAGGATCGGGCTCTTGCCCGCGGGGTTGAGCTTCCTCACCGCGAGGTGCTCGAGGATGCGGCGCTTCACCTTGTCGAGGCCGTAGTGGTCCTCGTCGAGAACGCGGCGCGCCTCGGCCACGTCGACCGGCGGCGTTACCTCGAGCTTCCATGGAAGCTCGGCGACCAGTTCCAGCCACGTGCGCAGCATCGAGTGCTCTCCGCCGTTCTCCGGCATGCGCTCGAGGCGCTTCAGTTCCTTCTTCACGTGCTTCATCTGCTCTTCGGGGATGCCCGCGGCCTCGACCGACTTGCGGATTTCGTCCATCTCCGCGGCGGTGTCGTCGCCGTCGCCCAGTTCCTTCTGGATCTGGCGCAACTGTTCCCGCAGGACGTGCTCGCGCTGGCGCGAATCGAACTCGTGCCGGGTCTTGTCGCCGATCTCCTTGGACAGGCGCAGCACCTCGACGCGCGCGCCGAGCAGCGTCAGCACCTTGTCCAGGCGCGGCTTCAGCTCGAAGGTCTCGAGGATGGCCTGCTTCTCGGCGTTCGAGACGTCGATCAGGTTGGCGACCATGTCGGCGAGCGCCGCTGGCGATTCGATGCCCTGCACCACGCCGGCGAGCTCGTCGGGCGCGTTCGGCAGGAGGTGGATCGCCTCCACCGCCTTGCCCTTCAACTGCAGGAAGCGCGCCTCGATCTCCGGCCCGGTGCCTTCCGCCTCCGGAATCCACGCCACCGAGGCGACGAGGAACGGCCAGCCCTCGAGGAACTCGAGCACGCGGAAGCGCTTCTCGCCCTGGATCACGAGGTGGTGCGCGCCCTCGCCGCCGTGCACGTAGCGCACGATCTGGCCGGCGGTGCCGGTGCGGTGCACGTCGTTCGGCCCGACCTCGTTCTGCGCGGGGTCGCGCTGCAGCAGGAAGCCGATCTGGCGTTCGCCCTTGGCGGCGGCGCGCGCCGCGGCGACCGAACTCTCGCGGCCGATGGTCACGGGCGAAACCACGCCCGGGAACAGCACCGCGTTGCGCAGGGGCACGAGGATCAGCGCGTCCCCGGGGATGGGCTTGAGGGATTCGCCCTTCTTGCCGGGAACGGGCAGGGTTGGCGAGGCTTCCTCGCCGGTCAGCGCACGGTAGTCCATGTCGAGCGACGTGGGGGCGTTTCGCTGGATATCAAGTCGCGTCCACGCTCCGCAAGCCGCGTCGTGTACGCTCGCCTGCCGTGGCTTCGTCCCTGCTCTGGTTGTGGATACCGATCGCGCTCTGGGCGGCCTTCGCGCAGACGGTGCGCAACGTCGCGCAGAAGAGCCTGACGCGCGAGCACGGCACCCTGCCGGCGACGCTGGTGCGCTTCATCTATGGACTGCCGTTCGCCGTCCTGTGGCTCGCCGCGGTGATGGCGTGGAGCGGTGGCGCGCTGCCGGCGCTGTCGCCGGCGTTCTTCGGCTGGATCGTCGCCGGGTCGCTCGGCCAGATCCTCGCCACCGCGCTGCTGCTGGCGGCGATGGAGCGCACCAACTTCGCCGTCGCCGCGGCGTACTCGAAGACCGAAGTGCTGCAGGTGGCGGTGTTCGCGGTGGTGCTGCTCGGCGAGGCGGTGACGCTGATGTCGACCATCGGGATACTGGTGTCAACCGCCGGCGTGGTGCTGCTCGGCGCGAAGGACGCCAGGAAGGCTGGCGGTTCGGCGTGGCTGTCCAGGGCCGCGCTGTACGGCATCGGCTCGGGTGCGTTCTTCGCCGTCGCCGCAGTGGGCTTCCGTGGCGCGACGGTGGCGCTCGCCGAGCCGAACGCCGCCATCGCCGGCGCCTACTCATTGGTGTGGGCGCAGTCGTTCCAGAGCCTGCTCCTTGGCGGCTACCTGTTCGTGCGCCAGCGCGAGAAGCTCGGCGCGGTGCTCGGCGCCTGGCGCATGTCGACGCTCGCCGGGCTGATGGGCGCGGCGGCGTCAGCCGGCTGGTTCACCGCGTTCGCGCTGCGCAACGCGCCGGATGTGCGCGCGGTCGGCCTGATCGAGGTGTTCTTCAGCTACCTGATCGCGCGGCGCATGTTCGGCGAGCGCACCACGGTGCTGGAAGGCTCTGGCCTCGCGCTGCTGATCGCGGGCCTCGCGGTGATCTGCCTGCAGCTATGACCCGGTGCGCGGAAGATAGTGCAGCGGATAGAGGCGCTGCACTACCGGACCGTCGGTGGCCCATGCCCGGCAGCCATCGAGGAAGTAGGGCTTCTTCCTGTCGCGCTCGGGCGAGTCCGCGGTAATGACGGTGCCGGGCTTCGGCCAGCCGCCCATGGTCTGGTAGGCGACCGTCGCCACCGGCATCAGCAGTTCCTTCAGGTGGGTGCAGCCCTTGGTCCCGCCGACCGCCTCGTTCACGGCCTTGCGCCAGCCGCCGCCGACCTGCGCGCCGACCAGGCGCTTGAACGCGGGCGCCACCGTGAAGCAGGGATCGTACGGCGCCTCCGCGGTGTCCGCCTCGATGTCGCGCACCACCATCGACTTGTCGAGGGTGACGCGCAGCCGCATGTCGTGCACGTGCTGCCCGGCGTCGCGGTGGCCGCGGTACGGCTCCTCCACGGCGTAGGTCTTGGTGTCGACGATGCGCGCCTCGATGTCCCAGAGGCCGTCCTCGCGCTCGTAGCCCTCGCAGGTGATGGTCCGGGTATGCTTGTGGCGCCGTGGCGCCGGGGCGGGAAGGCTCATCGGGGCATCGTTTTCAGGTGCGGGGCCCGAAGGATACCGCGCAGAAGCTACACTCGCGCCATGGTCCGCCAGCAGAGCTTCGAGGTGCGCACGCCCGGGCGCGGCACGATCGACATCGTCCCCGGGGTCGCGCGCATCGTCGCCGCGAGCGGCATCCGCACCGGCACCTGCACGGTGTTCGTGCAGCACACCAGTTGCTCGCTCGTCATCACGGAGAACGCCGACCCCGACGTGCACCGCGACCTGGAGACGCTGCTCGCGCGCACCGCGCCCGACGGCGACCGCGCCTGGCGCCACGACGCCGAGGGGCCGGACGACATGGCGGCGCATGCGAGGAGCGTGCTCACCGCGACGTCGCACGTCATCCCGGTCGGCGACGGCGCGCTGCTGCTGGGCACATGGCAGGGACTCTACCTGTGGGAACACCGCACCGCCCCGCATGCGCGCAGGGTGGTGGTGACGGTGATGGGCGACGCCTAGGGGACTTCTACTTCGGGCGGAAGAGCGCGCAGAGCTTGTTGCCGTCCGGATCGCGCACATAGGCGAGGTACAGCGTGCCGACGCTGCCTTCGCGCAGGCCGGGCGGATCCTCGATCGACACGCCGCCCTGCGCGACGGCCGCGTCGTGGAACGCGCGCACCTGCTCGGGCGAGCTGCACTTGAAGCCGATGGTGCCCCCGTTCGCGCCGGTGGCAGGCTCGCCATTGATCGGCTCCGACACGCAGAAGGTGCTGCCGTCGTGCCGGTAGAAGAGCCTGGCGTGGCCGGTCTTCGCATCGTTGCGCAGCGGCTCGCCCGCCCCTAGCGTGCCGAGCACGGCGTCGTAGAAGCGCTTGGCGCGCTCGATGTCATTGGTACCGACCATGATGTGGTTGAACATGAACAAGCTCCTTGGTGTATGGCCCTGATCTTCACACAAATCGGGTACAGTGCGCGCCTTTCCCACCACCAAGAGAATTCCATGCCGACCACCTCCAGCGGATTGACCTACCAGGACCTCGCCGAGGGCGATGGCGCCGAGGCCACCAAGGGCGCGCAGGTCTCCGTGCACTACACCGGCTGGCTGATGGACGGCACCAAGTTCGATTCCAGCAAGGACCGCAACGAGCCGTTCGACTTCCCGCTCGGCGCGGGCGGCGTGATCCCGCCGAACGCCACCCTGCAGTTCGAGGTGGAGCTCCTCGCGGTCGACTGATCAGGCGACAGCCGCCGCGCGCAGCGCGGCGAGCGAACGCAGGGATGTCCCCGGGTTGATGTTGCAACCCGACGAGAGGATCAGGTTGCGGTGCCCGCCGGCCTGCGCCAGCGCGTCGGCGACCTCGGCGCGGATCTCCGGGAGCGAGCGCTCCTGCAGCTTCGTCTCGTCGATGCCGCCCATGATGCACTTCGTCGTCAGCCGGCGTCCCTCGGCAAGCGAGGGATTGCCCGGCAGGCGGTCCGACCAGCTGAAGGCCTCGCACGGATAGTCGAGGATGCGGGAGAGATCCAACGGGTTGCCGTGCGCGTGCACGATGCGCACCATGCCCTGCATCGCCTCCAGCAGCCGCAGGTCATGCGGCCGGTGGAAGCGCCGGAACGCGTCGTCGTCGATGCCGCGCGCCGACGGGGGCAGGATGCAGCCGTTGGTGGCATAGAACACGCCGTCCACCGGGATCTTCCTCAGCTCGGCGACGTAGTCCACCAGCGTGTCGGTGAGCGACGAGAGCATGTGTTCGGCCTCGCGCGGGTGTTCGCGGATGAACGCGGCGCGGGAGAAGCCGACGGCGAACAGCGTCGAGAAGAACGGCTCGAACAGCGTGTCCACCAGCGGAACGTCCGGGCCGATCCCGGCGCGCATGCGGCGCAGGCACTTCAGCTGTTCGGCGAACGGCCGCTCGTCCATCGAGCGTCGCGCGAAGCGCAGCATGTCGCCGGGCGCGGCGAGCGTGTCGATGCCCGCGGGCGGAGCGAGGCGGTAGTCGTTCATCGCCTTGCAGATGTCCCAGTCGCAGGCCGCGTGCCAGGCGAGTTGCCGGCGCGCGTTGTCTTCGCCGTCGGCGGCATCGGTGGCGAAGTTGCACCACGCCACCAGCGGCGCGCGGTCCACGGGGTCGCCGCGCACCGCGGCGAGGAAGCGCTCTTGCTTGTTCATGGTGGCGGCATCATACCGGCGGGAATGCGTCCGGCGTGACGATCGCGAAGGGCGCGCGGTGACGCAGCTCGAGCAGCGCCGCGTCCTTGGTGACGAGGTACTGCGCGCCGCAGGCCGCGGCGAGCACGAGGAACTTCTGGTCGTCCGGGTCGCGGCAACGGGGCAGCGCGATGGTCGAGGCCCCCTCTTCCCAGCGCCGGGCGACGGCCCGGCATCGCGCGAGGCACGCCGCCCGCGCCGCCTCGTCCTGCGTGAACCTGCCGAGGGGATAGGCGAGCACGCGCTCGAGCTCGGCCTCGCAGGCCGCGTCGATCCACGCCTCGGCGCGCCCCGCTTCCACCGCGGCACGCAGCGCGGCGATTCCCGGGTCGCCGAACACCAGCCAGTCGAGCCACGCGTTGGTGTCGAGGACGACGCGCGTCACGGCCGCCTTCAGCCGCGCCTGCGGTAGTGCCGCGCCGCCTTCGCCAGCTCGCCGGCCACGCGCTCGCGCAGCGCGGCGGGTTCCAGCACCTCGGCGTCCGCGCCGTGCTTGAGGATGTCCATCACCAGCTCACGGTCGTTCGAGTACGGGATCTGCAGGCGCCACGAGCCGTCCTGTTCGAAGCTCGCCTTCTGTGCCGAATGCCAGGTCTGCGTCGACACCCAGCGCGCCGCATGCGGGCTGAAGCGGATCGTCGCCCACTCGACCTTGCTGCCGCCGAAGATGCCGTAGCCGCCCTTCAGGTAGGCGTCGAGCTCGGCCTTGGGCATGTCCTTCGCGCGCTCCTCGAGCGGCTCGGCGCGGCGCACGGCGTCGATGGCGAAGCTGCGCAGGTCCTCGCGCAGGTGGCAGTACGCGTCGACGTACCAGTTGTCGCGGTAGTGCACCAGGCGCTGCGGCGAGATGGTGCGCGCGGTCTCGCGATCGTCGTTGCGGTTGTAGTGCACGATGGAAAGCCGTTTTCGCTTCAGCGTGGCCTGCGCCACCACCGCGAAGTGCTCGTGCTTCAGCGCGCGCGCCGCCTGGCGCAGCACGCGCACGCGCCGCGCCACCTCCTCCTGCGGGTGCTCCTTCGAGCCGAGGATCGCCGCGAAGCGCGACAGCAGCGGCCTCACGTGCGGGGTGAGCAGGCCAGGCTGCAGGTCCTCCAGCAGGTGCTGCATGGTGAGCAGCGCGTGGATCTCCGCCGCCGAGAACCACAGCCCAGGCAGTTCGTAGCGCCGGCCTGGCCGCGGTCCCTCGGCGAAGCGGTAGCCGTTGGCGTCGCGGTCATACTCGATCGGCGCGTTGAGACGGCTGCGCAGGTACTCGAGGTCGCGCTTCAGCGTCGCGCGCGACACCTCGAGCGCGGCCTGCAGCTCGGTGAAAGGCACGCAGCGCCCGCCCTGGAGCAGTTGGTCGATGCGGTAAAAGCGCTCGGTGCGATCCATGTCAGCCTCCCTGCCAGCGCTCGGCCGCCAGGTCCTTGCGCAGGTACAGCGGGTGAGCCGGCTCGCCGCCGGCGTTCACCTTCAGCGCGTGAAGCTCGACGCCCACCTCGCGCAGCAACGCGACGACCCGCTCGGATCGCCCGGCATGCGCCCCATGGTTGCCCCACGCACAGACCACGATGCCCGCCTCGCGCGCCGCGCGGACGATCGCCTTGTCATTGCCCGGACCGACCGGGTCGGCGGCGGCCTTCATGTCGCCGGGGTCGGTGGCGCGCCAGCCGAACACGTTGGTCACCACCAGCGTGCCGTAGCCCCAGCGCTCGGCGTAGCCGCGCGCGCGTGCGCAGGTCGGGTCGAGCCGGAACTCGTCGGCGGTGCTCGGGTTGAGCATGAGGAAATTCGCCATCGGCAATGCGGCATCCCACTGGCGCCAGAGCAGGTACCGCCACTGCCGGCAGGGCGAGAACGCGGCGCCGCTGGGCGTGGAGGCGATCGGTTTCACGGCCGCGAGTCTAACCGCAGCCGCGCACGGGCACGCAATCCTGGGGCGCATTTGTGCGCAATGCTGGGGCGCACTCGTGCGCAATGCTGGGGCGCACTCGTGCGCAACGCGGTATCTTCGGGCATGACTCTGCTCGTCGTTGCGGACGCCCATCTCGCCTTCGGCATGTTGCCGCTGCTCGACGGCGCCGCGCTCGCGGTGCAGGAGGGCGAGCGTATCGGCCTGATCGGCCGCAACGGCACCGGCAAGTCCTCGCTCCTAGCCGTGATCGCCGGCCGGGTGGCGCTGGACGACGGCGACGTGCGCCGCCGCGACGGCCTGCGCGTCGCCTTCGTCGAGCAGGAGCCGTCGCTGCCGCCGGCCGCGTCGCTGAAGGAAAGCCTGCTCGCCCGCGCCACCGCCGCCGGCGACGAGCGCGAGGGATGGCAGCTGGAAACGCGGCTGGTCGAGTTCCTGCACCGCTTCGGCGTACCGGAGACGCTGGATCCGGCGGCGGCCTCGGGCGGCGAGGCCAAGCGCGCCGCGCTCGCGCTCGCCTTCGCGCAGCAGCCGGACCTGCTGCTGCGGGACGCACCGACCAACCACCTCGACATCGACGGCATCACGCTGCTGGAGAACGCGGCGCTGAAGGGGCCCGCGGCGATCGTCGTCACGCACGACCGCGCGTTCCTCGATCGCGTCGCCACGCGCATCGCAGAGTTGGACCGCGGCGTGCTGCGCTCCTACCCCGGCAACTACGCGGCCTACGAACGCGCGAAGACCGACGAGCTCGCGGCGGAGGCCGTCGCGCAGCGCAAGTTCGACAAGTTCTGGGCGCAGGAGGAGGCGTGGATCCGCAAGGGCGTGGAGGCTCGGCGCACGCGCAACGAGGGCCGCGTGAAGCGCCTCGAGCAACTGCGCCGCGACCGCGCCGCCCGGCGCGAGCGCACCGGCAACCTCAAGCTCGCCATCGACGCAGGCGAGTCCCGCTCCGGGAAGCTCGTCGCCGAGCTCGAGGGGCTGGGAAAGCGCTTCGGCGAGCGCTGGGTCGTGCGCGACCTCACCTTCACGCTGCGCCGCGGCGACCGTATCGGCCTCGTCGGCGCCAACGGCGCGGGCCAGTCGACGCTGGTGAAGCTGCTCCTCGGCGCGCTGGCGCCGGACGAGGGCCGGGTGCGCACGGGCACCAACGTGCTGCCGGCGTACTTCGACCAGATGCGCGAGCAGCTCGACCCGGAGAAGACCGTGGTGGAGACCATCAGCCCGGGTTCGGAGTGGATCGAGGTCAACGGCACGCGCAAGCACGTGATGAGCTACCTCGCCGAGTTCCTGTTCCCGCCGCGGCGCGCGCAGTCGCCGGTGCGCATGCTTTCCGGCGGCGAGCGCAATCGCCTGCTGCTGGCGCGCCTCTTCGCGCGGCCCGCCAACGTGCTGGTGCTGGACGCACCCACCAACGACCTCGACATCGAATCCCTCGAACTGCTCGAGGAGGTGCTGCAGGACTACCCCGGCACGCTGCTGCTGGTGAGCCACGACCGCGCTTTCCTCGACAGCGTGGTGACGCAGACGCTGGCCGCCGAGGGCGGCGGCCGGTGGAAGGAGTATGTCGGCGGATACACGGAGTGGGTCGCGCAGCGCCCCGTGCCCGCGGAGGCAGCCGCGGCGAAGCCCGCAGCCGCTGCGCCTTCCCGGGAACGCGCCCGCGCCAAGCTCAGCTACAAGGAGACGCGGGAGCTGGAGGCGCTGCCCGGGGAAATCGAGGCGCTGGAGGCCGAGCAGCACGCTCTGGCCGCGAAGATGAGCGACGCCGACTATTACAGACAGGGCGCCGAGGCCCTGCGCAAGGACCAGCAACGCAGCGGTGAGATCGACACGCTGCTGTTCGAGAAGCTCGAACGCTGGGAAGCGTTGGAATCAAAGGCGAAATCCGCCGCCTCCTGACCGCACCGTCGGCATGGAAAGGATGCGCACGGCGCATGTCACGCGGTTCTGATACCTTTCGCCCTCCTGCGTCTGGGGAAGCGCGATGAACGGCATTTCGGAACGGTTACGGGCGCTGTCGCCGGCCACCCTCAAGGGCATGCGCCGCGGCATCGAGAAGGAGAGCCTGCGCGCGCTCCCCGGGGGCAACCTGGCGCTGACGCCGCACCCGGCCGCGCTCGGCTCGGCGCTGACGCACCCGCACATCACCACCGACTACAGCGAGGCGCAGCTCGAGCTGATCACCGGCGTGCACCCGGACGCGGACGCCTGCGTTCGCGAGATCACCGAGATCCACCAGGCCGTGTACCGCGCGATCGGCGACGAGATGCTGTGGGTGGCGAGCATGCCCTGCGGGCTGCCCACCGACGAGACCATCCCGATCGGGCGCTACGGCTCGTCGAACGTCGGCCGCGCGAAAAGCGTGTACCGCATGGGCCTCGCGCACCGCTACGGCCGGCGCATGCAGACCATCTCCGGCATCCACTACAACTGGTCGACGCCGGGCCTGACCAGCGAGGACTACTTCTCGCTGATCCGCAATTTCCGCCGCCACTCGTGGCTGCTGCTGTACCTCTTCGGCGCTTCGCCCGCGGTGTGCTCGAGCTTCGTCGAGGGGCGCGAACACGGGCTGCAGCAGCTGGCGAAGGGCACGCTCCACATGCCGCACGGCACGTCGCTGCGCATGGGGCGCCTCGGCTACCAGAGCGACGCGCAGTCCTCGCTCAAGGTGAGCTACAACAGCCTGGAGAGCTACGGCCGCTCGCTGCAGGACGCGCTGACGCGGCCCTATCCGGCGTACGAAGCGGTCGGCATCCGCAACCCCGGCGGCGACTACAACCAGCTGGCGACGACGCTGCTGCAGATCGAGAACGAGTTCTACGGCACCATCCGCCCGAAGCGCGTGATCTTCCCGGGCGAGCGCCCGCTGCACGCGCTGCGCGAGCGCGGCGTCGAGTACGTCGAGGTGCGCTGCATGGACCTCGACCCGTTCGTGCCGGTGGGCATCGCCGCGCGGACGATGAACTTCCTCGACGTGTTCCTCCTGCACTGCCTCGCCAGCCACAGCCCGCCCGACACCCCGGAGGAGATCGCGGCGCTGGGGCGCAACCAGCACCACGCCGCGACCCACGGGCGCGAGCCGGGCCTGCGGCTGGAGCGCGGCGGCAAGGAGGTCGCGCTGGCCGACTGGGGCGCGCAGGTGCTCGAGGAATGCGATCCGATCGCGCGGGCGCTGGATGCCGCGCACGGCGGCACCGGGTACGCGCAGGCGCTGGCCGCGGCGGCGAAGTCGTTCGCCGCGCCGGACTCGCTGCCCTCGGCGCGCATGCTCGCGGAAATGACCTCGGCGCACGACAGCTCCTACACCCGCTTCGTGCACGCGCAGTCGGTGAAGACGAAGGAAGCCATCATGGCGCTGCCGTTCCCGGCGGCGCTGCTGCAGCGCTACGAGCGCCTGGCGCGCGAGTCGATCGACGAGCAGAAGAAGATCGAGGCGGCCGACACCATGCCGTTCGAGGCCTACCGCCAGCAGTACGTGTCGAAGGACCGGCTCGGGATCGCCTGAGCGGATGACGGCCCGCTTGCGGGCTCGCGCCTACTTGCCGCGGTCGGCGAGGTCCTTGGCCCGCGCGGCGATGCCGGCGAGCAGCGACGAGCCGAACACCGGGCTCGTCTTGACGAGGTACAGGAACGCCTCGCGGTTGATCGCCAGCAGCGTGCAGTCGGTCTCGGCGAGCGCGTTCGCGGTGCGCGGCGACTGGTCGACCAGCGCCATTTCGCCGAACACGCCGCCAGTGCCCACGCGGCCGACGACGCCGCCCTTGATGGCGATGGTGACGCGGCCCTCGAGGACGATGTACATCACGTTGCCCACGCTGCCCTCCTGCATGATCGACTTGCCGGCGACGTAGCTGGTCTTCGCCTTGTCGCCGAGCGTCTGCACCAGGCTCGCCAGCACCTTGCGGTCGAAGACCTCGTTCTCCTTCGCCTCGCCGGCGTGCAGCGTGCGGCTCGCCTGCAGCCGCTGGATGGTGGCACGCACCCGCGCGTTGAGCACGCCCATCATCGACAGCGCGAATTCCGGCTTCTGCTGCAGCGCCGATTGGAACTGCTTGTCGTCCATGCCGATCACGGTGCAGGCGCTGGTCGCCACCGCGGTGGCGGTGCGCGCGGCGCGCGCGATGGCGGCCATCTCGCCGAACACTTCGCCCACCTTCACGGTGCCGATGGTCTTGCCCTGCACCTGCATCGCCACCTCGCCGGTCACCAGCAGGTACATCTTGTCGCGCTTGAGGGACAGCATGCCGGCCTTCTCGTCTTCGGCGAAGATGGTCGCGCCGGGCGCGAAGCTCTCGGCCTTCCCGGAGGTGCGGAAGAACTCCATCGCCTGCGCGACGTTGTAGACCTGCCCCGGCTGCGCCGCGGGAGCGGCGGGCGCCGCCGGGGCCGCCGGCTTCTGCGGCGCGGGCTTGGAAAAGTCGAGGTCGTCCATCGTGGTCCCGTGAGCTTGTCGTCCTATCCCTGCCAGACGGCGTATCCGGCTTCGCGCAGGGAGATGGCCAACTCCACCTCCATGTCGCGGGCGGCGTCGTAGGGCATCGGATTGGCGTAAGCATACAGCGAAGGCAGCAGCCTGACGCCATGGTCCTGCACGTAGCGGTTGGCGCGTTCGCCGGCCTTGTGCTTCCTGAACCGCGCCTCCGGCGACAGGCCGGTCATGCCGACGTAGACGCAGGGCTTGAGCATGTCCCGGTCCGGATTGGCCTTGAGGAAGCGCCGGCTGTTCAGCACCACCGGATCGAGCTCGATCACGTAGACGTGGTACCGGTGCCGCCTGGGGCGCTCAGGTCTTGCCGCCACGCTTCAGCAGGTCCTTGAGGTCGGCGAACGGCCGCCCGGTCGCCGAAGCCGGGGCCTTGTCCCTGGCGCCGCCGCCGGCCCGGGCGTCCTCGACGCGCGCGTGTTCGTTCTCGTGGCAGTAGATGCACAACAACTCCCAGTTGCCGCCGTCGGGCGGGTTGTTGTCGTGGTTGCCGTCCTTGTGGTGCACCGTCAACTCGCGCAGGCGCACGCCGCTGAACTCGCGCGCGCAGCGCCCGCAGATCCACGGGAAGAGCTTGAGCGCCTGCTCGCGGTACGCCTGGCCATCGTTGATGCCCGCCATCGCCGCCCCTCACCGCCTGCCGGCGAGTTCCCCGCTCTCGAGGAGCGTCTGCAGCTCCGCCGCGCCGCCGACCAGCACGCCCTTGACGAACACCATCGGCAGCGTCTGCCAGCCGGTCCACATCTTCAGCGCGGTGCGCCGCCGCCAGCCGCCGAGGTAGCTGCCGTACTCGAGGTACTTGTAGGCGAGGCCGGCGGCGTCGAGCAGCCGCCGCGCCTTGCGCGGGAACGGGTTCTGCGCCATGCCGACCACGACGATCTCGTTGGCCGCCACCGCGTCCTGCACCTCGCGCACGAGGTCGGCGTGCTGGCCGGCGACCTTGCCGCGGATCGCGGGATGAAGGTGGTTCTCGTCGAGGATGCTGCGGGGCATGGCGGTCGTCTCCGGTGGAGGCTCGATTCTCCCACGCCCCCCGCTAGAAACTCCACGCCACGACGGGCACGCCGATCAACCGCCAGTGCACGCCCATCATCAGCACCGCGAGGCCGAGGCCGAGAACCACCGCGAGCACGTCGAAGCGTGCGTCGGGCACCACGTCGCGCCCGGCGCCGCGGGCGAGCACGGCGGCGAAGCCGAGCGCCGAGTACAGCAGGATCGCGCCGAACAGCAGCGTGGCCCGCGCGTGCCCGTTGGCCAGGAGGTGCATCGCCGCCCAGACGCCGACACCGATGTAGCCCGGATGCCCGAGGAACCGGCGCAGGTGCGTGCGCATCATCGATGCCGCGACGAGCACGAAGGCGAGCGCGACGACGACGCGCGCGGCGTGCTTCGTCGCCACCCAGGGGCCGAACAGCTGCTCACCGCGAGGCGCCACCGCGTAGCCCCAGACCAGCAGCACGAAGCCCGCCGTCGATGCGACGGCGAATGCCGCGATGTACGCCGGGCGCCCCATCGCGCGGACCAGCGCGGCGCGCAGCGCCGGGAACGCAGGCACCGCGTGCACGCCGAGTACCGCCAGCAGGCCGGCGACGAGCAGCGTCACGTGCTGACCCTGTTGCGGCCGCCTTCCTTGGCGCGGTACAGCGCCTTGTCCGCGGCCTTCAGCACCTGCTGCGGCGTCTTCAGCTTCGCATCCGGCTCCGCGACGCCGATCGACACGGTCACCGACAGCGTCTTCTGCGGCTCGTTCTCGGCACGCCGCTTCTCGCCTTCCTCGGGGTCGCGGGGCCGGTCGTCGGAGCGCACCGCCATCGGGTAGCCCTCGATCGAAGCGCGGATCGCGTCCAGGTGCGGCAGCGCCTCCTCGAGGCTGTGGCTGGGGAACAGCACCGTGAACTCCTCGCCGCCGTAGCGGTACGCCCGGCCGCCGCCACCGACCTCGTCAAGCCGCGCGGCGACGAGCTTCAGCACCTGGTCGCCGATGTCGTGGCCGTGCGTGTCGTTGAACTTCTTGAAATGGTCGACGTCGGCCATCGCGATGACATGGCGCGGCCCGAGCGCCGCCATCGCCTCCTGCAACGCGCGCCTGCCCGGCAGCCCGGTGAGCTCGTCGTTGAACGCCATGCGGTGCGATTCCTGCAGCACCGACACCACCAGCATGACACCCGCGGCGGACAGGAACACGGCGAACACGCCCGGCCGCGCGCCCCATTCGCAGGCGGCGAAGAACGCCACCAGCGCGCCGCCGATGCCGATCTCCATCGCGGACTGCCGCGGCCAGGCGCGCCACGCGGCGGCGGCCAGCGCGGCGGCGAAGGCGATGCGGCCGAGCCACGGCGTCGGCGGGGCGCGCAGCGTCCAGTGGTCGAACAGCGCCTGCCATGCTACGCCGGACACCGGGCTGCGGCCCGCGGAGGCGATCCACGCCACCAGCAGCACTTCGACCAGCGCCACCAGGATCCAGCGGTAGTTGCGGTGGTGCGCGACGCCCCGCTCGTCGAGCAGCAGGACCACGAGCACGTTCAGCGGCACCAGCACCACCATCGAGGCGTACACCGCCTGCGGCGCGAACCCGGCGGCGCCGGCGGCGATCTGCGAGCCGGCGTGCGCCACCAGCAGCGTGGCCGCGAACACCAGTGCGCGACCGCGGTTGAACCAACCCGCCACGGCGATGGCCATGGCGATGATGGCGTAGGGACCGACCTCGCGCAGGCCGGCGAGCGACGGCGGCAACCCCCAGTCGCCAGCCGCCAGCACGATCGCGGCCGCCAGGACCGCCGCGGGCACGACGAGCGGACGCGCCGCGCGCAGGTCAGGGGTCATTTCGGCCGGGAGGCGTAGCCGGTGCGTGTGCCGCGGCCGGCGCGCGGACCGACATCGGACTGCACGATCTTGTGGCCACCGACCCAGGCATCGGCGAGCGTGCGGCCGTAGCGGTCGTGGCCGCGGCGGTGCAGCGTCACGTCATGCCCGCGGATGCGCTGCTGAAGGTTGCGCCTCGCCTGCGCGCCGCCGGCCTCGTTCATCTCCGCGGCATAGACGTCGTACAACCGCACGCGCTCCGCGCCGCACTGCAGGGTGTCGCCGTCCAGCGCCCGGCACCGTTGCGCTGCGGCGTTGAACGGCAACGCCACGGCGACGAGGAGCACGGCGACGCGCCTCATCGCGCTCCCGCGTCAGCCGCCGAGCCTGTCGGGCCGGAAGCCGACGTCGCAGACCTTGCCGCGCTGCGCCCGCTTGCCCTCGAACTCGCGCAGCGCCTTGCCGTCGATCGCCTCCATCGCGCGGTTCTTGCGCTTCACCCCGGAAACGGTGAGCGACTTGCCTGCGAACACCGCAGCCGCCGCGAGCTCGACCTTGTCGGGCAGCGCGATCAGTTGCACGCCGACGCCGCCGTTGGGCCGCACCGGCAGCTCCTCCAGCGGGAACACCAGCAGCCGCGCGTCGCTGGACAGCGCGGCGACCATCGTGCCGGCGGCCGGCACCGGCGCCAGCGCCTTCGCGCCCTGCGGCACGCTCATGAACTCCTTGCCCTGCTTCGTCTTGGTGGCGAGGTCGCCGAGCTTGCAGAGGAACCCGTTGCCCGCCGTGTTGGCGATCAGCAGCGGCGTGTCCGCGCCGCCGAGCCCGACCCAGACGATGTCGTCCGAGCCGGAGTTGACCAGCGAATTCATCGGCGCGCCGTCGCCGCGCCCCGAGGGCAGCGCCGCGGCGTCCACCGTGAAGCAGCGGCCGCCGGAGGCGAACACGGTCAGCGTGTCGGTGGTCTTGCACTCGACTTCCATGTAGCGCGCGTCGCCGTCCTTGAAGCTCACCGCGGCCATGTCGATGCCGTGGCCGCCGCGGCCGCGCACCCAGCCCTTCTTCGACAGGATCACGGTGATCGGCTCCTCGACCACGGTACGCTCGATCGTCGCGCGCTCGTCGGCGCGGATCAGCGTGCGGCGCTCGTCGCCGTACTTCTTCGCATCGTCCGCCAGCTCGGTGACGACGAGCTTCCTCAGCGCCTTGTCGTCGCCGAGGATCTCCTTCAACCCCTTCCTCTCGGCCTCGAGGCCCTTCTTCTCGTCGTTCAGCTTGACGCCGTCGAGCCTGGTCAACTGGCCTAGGCGCAGGTTGACGATGTCCTCGGCCTGGCGCTCGGAGAATTTCCACTTCTCGGAGAGGCGGCGCTTGGCGTCGGCCTGGTCCTCCGACGCCCGGATCAGCTTGATGATCTCCTCGATCTTCGCCCACGCGAGGATGCGGCCCTCGACGATGTGCAGCCGGTCCTCGCACTTGTCGAGCCGGTGCTGCGTGCGGCGGCGCACCGTGCCGACGCGGAACTCCCCCCACTCGCGCAGGATGCCGACGATGTCCTTGGTCTCGGGCAGGCCGTCGAGGCCCAGCCACGTCAGGTTCACCGCGAAGCGCGATTCCAGCCCCGTATGCACCAGCAGCGCCTTCATCGTCTCCTCGGGGTTCTGCCGCGAGGAGCGGGGTTCGATCACCAGGCGCAGCTTCGACTTGCGGTCGGACTCGTCGCGCACCGCCTCGACCTGCTCGAGGATGAACTGCTTCAGGCGCCGCTGTTCCTGCGACACCTCCTTCTTGCCGGTCGGCGGCCTGGGGTTGACCAGCGCCTCGATCTCCTCGAGCACCTGCCGGCACGACACGCCGTGGGGCAGCTCGGTGACGACGATGCGCCACTGGCCGCGCGCCAGCGGCTCGACCGCCCAGCGCGCGCGCGTCGCGATCGAGCCGCGGCCGGTCTCGTAGGCCTGCCGAAGCTCCTCCTTCGACGAGATGATCTGCCCGCCACCGGGGAAATCCGGCCCGGGCAGCAGCTCGAGGACCTCGTCGACGGTCGCCTTCGGATGCCGGATCACGTGAGCCGCGGCGGCCGCGACCTCGCGCAGGTTGTGCGACGGGATGCGCGTCGAGAAACCGACGGGGATGCCGAAGGAGCCGTTCAGCAGGCCGAACGGGACGCGCGCCGGCAGCAGCTGCGGCTCGTCGAACTTGCCGTCGTAGTTGCGGATGAAGTCGACCGTGCCCTCGCCGATCTCGGCGAGCATCAGCTCGGCGAAGCGCGACAGCCTGGCCTCGGTGTAGCGGTAGGCCGCGGCGGAATCGCCGTCGCGGCTGCCGAAGTTGCCCTGGCCGTCGATGAGCGGATAGCGCATCGAGAACGGCTGCGCGAGGTGCACCATCGCCTCGTAGGTCGAGGAGTCGCCGTGCGGATGGTACTTGCCGAGCACCTCGCCGACGTAGCGCGCGCACTTGGCGAACCCCTGCGTGCCCGCGTCGCCCATCGCGTAGAGGATGCGGCGCTGCACGGGCTTCAGGCCATCGGCCACCTCCGGCAGCGCGCGCGCCTTGACGGTCGAGACCGCGTAGCCGAGGTAGGCCTGCGAGGCGTGGCGCTCGATCGGCGCCGAATCGTCGCCGTTGTCCGGCGAGAACATGTCCAGTGTCTTCTTGTCTTCCATGCCTTACTCGAATAGGTCCCGTTGCTTGTGGGCGACGAGCGCCGCGAACTCCACGTCCTTCCTGGCCCTTGCGAGGCTGTCCGCGGAACCCGTGCGGGTGCCCGCCTGCCAGGTGTATTTCTCCTTCGCGCCATCGCCGGCGTGGACCGTGATCCGGCCGAGCTTGGCCTTGCCCTGCCACAGCACGTGCCCGTTGTAGCCGCGCTCCCAGGCGGGCTTGGGCGGCGGCTTCCTGCGAGACGGCGTCTTCGCGCCCTTCTTCTTCGCGGCCATGCGCCCCCCTAAATGTCGGCCTCCACGGTCTTCCAGTGCTCGCGCATCCAGTTGCGGCGGCCTTCCGCCTCGCCGGAGTCCATCAGCAGCTCGAAGGTCAGCCGCACCTTCTCGATCTGCGCGGCGTCGAGCTGCATGCGCACCAGGCGCCGCGAATCCGGGTTCATCGACGTTTCCCAGAGCTGCTCTGGGTTCATCTCACCGAGGCCCTTGAAGCGCGAGATCTCCCACGAGTCCTCGCGCACCTTCTCCTTCCTCAGCGCGCCGAGCGTCTCCTCGAGTTCGTCGTCATCGAGGCAGTAGATGCGCCGGGCAGGCTTGCCCTTGCCCTGCGAGGGCACCTCGACCTTGAAGAGCGGCGCCTGCGCCACGTAGATGCGGCCGTTCTCGACCAGCTTCGGCGCGTGCATGAAGAAGAAGGTCAGCAGCAGCGCCTGGGTGTGGCCGCCGTCGACGTCGGCATCGGTCCTGATGATGACCTTGCCGTAGCGCAGGCCGGAGAGGTCCGGCGTGTCGGCCGCCCCGTGCGGGTCGACGCCGATGGCGGTGGCGATCGCCTGCAGCTCCTTGTTGGCGAGGACCGTCCGCGCGTCCTTGGACATCGAGTTCAGCACCTTGCCGCGCAACGGCAGGATCGCCTGCGTCTCCTTGTCGCGCGCCTCCTTGGCCGAGCCGCCCGCGGAGTCGCCCTCGACCATGAAGAGCTCGTTGCGCGAGGTGTCGTCCGACGAGCACTCGACGAGCTTGCCGGGCAGCGTCGCCACGCCCGAGCCCTTCTTGCGCTCGAACTTCTTGCCTTTCGACAGGCGCGTCATCGCCTGCTCGATCGCCAGCTCGACGATCCGCTTGCCCTCGTCCGGATGCCGCGACAGCCACAGCTCGAAGGCGTCGCGCACGCAGAGCTCCAGCAGCTTCGCCGCGTGCCGCGTGGTCAGCTTCTCCTTGGTCTGGCCGTGGAACTGCGTGCGCACGATGCGCGCCGACAGCGTGAAGCAGGCGCGCGACCAGACGTCGTCGGCGATCAGCTTGACGCCCTTGGGCTGCAGCGTGCGGGTCTCCATGAACACGGCGAGCGCGTCGAAGATGCCGTTCCTGAAGCCGGCCTCGTGCGTGCCGCCCGAGCGCGTCGGGATCAGGTTCACGTGGCTGTCGGCGAAGAGCTCCCCGTCGGCCACCCAGCCGATCGCCCAGCCCGCGCCCTCGCCCGCCTCGATCTCGGCGAAGTCGGCGGCGGACTTCTCGTCGTAGTACTTCTCGCCGGTGAAGATCGGCGCCACCAGCTCGCGGCCGTCGAGCATGCGCTCGAAGTACTGCGACATGCCGCGCTCGAAGCGCCAGCTCTGCTCGGGCTTGTCCTCGACGCGCAGCACGGTGGTGAGTCCCGGCAGCAGGTAGGCCTTCGAGCGCACCAGGTGCTCGAGCTCGCCCATCGGGATGTTCGGCGAGTCGAAGTACTTCGGGTCCGGCCAGATGCGCACCGTGGTGCCGGTGCGCTTGCCCTCCGCCGCCTTCTCGGACTTCAGCTTCTGCACGAGCTCGCCGCCCTCGAAGGCGATGGTGCTCCTGCGCCCGTCGCGATGGACCGTGACCTCGCAGCGCTTCGACAGCGCGTTGGACACCGCGACGCCGACGCCGTGCAGGCCGCCGGAGATGTGGTACACGCCCTCGCCCGACTTGGCGAACTTGCCGCCCGCGTGCAGCATCGTGAAGGCGACCTCGACCGCGGGCTTCTTCTCCACCGGGTGCATGTCGACCGGGATGCCGCGGCCCTCGTCGTCGACCTCGACGGAGCCGTCCTTGAACACCGAGATGACGATGCGCTTGCCGTGGCCCGCGAGCGCCTCG
>SXGU01166215.1_pt1 | contig 18968 bp, 14 predicted proteins | sample 3174531 | NCBI WGS metagenome assembly SXGU01 (sample SAMN11356863, study PRJNA531348) | freshwater metagenome | isolation source: freshwater sample F1-140 | place: China: Fuxian Lake, Yuxi | collected 2017-12-25 | reverse complement strand
GGGCTTGGATGACTTGGGCGACCCGCTGTGTGGTCCACAGTTCCGTGGCAAAACCCTGCGCGCCCGGCCCGGCTTTGAGAGCGCGTTTTAAGCCAACCAAATCGCCTGGGGTTAGCCGTGACGGTCGGCCAGCCGTGGGCGATTGCTTGAGGGCAGGCTTGCCGCCCTCTCGCCAGGCCTTGTGCCAACGACTCGCCGACTGGCAGGTGACACCGCACCGGCGGGCTACTTCAGCGGGAGCCACGCCTTTGTCGAAGAAGGCGGCCGCACTGAGCCGGCGGCGTTGCAGGCCGTTAAAATCACGCTTTTGCCCTTTAGGAAATCCCATGTCCTATCGGACGGCAGACGCAGCTACCTCATTCACTGTATTATGCAGGAGTCAATAATGTGAGTCAACTCGCCCTTACCGAAACAGCCAAAAAGCCCGGAAACCGTGATTGACATTCCCGCCCGCAGGCAGAAAATTCCAAAAGATTACCCCGACACAAAAGCAATTCTCCCTGAACTGCGGAGCGTCCAGAAAGCAAATTCCTATCAGTAAGCGTCCGTTCCTCCGCGCCTTCGCCGTTTTCGCGGCGGCCACCGCCTTTGCCGCGGTGAGTCGGGAAGCGGCGTGGGCGGTGGACGAAACGCCGCTATGGTCGCTGCAAGCCGTGGCGAAACCCGCACTCCCCGCAGTGCGGCAGAAGGACTGGCCGGCGGCGCGCGCGGATCATTTCATCCTCGCGGAGCTGAAAAAAAACGGCCTCGTGCCGAATGCGGATGCGGATGCGCCGACGATGCTGCGGCGGCTGAGCTTTGATCTCATCGGACTGCCGCCGTCGCTCGCGGAGATCGCGGCTTTTGAAACGAAGTGGAAGCAGAGTCCGCGCGACGCGATCGCGCACGCGGCGGACCGGCTGCTCGCGTCGCCGGAATTCGGCGCGCGCTGGGGGCGGCACTGGCTGGATGTGGCGCGCTACGCGGAGTCGAGCGGCAACTCTCGCAACATGGCCTACGTGCTCGCGTGGCGGTATCGCAACTGGGTGGTGGATGCGTTCAACAGGAACACGCCGTTCGACAAGTTCATCCGCCAGCAGATTGCCGGGGACCTGCTGGCCTTAGCGAAGCCGGAGGAGCGCGACGAGAATCTGCTCGGCACGGGATTTCTGACGGTCGGTGTGAAGTCGCTCAACGAGGGGAATGTCGTGCAGTATGAGCTCAACATCGCGGACGATCAGATTGATGCGACGACCCGCGCCTTCCTCGGACTCACAGTGAGCTGCGCGCGCTGCCCCGATCACAAGTTCGACCCAATCCCGACCCGCGACTACTACGCGCTTGCGGGCATCTTCCGCAGCACTGCGCACTGCACCGGGGTGGAGACGAACGTCCGCAATGAGGAAGCCGAGGGCATGGCAATCGGCCCCGATGGCATGAAGCGCATCGCCGCGGTGAAAGCGCACGCGAAGCAGCTCGCCGACATGACGAAGGAATACACCGACGTGGCCGCCAAGCGGAACACGATGCGCGATGAATTGGTGAAGGCGGGCATCCAGCCCGACAAGGCGAAGCCTGCGGAAATGCCGCCTGCGGTGGCGGAAAAGCTCAGCACGCTCGTGACACTCGACAAGAGCGTCGAGGACTACAAATCGCGGCTCAAGGAGATGAAGGAAAAAGCGCCTGTGCCGCCGCCGTTCGGCATGGCCGTGCAGGACAAGCCGGCGCCCGCGGACAGCCCGCTGTATTACAAGGGCGACGCGAAGAAGCCGCAGGGCGCGGTGCCGCGGGGCGGGCTTAGCACGCTTGCGGTGGCGTTCCGCGCGATTCCGCCCGGCGAGAGCGGACGGCGCGAACTCGCGGACTGGATCGCATCGGCGGAGAACCCGCTCACCGGACGCGTGATCGTGAACCGCGTGTGGCAGCATCTTTTCGGGCGAGGCATCGTCGAGACGCCGGATGATTTCGGCGACATGGGCGCGCGGCCCACGCACCCGACGCTGCTCGACGACCTTGCGTTCCGCTTTGTGCGCGAAGGCTGGAACGTGAAGGCGCTAATCCGCGAACTCGTGCTGAGCCGCGCCTATCGCATGAGTTCGCAGTCCTCAACCGCCGGCACCCAGAAGGATCCCGCAAACAAGCTGCTCTGGCGCATGAACCGCAAGCCGCTCGAGGCCGAGCCACTGCGTGATGCGCTGCTCGAACTTGGCGGCACGCTCGACCGCTCGCCGCTCATCGGCAGCAAGGTGGCAACCCTGGGGGAGCCGATCTCGCCGCAGGGCCGCGAGCTGGGGACCAAGGGCTTTTTCGATGGCGAACTCCCCGATGAGCCAACGCGCCGCAGCATCTACCTGCCGCTGCTCCGGGCGCAGGGAAATCCGGCGATGCAATGCTTCGATGCCGCCGATCCGAACCTCGTCGTGGGCCAGCGCCGCTCGACCATCGTGCCGTCGCAAGCGCTCTTCCTCATGAACAGCGAGCTGGCGCTCAAGCAGGCGCAGGGCCTTGCGGCGCGCGTTCTCGCGGAACCGGGGACGGCGGACGCCCGCATCGTGAAGGCGTGGCGCATGTGCTTCACGCGCAAGCCATCCGCCGGTGAGGTGAAGATTTTGCAAAAAACCATCGCCGCCACGCCGGACGAACCCGCGGCGTGGGCGCGCATCTGCCAGACGCTGATGATGACCGCCGAATTCCGAATCCTCGAATGAACCCGACCCTTCTCTCCCGCCGCGAAATGCTCCGCAGCGCCGCCGCCGGCTTTGGCTGGCTCGCATTCAACGGACTGCACAGCGCCCACGCCACACCGAACAATCCGCTCGCCCCCATCGCGCCGCATTTCCGACCGCGGGCAAAACGCGTCATCTTTCTCTTCATGTCCGGCGGACCGTCCCAGGTGGACACTTTCGACTACAAGCCGGAGCTGACGAAGAAGCACAACGTGAAGGTCAGCACCGCCGCCGACGGTCCCGTGCTGTTCCAGTCGCCTTGGGAGTTTCGTCCGCGCGGGCAGAGCGGCATGATGGTCTCCGATCTTCTCCCGCACATCGCGCAGCATGCGGATGATCTGTGTGTGATCAATTCGATGCACACCGACCACGGCGCGCATCCAGAGGCCATCCTGCAGATGAACACGGGCAGCTTTCTTTTTGCGCGCCCGAGTGTCGGGTCGTGGGTCACATACGGGCTCGGCACGGAGAACCAGAGCCTGCCCGGATTCATCACTATCAGCCCTCAATTTGCGGGTGGCGGAGCGCTGAAGCACAGCAGCGGCTTCCTTCCCGCCGCATGCGCGGGCACGCAGATCAGCGACGGTGGCCCGGGCAACGGCGCCCCGCCGGCATCGCTCAAGGACTACAAGCTGCCCTTCATGCAGAATGCGCAGCTCGACGCGACGGCGCAGCGGCACCAGCTCGACCTGCTCGCGAAGCTGAACGCCGAGCGCCTCCGCCACGATCCGGCGAACGATGCCATCGAGGGCATCATGCAATCCGCGGAACTCGCCTTCAAAATGCAACGCGAGATGCCCGAGGTGATGAGCATCGCGAAGGAATCGCCGAAGACGCTCGAACTCTACGGCATCGGCGACGGCAAGCCGACGGATCACTTCGGTCGCGCGTGTCTCATGGCACGACGCTTCACCGAGGCGGGCGTGCGGTTCGTGCAGGTGAACCACGCCTTTTGGGACGACCACACGGAGATCGTGAAGAACCATCCGATGCACGCGCTCGAAACCGACCAACCCGTCGGCGCGCTGCTCGCCGATCTCAAGCAGCGCGGTCTGCTCGACGACACGCTTGTGCTCTGGGGCGGCGAGTTCGGGCGCCCGCCGTTGCTGAACAAGAACAAAGGCCGCGACCACAACAACGCGGGCTTCTCGATGTGGCTCGCCGGCGGCGGCTCGCGCGGCGGCATCCGCTACGGCAGCACCAACGAAACGGGCGCAAATGCCGAGCAGGACAAAGTCCACCTGCACGATCTGCACGCCACGATGCTGCACCTGCTCGGCCTCGATCACGAGCGGCTCACCTATCGCTACGCCGGGCGTGACTTCCGCCTCACCGATGTGCACGGGCGCGTCGTGAAAGGCGTGCTCGCCTGAGTCTAAACCGCGGAGCGTCCAGAAGGCAAATTCCTATCAGTAGGAAGAGCCGAAACTGCCAATCGAGGCACTTCGTAAGCACATTCTTCCTCTGACCAAGAACTGCCCCGCCGACAAATGCCGCCGGGCGGATTGCCCCTTGTCGACGATCAGCAAACAGAGTCCCGCGCAAAGAGCCGAAGCAATCAACGCCTTGGGCGAAGCCGACCTGGCCTTTCTTGGCGCCTATTGCCACGTCTGCAGGGACATCATGCTGTCCGCGCCGGCATCAAGGACACCCCTCGCTGCGAGTCTGCTTCACCTGTTTCGCCGGGATGCGGGTCGTCTCGCCACCCGCCATCTTCAGGGCCAGTTCCCCGGCCTGCCATGCGGTGACAAAGCCGCTCTTTGATTCGCCATCGGTCAACTCAGTCGAACGTCTTTAAGAAGGGCCACCGCATCCGCGTGGACATTTCGAGCAGCAACTTCCCGCGCTTCGACATGAACCCGAGCATCGGTGAGCCGCTGGCCCAACGCCGCCGTGCCGTCATCGCGACCAACACCATGCTCCATGACAGCGGGCATCCGTCCCACATTCTGCTGCCGGTGATTCCGGGGAGGTGACCGGCGGCCGGCGGGACACATCACATGGTTTACGAGGCGCTGGCTTGGTGACTACTATCGGTGCACTTGCCATGAACGAAGTCACGACCCGCATCGAAGAAGCGCGCGGAGAGCCCGCGCGGCACTTGACCACGACGCAATTGGAGGAAGGCTTTCGTGCGCTGCCGCCAGCTCCCAAGGACATCGGGCAACTGACACTCATCGTTCGCCGCCCGACCAAGGACGCGCGTGAAGTGCTGCTTCGCGCACGCCTCTCACCGGAGGCCGGGTTGCCCGGCGACAACTGGAGCCAGAAGCCGTCGCCCGACCCCACCGCGCAACTCACGGTCATGCAGACCAGCGTGGCGGAGCTGGTTGCCAACGGCCAATCGCTCGCGCTCTTCGGCGACAATCTCTTCGTGGATCTCGACCTCTCTGTCGCGAATCTCCCCCTTGGCTCGCGGCTGCGCGTAGGCGGGGCGGTGGTGGAAGTCACGCCCATGCCGCACGACGGTTGCAGCAAGTTCAACGCGCGCTTCGGCAACAATGCGTTGCGCTTCGTGAATACCAAGCCCACGCGGCATCTCAACCTGCGCGGCATCTACTGGCGCGTGATCGAGGCCGGTGACATCGAGGTCGGCTCACCGATTCAGGTGCTTTCACGGCCCGCTCCCGGTGCGTGATTGCCCATCGGCGGCGTGCTCCAAGGCGCGATTCGACCATGAGATTTGGCCCTGTCAGCAACGGAAAATTTCCCTCGCTTTGCCAAAGAAAGCGCTGTTAGCGTCGCCAAATTCGCGTCCGGAACGCTCCGTTCGCCCACCAAAAAACACGCAATGAAAGCCATCACCACCGCCGCCCTCACGCTCGGCCTTCTGGCCGGTGCCGCGACCGCTGCCGACACCAAAATGACCCTGAAAGACGAGAAGGACAAAGTCAGCTACAGCATCGGCCTCAACATCGGGCGCAGCATGAAACAGGAGGGCCTGGACCTCAACCCCGACGCCCTCGCCGCCGCGATGAAGGACGTGTTCGCCGGCGCGAAGCCGCAGCTCACGGACGAGGAAATCCAGACAATCATGCAGGAGTTCCAGAAGAAGATGATGGCCAAGCAACTGGCTTCCCGCGAGGAAGGCCTGGGCAAGAACAAGGCCGAGGGCGTGAAGTTTCTCGCTGACAACAAGAAGAAGGAAGGCGTGAAGTCCACCGCCAGCGGCCTGCAATACAAGGTCATCAAGGACGGCACCGGCAAGACACCCAAGGCCACCGACACTGTGAAGACCCACTACCGTGGCACGCTCATCAACGGCACGGAGTTCGACAGCTCCTACAAGCGCGGCGAGCCGGCGGAGTTCTCCGTCAACGGCGTCATCAAGGGCTGGACCGAGGCGCTCCAACTCATGAAGGAAGGCGCGAAGTGGCAGCTCTACATACCCTCCGACCTGGCCTACGGCGAGCGCGGTGCGGGCAAGGACATCGGCCCCAACTCGACCCTCATCTTCGACATCGAGCTGCTCTCGGTGAAGGCCGGGCAGTAAGCCTCAACTCAACTTGCGAAGCCGCGTCCGCCAGTCGGACGCGGCTTTTTGCTTTAGGGCGCCGGAAAATTCCTTGCCTCCCCGCCGTCGTCCGCCACCATCCGCCGCACCATGAAAAAGTTCTTTTCACTCGTGACCCTGCTGGTCGCCACCACCATCGCCCAAGCCGCCGCCGACACCCGTTGCGTCGAGATGCGCACCTACTACGCCGCCGAGGGCAAGCTCGATGCGCTCCACAAACGCTTCCGCGATCACACCGTGAAGCTCTTCGCGAAGCACGGCATCGAGAATCTCGGTTACTTCGTCCCGCTCGGCGACAACCCCGAGCGCAAGCTCGTCTTCTTCATTGCATACCCCAGCCGCGCCGAGCGCGACACGCGCTGGAACGCCTTTTTCGCCGACCCCGCGTGGCAGAAGGCCTACAAGGAGTCCGAAGTGGACGGCAAGCTCGTCACCAAGGCGGAGACCGTCTATCTCACCGCGACGGACTACTCGCCGGTCGCGAAGGCCGAGAGCGTGGGCAACCGCATCTTCGAGTTGCGCACCTACGTCACCGAGCCGGGCCGCCTGCCGAACCTTAATGCCCGCTTCCGCGACCACACGGTCAAGCTCTTCGCCAAGCACGGCATCACGAACCTGCCCTACTGGACGCCGCACGCCGACCAGAAGGGCGCGGTCACTCCGCCTGACCCGGCCAACACGCTCATCTACCTGATCGCGCACAAGGACGAAGCCGCGCGGCAGGCATCCTTCGGAGCCTTTGGTAAAGACGCAGACTGGCAAGCCGCGCGCAAGGCCTCCGAGGAGAAGGCCGGCGGTGCACTGACCGTGAAGAACGGCGTGAAGTTCGTCCTGCTCAAGCCGACGGATTACTCGGCGGTGAAGTAGGCCGTGCCGGCGGCTTCCAGTCGCCGTCCGGAGCGAACGAACTGAAAGGCCGGCAACTGCGAGTTGCCGGCCTTCGCTTTTGGAACGGGGCGGGGTGGGGCGCGGTGTCCTCACCGCGCCGACGAACAACGGGGGTGTGGGCGTGGGCCGACCCACCAGAGGTGTCCCGTCAGAATGAGCATGACGGTCGCCTGCGCGAGGGCGCTTGAGACCGCCGAAATCAGAACTGCCACTGTGGTTCTCCAACTTGGGCCGTAGCGGCATGTCTCCCAAAGGCCGAGCAACACAGCCATCGGCCCACCAAACATCGCTGGAAGAATGCCCAAGAGGTAGAGGTAGACTAAGCGGTATTGGACCCCGAGCGACATCAGCACCGTGAGCAACGCTACGCGGTGCTGATACGTAGCAGCATTCAACCGCTCTCAGGAAGGGCGCGCCGCATGACGTTTCGGGCAGCCGCACTCAATGTGGTGCAAGGTTGAATCCCGCCTGCGTCCGCTCCAGCTCCGCCTTCAGCGCCACGCGCAGCTTCGCCAACCGCTCCTTCGCTGCCGGCGCGGCGATGCGGTTGGTGAGTTCGTCCGGGTCGGTCTTCAAATCGTAGAGTTCGTCGCCGGTGCCGGGCTTGAGGTAGTGGATAAGCTTCCAGCCGTCCTGCACCAGGGCGGCATACCACGGAACGTTGTTGTAAATCGCCTTTTCCGGCTCGCTCTTCACCAGCTTCGCGACGCTGGAGCCGTAGTCGTGGCCGGTGAATTCGTAGAGGCACGGGTGCGGCCACGCAGCGGCGGGATTTTTCAAGAGCGGCGTGAGGTCGCGACCATGCATGGCCCACGGGATTTTCACGCCAGCCTGCGCGGCGAAGGTCGCGACGAGGTCGGGCGCGTTCACCGGCACGTTGCACACCTTGCCCGTCGGCGTGAGGCCCGGCTGCGCGATGATAAGCGGCGAACGATACGTGGCGTCGTAAGGGCCGAGCTTCGTGCGGAAGCCGTGCTCGCCCATGCCGAAGCCCTGGTCGGCGGTGTAGATGACGATGGTGTTTTCGAGCTGGCCGGTTTCCTTCAGCGCGGCGAGCAGCTTGCCCACGCCTTCGTCAATCGCCGGCACGCACTCATTCATCTGCCGCACAAAGGCCGCGTGCGTCTGCCGCTGCTTGCCGCTGGTGTCACCGAACTTCTCGCCGCTCTTGCTCGCGACGGGCTTGCCGTCGGCGTCCTTGGCCCACGCCTGCGTGTCGTCGAGGTAGGCCGGCTTGCCGGGGCGCGGCGGGAAAATGTCTTTGGGCACGGGCACCTCGGCGTTGGCGTAAAGACCCTTGTGCCGAGCAGCGGGCTTCGACGGGCCGTGAATGCTGCCGTAGCAAAGCCAGAGGAACCACGGCTTGTCCGCCGCGCGCGTCTTGCCGCGAATGTAGTCCTCGGACCATTGCGTGTAGTTGTCGGCGGGATAGCCGTCCACCCATTCCTCCTTGCCGTTGATGGCGAGGAGCTGGCGCTCGTAGTAGGCCCCAGCGTTCTCGGGATGCAGCGGGCGGTTCCAAACAATTTGATGGTCCCAGTCACGGCCCCAGCCGGCGTCCACGCCCGTGTGCCATTTGCCGATCTGCGCCGTGTGGTAGCCGCTTTTCCGGAAGACGGCGGGCCAGAACGGCGCTTGCTTCGGGTCGTAGGCGCTCGCGGGATACTTGCCCTCCATCCTCATGCTCTCGACGCCATGCGGGTGCCGGCCCGTGAGCACCGCCGCGCGCGACGGCATGCACCACGCGCCAAGATACGCCGCGTGAAAGCGCACGCCTGCCGCCGCGAGTCGGTCAATGTTCGGCGTCTTCACCCAAGGGAAGGACTCCGGGTAGCAACCGACCGTCTTGTAAGACTGGTCGTCGGCGTAGATGAGAAGGATGTTCGGGCGCTTGGGCGCGGCGGCGTGGGAAGTATTCAGTAAGCAGTGTTCAGTGTTCAGTGCGGCGAGCGTGAGCAGCAGGAGGAACGAACGGCGCGGGAAAAGGGCGGTGGGTTTCATGATGAGCTTCGGGCATTGGCGTTCGACTAAATACTGAATACTGAAAACTGATTACTTCTTCTTCCCCGCCTTCTTCGCCGGGGGCGCTTCGAGCTTCGCCTTCAACTCCGCCGCGAGCTTCTCCTCCTGCGCCTTGAGCCAGATCTCGTAGCCCTTGTTGCGTGCGCCGACATACTTGTAGGTGTCGAAGATGGCGGCTTCGCCGAGGGCGCGCGGGTCTTGCTCATCGCGCAGCAGTTGCATCATCTGGTAACGCAGCGCCTCGAGCTTCTCGCGGTGCGCAAGGTCGTGCGCAAGGTTGTTCACGGCCTGCGGGTCGCGGCGGAGGTCGTAGAGTTCGTCGGACTGGCGCTTGCCAAAGCACAGCTCGTAGAAGTGGCCACCCAACAGCTTGATGACTTCCTTCGATGGGCCGGGGTCACAGTTGCCGAAGTCGGTTTCGGGATTGCCCACGGGCCAGCGTTCAGGGTGGAAGTTGTGGACGTAGAGGAAATCCTTTGTGCGCAGGGCGCGGACGGGATAGCCGAAGTCGTTCGGGCGGCCGAGGTCGTGGCGCTCCTTGCCGGCAAGAAGCGTGTCGCGGTTTTCGATCCAGCCGGATTTGTCGGAGCGCAGGATGTTCACGAGGCTCTTGCCGGTCATCTGCTTGTGCGGCTTGAGGCCGGCGAGTTCCATCCACGTCGGCGCGAAGTCGCGCACGTTGATGAAGTCCTCCACCACGCGGCCCGGCTTGATCGCCTTGCCCCAGCGCATCGCGAGCGGGAGGTGGAAGCCGTCCTCGTGGATTTGACCCTTCACGTAGGGAAACGGCATCCCGTGGTCGGACGTGACGACGATGAGCGTGTTCTCCAACTGCCCGGCGGCTTCGAGCACCTTGAGGGCCTTGCCGATTTGCGCGTCGGCCCACTCGACCTCGACGGAGTAGTCGAGCAAGTCGCGCCGCACGATGTCGGTGTCCGGCAAATAGGCGGGCACCTTCACGTCCTCTGGTTTCTTGCCGAGGCGCACGCCGGAGTTCCACTCGTAGGCCCGATGCGGCTCGGAGAAGCCCATCCAGAAGCAGAACGGCTTGGCCCTCTCGCGCTGTTCGAGGAACGACTCAAAGTTACTCGCATAGTCATTTCGCCCGATGCCGCTGGCGATTGGCTCCTGCGTGAACTTGTCGAAGCTCGGCCCCGCCGGATTGCGCGTGCGCTTCGCCAGCGTCTTGAAGTCGCCCGGTCCCCAGCCCTTGCCCGTGAGGCCGACGTTGTAGCCGGCCTTCTCCAGCAAATCGGGATACACCTCAAAGCCGTCCGGGAAGTAACCGCCGTGCGACACGGCCTCCTTGAGCTGCCAGGTGTTCCGCCCCGTGAGAATGCTCGCGCGGCACGGGCTGCACTTGGGGTTCGAGGTGAACGCGTTCATGAACAGCACGCCCTCACGCGCCACGCGGTCGAAGTTCGGCGTCTTCACCCAGGTCGAGCTATAAGCCCCCGCGTCGCGCCAGCCCCAATCGTCGAAGATGATGAAGAGGATGTTCGGGCGCGGCTCGGCGGCGGCGAGGGAAGTATTCAGCAAGCAGTGTTCAGCGTTCAGTAGCAGAGCCGCGAGCAGGACGGCGAACCACGGGCGACGCGGGAACCGGATGAGCAGGTGCATGGTGCGCGGGTTTGTTTGACGGAATACTGGACACTGAAAACTGACCACTGGTTACTTCTGGATTGGCGGCAGCTTCGCTGCGAGCACCGCCCGCAATTCTTTCAGCACCGCCGCGTGCCTCGGGTCGTTCGCGAGGTTGGTGAACTCGCGCGGGTCGGCGTCATGGTCGTAGAGTTCGATGCCGTTCCGGCCCTCGTCCCACTCCGTGCAACGCCAGCGCGCAGTGCGGACGCTGCGGCCCCAAAATTCCGCCTTCGCGCCGCGCCGGGCTTGGGTGAACGCGCCTTCGTGGAAGGCTGTCTTCGGGTCGTTCAGCACTGGGCGGAGCGACTTGCCCTGCAAGCTCGCAGGCGCGGGCACGCCGGCGAGGTCGCAGAGCGTGGGATAAACGTCGAGCAGTTCGACGAGGCTCGCACTGCGCTGGCCATTGCCCTTCGCGCCGGGCGCGGAAACGAGGAACGGCACGCGCGCGCTTTCCTCGAAGAGACTGCGCTTGTGCCAGAGCCCGTGCTCGCCGAGATGCCAGCCGTGGTCGGCGGCGAAGATGACGATGGTGTTCTCCGCGAGGCCCAGGCGCTTCAACGCATCCAGCACGCGGCCCGCCTGCGCGTCCATGAAGCTCACCGTCGCGAGGTAGCCGCGAATGGCCGCGCGGCGCTGCTCCGGTGTGGTCGTGAGCGCGTAGCCGGGCACGGAGCCGTTGCGCGCGGGCGCGGGGATGTCCGCCTCGTCGTCGGCTGGCTCGGCCGGGAGCTGGATGGAGTCGAAGGGATACAGGTCAAAATACTTCGCGGGCGCGACCAGCGGCAGGTGCGGACGATGAAAGCCGACCGCGAGGAAGAACGGCTTCGACGGGTCGCGTTTCTCCAACCACTCGACGGCGGTCTTCGCGAAGTTCCCGTCCACGAGGTCGTCGTCCGTGCCGGTGGTCTCGGTCCACGGCAGTCCTTCCTTCTTACCAGTCGCGACCTTCACCATGCTCTCGCGCTTCGGCGGGTAAGGCCGCTCGTCCTTGAACGGCGTGCCGAAATTCCATGCCCGCGGGTCGTCCATGCTCTCCAAGCCCGAGGGAACGCCGAGGTGAAAAATCTTTCCGCAGCGTGCCGTTGCGTAGCCATTGCGGCGGAACTGATGCGGCAGCGTCACCACGCCGGGAATATTCTTGTAGAGATTGTCCGCGTTGTCCGTGACGCGCGTGGTGTGCGGGCGCAGGCCGGAGAGCATCGAGGCGCGCGAAGGATTGCAGTGCGGGAGCTGACAGTAGGCGCGCTCAAACAGCACGCTGCGCTTCGCGAGCGCGTCGAGGTTCGGCGTCTTCGCCACCGGATGCCCGTAGCAGCCGAGCGTGGCCGCGAGGTCATCGGACATGAGCAGGAGCACGTTCGGCTTCGGCGCGGCGAGTGCGTTCAACGCAGAGACACAGAGGGCGCAGAGGAGTGCAAAGAGGGGGCAACGCGGCGGCTTCATGGGTGGAGAATGCACGACGGATGCGCAGGCGTGAACACGGATTTGTCAGGCGACCGTGGGCGGGAGACTCTTGTCCCGCAGTCGGCCAGCGAGGCGAGATTCCCACAGCGGACAGGAGTGTCCGATTTACGACGCTCACCTCGGGTCGCGCCCATACACGCCGTCTTTCTCCGCCACGGGCAGCCGCGGCCTCGACGCCGCCGGGCGGTCCTCGGCGAACCACTGGTTGCCCTCGAAGCGAAACGTCTCCGGCGCGGTGCCGCCGCCCACGTTCACCACCTCGCGGACTTGCGCGGCGCGGAACACGATGCGGTTGCCCTTCACCAGCCCGTTGCGGCTCGGCACGAACCGCGCGTCCGTCGTCTCTTGCAGGATGCGGAAGACCCACCGCTCCGGAAACAGCACCGTGTTGCCCGTGAACTCCGCGCCGTCCACGCCCACGAACGCCGCCGCGCACAAGCTGCCTTCAATGACATTGTCGCGGGCAATCAAGCGGGCCGCCTCGTGCTTCGCGTCCGTCGGGCGGAAGAAGGCCATGCCCGTCGAGCCACCGAGGTTGAGCGCGCGCTCGCCGGCGTTCGTGAAACGGCACTTCTCCACCGTTACATCCGCGCTGCCGCCCTTGGCCTGCACGCCCGCCGTCGCGGTGAAGCCCGGCTTGCCCGTGAACCGGCAGCCCGTGATGAGCACCTGATGACAGCCCACGAGGTCAATGCCCTGTCCGCCCCAGCCCGACACCGCGCAATCGCGGATGGTCAGGCCCGTGATGCCCGCCGCCTTGATGCCGTCATGGTTGCCGCGCGGGCCGATGTCGCTGACCTCGACGCGCTCCAGCGTCACGCCGCGCGTGGGCCGGGCCGATTGCCCGCCGTCGTCGAGGTTCAACCCGCCCGCCCGCTGGCCGCTCACGCGCAGGTCGCGCACCGTCAGGCCGTCGCACCGCGAGAAATGCCAGCCGCCGCTGCCGCCCTTGAAGAGCGGCTGGTTCTTCGCGTCCAGCGCCTCCACCGTCAACCGCGCCACGCCACGCACCGACTGCCCGCCGGGATATTCGCCGGGACCAATCTTCAAGGTCGTGCCCGGTTTCAGCGCACCGACCGCCGCCCGCAACTGCGCCGCATCCCGCACAACCACGACTGGGCCAGCGGTCTCGGCGGCGTGAGTAACCAGCAGTGTCAACAACACGGCCAGCAAGGCAAACAGCAGCTTCATAGAAAGACAGAGGTGGAAACTCTTGCGCCTTCTTGCCCCTCTTTGTGGCTCACCGTTCCGCCTTGAGTGTGGCGATGAGGTAGTCCTCGGTCTTCGCGTGCTTCACGTCGGGCGCGCCGGGATAGACGAGTTCGCAGGTGACGCCGATGGCTTTGCACTTCTCCTGGAGCTTCACGCCGTAGTTGGACGTGTGCGTGGGGTCGCGCTGCTCTTGGCCGAGCGCGGGTGTGTCGGAGTAGGTCATCCAGATGGGCGGGTCGTCAGCGGTGACGTGCTCGATGGGGGAATACCTCTTAATCCACGGCAGGACCGACTCGCGCCCGGCAAGGAACGCGGCGAACTGCGTGTCGCGGGTCTTGTTGTCTTTCGGGTCCGACATGAAGCCGAAGGCGTGGCCGCCGTAACGGCTGTTGGGCGTCCACTCCTTCAGCTCCTTCGGGTCGAGCGAAGTCTGCGCGCCGATGACCGCCGCGCACCAGAGGCGCGTGGATTCGCGCGCGACGGGGTCAGTGCTCTTCGCATCGGCGAGGTCGGCGTGGAAGGTGAGCCACAGCGATGAACACGCGCCCGCGCTGCCGCCGGTCGCACCAATGCGTTGCTTGTTGATGTTCCACTCGGCGGCCTTGCTGCGCACGAACTGGAGCGCACGCGCGGCGTCTGCGATGGGCCACTCGACGGGCGGCTTCACGCCAGCAATCTGCGCCTGCGTGCTGTAGCGGTAGTTGATGGAGACGACGGAGATACCCGCCGCGAGATACTTCTCCAAGCTGGCGACTGTCTTCTTGTCGCCCGCCACCCAGCCGCCGCCGTGGATGTGGAAGACGACAGGCGTGGGTGTCGCGGAGTCGGCCTTGTAGAAGTCCAGCACCTGCCGCTCATGCGTGCCGTAGGCGACGTTCGCCTCCGTGGGCGCACGCTGGGCTTCGGCGGGCTTGGCGGCGGGCTTGGCCTTGGGGTCAGCTTTCTTTGGCGCGTCCTGCGCGGAGGATTGGCCGCAAAGAACGAAAAGTGACGCAAAGAGGGGAAGGAGGCGAACTACTGGTTTCATGGCGGTGGAGTGTGTGCCAACTGGAGCCGCGCGGCAATGTGGCAATGCGCTCGTCTTGGACTGCGGCGGCGTTGCTTCGTGGGGCGGACACTCATGTCCGCTGTGCGACGGTTGAGCCTTGGGGCTGCATACGGACAGGAGTGTCCCGCTTACTGCTGCTTGGCCTTCTTGGCGGGGGCTTTCTTCGGGGCGTCCTGAGCTTCGAGGAAACGCTTCCAGTTCACGGGCACGTCGTTGGCCTGCTTCGCTCCCGGCGTGCTGCGGCCTTCGCTGACCAGCTTTTCCATGACGGCGGTGAGTTCGGTGACGAGGGCGGGTTTCTCGGCGGCGAGGTTCTTGGTTTCGCCGAGGTCGGCGGCGAGGTCGTAGAGTTGCACGCGGGGCGCGGCGTTCTCTGCCTTGGCCGCGCCGCCGCCGAAACCGCCGCCCGCCTGACCGAAGATGATTTTCCAATCGCCTTGCCGCAGCGAGGGCAGGCCGCTCGACGCGTGACTGATGGCATGCTGGCGAATCGGCTTTTCCTCGCCGCGAAGGAGCGGCAGCAGGCTAACGCTGTCCTCGCCCACAGTGGGCGGGAGTTTTGCGCCGAGCACATCGGCGAAGGTCGCCATGAAGTCCGCCTGCATCACAAGTTGGTCGCAGCGTGTGACGGGTTTCACCACGCCGGGCCAGCGCACGATGAACGGCACGCGATGCCCGCCCTCCCACGCGTCGGCCTTGTAGCCGCGCAGCGGGCCGCTGGGGAAATGACCCTTCGCCTCCATGTCCTTCGCGCCGATGTAGGGCGCGCAGCCGTTGTCGCTGGTGAAAATGACGAGTGTCTTCTCCGCCGCGCCGCTCTTGTCCAGCGCCGCCAGCACGCGGCCGACGGCCGCGTCGGTCTCCATCACGAGGTCGGCGTAGTCGCCAAGGCCGCTTTTGCCCTTCCACTCCTTGTTGACGGCGAGCGGTGTGTGCGGCGAGGTCAGCGGCATGTAGAGGAAGAACGGCTCCGCCTGCTTCGCGCTGCGCTCGATGAACGCGCACGCGCGGTCGGTGAGTGCGGGGAGAATGCCTTCAAGCGTCCAGTCCTTCAGCGCGGGGCCCTGGATGCTGGCCTGGTTCTTTTCCAGCCGCGCGGGCGCAAGCAGCTCGCTGGGGATGCCGACGGTGAGGTCGTTCTCGATGAAACAGTAGGGTGGCCAGTTCGGCACGTCGGTGCCGAAGTAGGTGTCGAAGCCGCGAGTGGTCGGGCCGCCGCCGATGGGCTTGGCATAAACTTCCTTCCACGCGGCGCGGTGCGCGTCCGTAACGGCAGTGGTGACTTCACCGCCGCCGCCGGCCTTGCCGCCGAACCCGGTGAAGAGCGGTCGCTGGTCCGGCGTGATGGCCCAGTCCCAGCCGAGATGCCACTTGCCGATAGCGCCGGTGCGATAGCCATGCTGTTTGAGCAGGCCCGCGAGTGTCAGTCGGTCCGGCGCGATGAGTGGCCGCTCCAAGTAGCCGACAATGCCCGTCTGCAAGCGCGACCGCCAATGGTAGCGCCCCGTGAGCAACGTGTAGCGCGTGGGCGAGCACACGCCGCTGCTCGTGTGCGCGTCGGTGAAGCGCATCCCTTGCGTGGCGAGCCGGTCGAGGTTCGGCGTCGGGATTTTCCCGCGCTGCGGGTTGTAGCACTGCACGTCGCCGTAGCCGAGGTCGTCGGCGAGGATGAGAAGGATGTTGGGCTTGGCGGGCGCGGCGAGAGATTGGCCGCAAGCGAGCGCAAAGAGCGCAGTGAGAAGAAGGTGAGCTGGTGTCATGGGTTGAGGGAGGCTGGAGATGTTTACTTCGCCGACTTCTTCGCGGTGGGCTTGGTTTCCACCTTGCAGTCCGGGTCGCGTGGGACGGCGGAGCCGGTCTGCTCGACGGGATGCGTGAAGAGATAGCGCCAGACGTCCTCGTGGATGAACTTGCCCGCCGCGTCCTTCACTGCCGCCCCGCCGGGCACCACGGAGCTGTGCGCGCGCTTGGCGTCGCCCTTCACGTTGGCGTCGGTGATGAGGCGGCGGGTGTGGCCGTAGGGCGCGGCGACCTTGTCCACATTCACGATGGGGCCGAACTGGTGCAGCCCAAGCAACTCCCACGAGCGACAGTAGTGGTCTCCGGACCAGCCACCGTCGAGCACATGGCTGAAGGCGAAGTAGCGGTTTGCTGGCGTGGCAGACGGCAGCGCCTGCCAAAGCTCGGCTTGGTCGCGCGGCCCGCAGAACATCACCACGCGGTCCACCTTTTGGTGCTTGGCGAAGCGCGCCGCCGTGGTCGAACCGTGCGAGCTGCCGGCCATGATGACGCGGTCCCAGCGTAGACCGGCCTTATCGTCCGTGAGAAAGTAATCCCAGCGGCTCGCCGGGTTTTCCTTCGCCAGCCATTTCACGAACTGCAACGCGCGCTCCATCATGCCGTCCGGCTTGGGGATGCTCACCAGCGGGCTGAAGTCCTCGCCGGTCGCGGCTTCGAGGCGGATTTTGCCGAGCAGCAGCCCGTCGTCGCCGGGCGACTGGTCGCCGAACTTGCCGAACCAGCCGTTCGCGTAGTGGACGCGGACGGCGTGCAAGCCGTAGCTGTTCACGCGCTCGAACAGGCCCGCGCTCTGCCCCATCAGCCAGATCACGAGTTTGCCCTGAGGTTTCACGCGTGTGTCCACGGATGCGTGCTGTGTGTCCTCTGGCTTGCCGTCCTTCTCAAACAGGAACCCGATCTCCGGGTGCGGCTTGGCGCGAGGATCGATCTGGCTGGCGCGAGCGGTCAGCGCGTAACGCTTTGGCGTCGGGTCGTTGAAGGTCAGTGGCGGGTCTAAGGCGAGGGCTTGGCCGCGAAAGGACATCAAAAGCGGAGCGCAAAGGACGAACAAACGTGCAGAGTTCATGCGCTGGAGGTTAATCACAAACGGACACGCGTGGAGACGGATTTGTGTCGCTCCGCATGGCCGCCGCAGCCCCTTGAGCGACTCACTCCGTAACCGCTGCACGATGGCCCGCCGCCACGCGCAGCTTCGCTGCCTCCGAACTGGCACATCGATAGACCGCCTTGAGACAGACAGTGCAGACGCGGATGTCGCGCTCCCCGGCAAGCGGCAACTTGTCCCAGTCACGTGGGCATTCGCCGTTGTCCAGATTTTCACAATCAAGGATGCGTGTCATGGGGCGAAAACTGGCGTGGAATGGAAAAACGTCAAGTCAGTAGGCTGGGTCTGCTTCAGCGTTTCAAATGGCGATCCAGCAATTCCTCCGCTGCAGCCTGCGCTTCCGGTGGATAGCGGTGGCCTTGGCGATGGTTCAGGAGACGGACATGGTCCCTTGCGCCGAGCAACTCATAGACGGGCCGTGCGGCTTCAATGAAGGCCGCGCTCTTGTCGTTGTCGGCGGAGTTGCCGGCGAGCAGCAGGAACGGGCGCGGTGCGATGAGCGCGATGAGTTCGTGGTGCTCGCGCGCGAAGCCCGGCTGCTTGATGCGTGGGCCCAGATACCACGGCGCGTCCCAGTTGCTGAAGGTCAGCCCGATGCCGCCTTCGCTGAACACGGCGACCTTGAACCGCTCATCCAACGCGGCGGCGTAGAGCACTTCCTTTGCGCCCAGCGAGTGGCCGAGGCTGCCGATGCGCTCGCGGTCCACCTGCGGCAGGGATTCCAGATAATCCGCCGCGCGGATGCCGTCCCACGTCATGCGCGCCATGCCGGTCCAGGTGGGGTGTTGCTGCTGCATGCGCTTCACCCAATCGGCGTAGCCCGCGCCGTCCGTGAAGATAAAGCAGCGCGGGCAGATGACCACGTAACCGCGCTTCACGAGCTGCACGCCGTGCATGAGCTCGGGCACGGAGGCATCAATGCCCGCCGCCTGCTGCGCCTGTGACTTCACGGTCTGGTGGAAGACAACGACTGCGGGCAGTTTGCCCGTGGCGTTCTTGGGTATGAGCACGTAAGCATCCGTGAACACGCCGTCCTCGACCTGATACTTCACGAGCTGCCGCGTGAAGTCGGGAAGCGTCTCGGTAGCCAGCACCTCCGCCTTCAGCGGCGCGCGCTCCTTGGGGAACTCGCCGAGAAAGGCCAGCCACTCCGAGCGCAGCGCTGCCCGCCGCTCCATCCAGGCGGCGGGAGAAGTGATGGGCTTGCCCGCCTCATTCATCAGCAGCGGAGCAAGTTGATTTGCGGTCGCTCCTCCGGGTTTATCCGCTGCCCTCAGCAAAAAGCCGCTCAGGCATAACGCGACAGTAGCAACCAGCAGGGCAGGGCAGGAGGTGGTTCGCCTTGCGAAGCTGTTCACGCTAGGAGGGATTTGATCACGGTGCCGCCGAACTGGCTGAGCTGCTTGAAGCGGCCGGCGTGGTAGTAGGTGAGTTTGTTGTCGTCCAGGCCGAGGAGTCGCAGGAGGGTGACGTGGAAGTCGCGGACGTGGGCTTTGCCTTCGACGGCGGTCATGCCGAGGTCGTCGGTGGCTCCGATGGTGTGCCCTGCATTGCAACCGCCGCCGG
>SXGU01316882.1_pt1 | contig 18972 bp, 18 predicted proteins | sample 3174531 | NCBI WGS metagenome assembly SXGU01 (sample SAMN11356863, study PRJNA531348) | freshwater metagenome | isolation source: freshwater sample F1-140 | place: China: Fuxian Lake, Yuxi | collected 2017-12-25 | reverse complement strand
GCCGGCGAACGATTCAATGTGAACTCCAATCGACAGCTGGCCGCGATCTTGTTCGAGCGGATGCAGCTGCCGGTGCGGAAGAAGACGTCGACGGGGCCAAGCACGGATGCATCAGTACTCCAGCAGCTGGCCGACGAGGGGCACGTGCTTCCGGCGCTGATGATGGAATACCGCGAGTTAGCAAAGCTCGAGAGCACCTACCTCGACACGCTTCCGGCGTTGGTGAATCCGACGACGGGTCGCATTCACACGTCGTACAGCCAAACGGTCGCAGCCACGGGTCGCCTGTCATCGCACGACCCGAACCTGCAGAACATCCCTATCCGTCGCGAGCTGGGAAAAGCGATTCGTCGCGGGTTCATTCCGCGCGCGGGATGGAAACTCCTGGCCGCCGATTACTCGCAGGTGGAACTGCGCCTGCTCGCGCACCTGTCTGGGGATCCGGCGTTCGTCGAGGCATTTCGCGCGGGAGGCGACATCCACCGCCAGACAGCCTCGATCATTTTTGGAGTGCCACTCGCTGACGTGACCAGCGAAATGCGATCGCGTGCGAAGACAATCAACTTCGCCACGATCTATGGTCAGGGAGCGCACGCGCTCTCGCGTCAGATCAAGGTCGAGCACGCCGAGGCACGCGAGTTCATCGACACGTATTTCAAACGGTTCGCTGGCGTGCGGGCCTTCCTCGACGATATGGTCGCGACCGCGCGCGAGCGAGGCTACGTGGAAACTATTCTCGGGCGCCGTCGCTTCATTCCCGAAATCAACGACCGCAACTTCAATATCCGTGCGTTCGGCGAACGCCTCGCACAGAACTCCCCAATCCAGGGATCCGCGGCCGACCTGATCAAGGTCGCGATGATCCGGCTGCACGATGAGCTGAATGCCCGTGGGCTCGAGAGCCGGATGTTGCTGCAGGTGCACGACGAGCTTGTGTTCGAAGCTCCGCTGGCCGAGCTCGACACGCTGCAGGAGATAGTGACTCGCTCAATGACGACGGCAGTGGAACTGCGCGTTCCACTGGTGGTTGACATCGGTACCGGGGACAACTGGCTGGAGGCCAAGGCCTAGCCTCGCCGGCTATCACATTGTTGCAGTCTGCGACACTCCCGTGCGAAACGACCCATTCGCGCGCGGTGACCGAAAACCGTCAGTGTCCGCAAAGCCTAAAGGGGCATAGCTTTACTTGAGGCGTATAGCACGGCACCGGCATTGCACCTCTGGTTGTCGTGCATGAGTCATTCGCCCCCAAGCACTGGAGTCAGGGTGTGATCCCAATCACCAACGCACGTTTCGCACACGAGCACGTCGTGGCCGCATCGCCGGTCCGTCGCGGCTTTACGCTCATTGAGCTGCTGATTGTGGTTGTCATCATCGGCATTCTGGCGGCCATTGCGATTCCAAAATTCCAGAACACCAAAGGCAAGGCGAACGCAGCGGCGCTGAAATCCGATCTGCGCAATCTGGCTTCTGCACAGGAAGCGTATTTCTTCGAGAACTCAGGCTATACGACAGACGTCTCGCAGCTGAAAATGCAGGCATCACCAGGTGTGGTGTTGACCGTTGTTGATGCGACTGGGGCCGGGTGGTCGGCCAAGGCAACGCATCCAGCATCGTTTCCACTCACCTGTGCACTTTTTACCGGCACCGTCTCTGCGCTATCACCCGCTTCTGTTGAGGGGCTCATCGGGTGCCAATAGGCGCCGAGGCGATCACCGACGCGGCGATCTGGCGTGAGTTTCGTTTCTGGAGGGCTGGAGTCGAACACGCGCTGACCGGTGGCCTCTGGCTGCATCGGCACACATGGCGCGGCGTTCGGATGGCCCATCTCGTATCGTCAGATCTTGCGCGGCTCGAGTGGGTAGGGCTGACGATTGGGCTTCACCCAGCACGACTGCAGTATCGGCCGCTGCGCGATCCGCGGAGTGGTACTCGCGCGCCTGCCTGGCACTGGGATCTGGTCGGCCCGTGGGTGCCACGGGAAACTTCGCGCTGACAATCAGTGGCGCGGTGAGATCTCGCGTCCCAGCGCAGCAGGTGAAACCCGCGCACCACCGAATGCCGCCATGGCGACCAGCGTGAGCAGATAAGGGAACGCGAGCAACAGGTTGTACGGCACGCTCCATCCGAGCGATTGCGCCAGAAACTGCAATGCGCTCACACCGCCGAACACCAGCGCTCCCACGGCGACACCTCCGGGCTGCCAACGGCCGAGGGCCACGATTGCAATGGCGACGAATCCGCGCCCGGCAGAAATGCCGTCCGAAAAGGTTCCAACCTGCGCGACGACAAGCGTCGCGCCACCAATGCCTGCGAAGAACCCTCCCACCACGACAGCGCCAAACCGCACGGAGTCCGGTGAATGCCCGCTCGCGAGAGCGGCCTCCGGATTCTCTCCGGTCGCCCGCAAAACAACCCCACCAACCGTGCGGTGCAAAAAGAACCACGCCGCCGGAAAAAGCAGATAGAGAGCGTAAGTCGTCAACGGTTGCGCAAAGAGCGCCGGGCCCACGAGAGGAATTCGCGAGAGCACGGGAATTGTCACTACGGGAATGGTCGCCACCTGTGACACGGCTTCCGGGCCAACCATGGAGATGCGATGGAATGCAGCCGCGAGCCCAAGTCCGAGCAGGCTCACGGCGGTGCCGGCAAGCACCTGCTGCGCTCGGAGTGTGACCACGAATGTGGCAAAGACCAACGCGACAGCCGCTCCAGCAAGACCGCCTGCGACCAAACCGGTCGCCGGTCCGAACGCCGCAGTGGCGAGTAGCGCAACAAACGCGCCGAGGGCAATTGATCCTTCCAATCCGACATTCATAACGCCACTTCGCTCGGCGATCAGTTCACCAAGTGCGGCGAATGCGAGGGGCGTCGCGCTACGCACCGTGGCCTCGAGAAAACCCTCGGCAACGGTCACGTTGTGTTCCTCGCATTGCCACCGCTCGTAAATCGCGCCGTCAGGCCAGGAACGGCCAGCACGCCCAGAATTACGATCGCCGCGACGACCGACGCGAACTCTGCAGGAACGGCGGCCTCGCGCTGCATCGCATCTGCGCCCGCGCCCAGCGCTCCGAAGAAGATCGCAGCGATGACGATTCCGCCGGGATGGAGACCACCAAGGAGCGCAACGCCGATGGCCGTGTAGCCATACCCCGGGGAAATTCCCTCGTAAAGCGTGTATGTCACCCCCGTGAGTTCACTGGCGCCGGCGAGACCAGCGATAGCGCCGCTGGCAATGAGCGCGATGGCCCGAACACGTTCAACGGGGATCTGCCCAGCGCTTCGCGCCGCGTCGGGTCCGGCGCCTGTGGCACGAAGACGGAAACCCGCTGCGGAGAACTTCAACACCCACCATGTTCCGAGCGCCGTTGCCAGCGCAATCAAAAATCCGAGATGGAGGCGGTGCTCGGCGAACAGGAGTGGAAGCTTGCCCGCATCAGGAATTATGGAGGATTGGGGATACGCTCCCGTTGGTTCTTGAAGGGGCCCGCGAATGAGAAAGCCCACGAGGTTCAGGGCGACAAAGTTCAGCAGCAGTGTGCTCACAACCTCCGTGACCGAATATCGGTGACGGAGCCACGCGGCAATCGCTGCCCAGCCGGCGCCTGCAAGAGTCCCTGCGGCGAGTGCGGCGAGAAATACCAGGGGCCCGAGTGCATCAGGAAGCCACGATGCAACCGCCGTTGCTGCCGTCGCGCCAGAGAGGAACTGACCTTCGGCACCGATGTTGAGCACTCCCGCTCGAAAAGCCACCGCCACGGCGATGCCCAGCGTCAACAATGGAACCATGCGCTTCAGGGTCGCCGAGAGCACCGCGAACGAATCGCCGAATGCTCCGTCAACGGCAGCCCGTAGTGCCGCCCCGGCGTCGAGTCCTGCTGCTTCGATGATGGCGGCGGCCACAACAACGGCGCCGCCGACTGCGAACATCGGCGTCGAGATCTGGGCGATCCGACGTTCCGAACTCACGAGGCGCCGACCATGGCGGAGCCGATGGCTTCGGCCGAGACAACGACTTCGCGTACGCGGCCACCGAAACAGACCAGGGCGCGATCGGCGATTGCAACGATGTCGTCGATGTCACTGGAGTACATGACAATGGCCGCGCCAGCATCACGAGCGTCACGAAGGCGGCGGACCATCTCGGCTGCCGCCCGAACATCGAGCCCCCGGGTGGGATTCTCGGCCACGATCACGCGCGGAGCGTCGACGGTCTCGCGCGCGAAGACGAACCGCTGTTGGTTTCCACCGGACAAGGTCCCCACCAATGATGCAGTCGACTCGGCGCGTACGTCAGCGCGCTGCATTGCCGCTTTCGTCTCCGACGTGACTGCCGCCCACGGTACAAGGCCACGGCGCGCGCCGCTGCCGCGCAGGGCAAAATTTTCCGTGAGCGAAAACTCTGGAATCACCGCTTCGCGCTGTCGGTCTTCCGGAATGAACCCAGCCTGGCTGTCGTGCACGACACTGCCCTCGGTCGGAACAAGTCGACCGGCGAACACACGCAGCAACTCACGCTGCCCCGCACCCTCCACTCCCGCGATACCGACGATTTCACCGGGCCGGATGGTGCAGCTCACATCACGAAGCCGCAGCACACCGCTTGCGTCGGTTACCGACACGCCGGCCAGTGCAACTGCCGCACGGTCAGCGGTTCGAGAGGGTGCGGGGTCGGATGTCGACGGCACGGCAACAACGCCATTGGTCGATCCGCGAGAGTCGCCAAGTATTGCCTGAAGGATCGGGCGATCGTCGGTGAACGGGCCACCGGACGCAAACACAGTCTTTCCGCCGCGGAGCACCGTAATGGCGGCGGCGTAGCGCATTGCCTCGCGGATCCGGTGGGTGATCACGATCACAATGCGGCCCGTCGCTGCAAAACTGCGAAGCCATTGAAAAAGCGACTCGGCCTCGCTGGGAGAAAGCACCGATGTGGGTTCGTCGAGAATCAGCACCGGAGCGCCGTGTGCGATCGCCTTGACGATTTCCACGCGCTGCTGGGCCGGTACGGGCAAGGTGCCGACGATAGCACTGGGATCGAGATCGAGTCCGACATCTGCGCACAAATGCCGAACATGTGCGGCGGCCGACGCCATCGAGAAGCGGGTGAACACACCACGGCTGGCCAGCGCCACGTTCTCAGCCACCGTCATCGCCGGCACCAGGGAGAAGTGCTGCTGGACGATACTGATGCCAGCGTTCAGGGCCGAGGCCCGTGTTCGCCACCGTACCGGGGTCCCACGATGAATAATCGTTCCCGCATCAGCGCTGATGAGGCCGCTCGCGACGCGGAGCAGCGTGGTCTTCCCTGCCCCATTCTCTCCCAGCAGCACATGGAGCGCGCCTGGGCGCGCGATCAGCGAAGCGCCTGCCAGAGCGACCGTCGTGCCGTACCGCTTGGAAATGTCGTGGAGCTCAAACGTATCGGCGGGCGCCGTCACAGCCCCGTCGGCGCCGGCACGAAATGGTGTGGAAGTCCAAACGTGGCCGAGAGCCGGTCTCCGAGCGCGCGGACGCCAAGAGTCTCTGTTGCGTAGTGACCGGCATAGACCACGACAAGACCGTGCTCTGGTGCATCGACCGCCGTCCAGTGCGGGCCTTCCCCCACGATCAGTGTGTCGACGCCAAGTTGTACGGCTTCGGCGATCGTGCTCGTTCCCGCCCCCGCCCCCGAGCAGATAGCCCAACGTCGCGTGCGACGCCCCGCGGTCGATTCAGAGGCAATAGCAGCACCCCCGTGTGTTTTGGCAAACCGTTCCGAAGATGCGATCAACTCAGCAGTCGAAACATCACACGCGCCACACACGCCGAGCGGAACCCCATCGTGGTGCGCAAATCCTGCGGTCGGTGCAAGCCCGAGCTCGTGCGCTAACAATCGCGAGTTGCCAACCTCCGCGTGCGCATCAAGCGGTAGGTGTGCAGAGTACACGGCCAGATCGTGATCTACAATCAGGCGCAATCGTTCGTAGCGATGGCCGGTCACCGGCTGCAGGCCACTCCAGTAGAGCCCATGGTGCACGATCAAGAGGTTTGCGCCTGCAGCAACTGCGCCACGGATCGTGCGCGCAGAGGCGTCCACTGCCGTCGCGACCGAATGGACCGGACCCCGGTGGCTGATCTGCAACCCATTGACCGCGTTCGGGTAATCTCCGATCTCGCGAATGCGCAGATAGTCGTCGAGGTGAGCGACGACGGTGTCCAGGGAAATGCTCACGGCGTGCCGGGCATCGTGAACGTGCCGGCCCGCATGGCGCCACGCACGGAGTCAATACGCGCAGTCGCTGCCGCAGAAATCTGCGAGGTGAGCACTGCCGATGGCTCCCAGCGCACCACATCATTTGCCGTGCCAAGCCTGACGACTCGCGCCGTGAACGACTTGTCGGCAACTTCGCGCGCGACAAGCAGGAAGGCGTGCGGAATGTCTATCACCACACTGCCAAGCGTCGCGGCGGGCGCAACGGCATTCTGGTTCGAATTCGATCCGATCACAAAAAGTCCCTTGGTGTCCCGCGCTGCCTGAAACACACCAAGCCCGGCGGCATCAGCATTCTGGAAGATCACGTCAGCGCCACGTCGCACCAGAGCAAGCGCCTGCTCGCGGCCGGCGCTCATATCGTCCCAGTTCCCCACGTAGGTCACGATGACCCGAACACCGGGGAGCACCGACTGCGCTCCTGCGGTGAACGCGGCAAAGGACGTCTTCACTGGTGGTAGCTCAGTGCCTCCAATGCAGGCGATAACCCCGGTCTTACTCGTCAGTGCGGCTGCCATTCCGGCGAGATACGACGGCTCATCGAACGCGAAGGAGAGTGCGGCGACATTTGGGCGCACGGTTTCTCCTCCGGTTGTCACGAAGACCGTCTTCGGATATTCGTCAGCGACGCGCGCCGCGGCATCTTGGAACTCGAATCCGTGGCCGATGACGAGCGTATACCCAGCGGCGGCATACTGCCGGAAGTTTTCCTCGAAGTCTGCGGGCGTCTTTACCTGGATGTGGCTGATTCGCGCACCGAGCGAATCTCGAAGTCTCTCGAGTCCCGCGTAGGCCCCGCCATTCCAAGACTTGTCTGAGATTGGCCCCGGGGTCAGGAGTGCTACCCGGAGCCCATCAGCGTCAGGGTCCGCTTCGGACTTGGCACCACTGCACGCGCTGGCAAGGCCGGCGGCAAGAACGTACACCGCTATCAGCAGACGACGACTAATCACGCCTAATTTCAAGTGGAAAAAGAGGTTAGCTGTTGTTTATAAACAAACGTATACGTTTATCCGCGGGCAATCTTCAAGGGTTCCTGCCGATGGGCTGACACATCGGTCATGCGAACAACACCGTTGATCCTGGCTCCTTCGATCACAACAATAGACCGAGTGTCAATGTCGCCAGCCACCGAAGCCGTTGTCTGCAGCTCAAGCCGGTCAACTGCCGACACAGAGCCCTCAACAGAACCACCGACAACAACCTCGCCAGCGGAAACGTTTCCGTGAATCACGCCGCCGCGACCCAACAGTACCTGTCGCGCGCCGGTGATCGATCCACGGATCTCGCCATCCACCTTCAGAACACCGCTCGTCTCAACGTCGCCAGTGATGCGCATGCCGGCAGCGATAATAGACAGCACGGCCTCCACCGGCCCATTCGCTGTGCGCTGCTCGGAACGCGCCGGCTGATCTTTTCCAAACATGGCCATTGAAAATCTCCTTGGTCGGGATCCCGAAAATTCACTGAGGTGGTCGCGCGCCGGCCTTCGGCAATGCGGCCGAATCCTGTCCACCAATGCGCGCGCCAGCCACTGCTGGTCTGCTCAACATTGTTTGCACCTGTTCATATCGCGCCTGCAGTTCCGTTAGCGCCTGCTGAAGCGTGTCCAGTCGCAGTGCGTCTTGCTCCATCCGCGCGATCCGCGTCGTAAGCAATGGCACCCGGGCCGCCTCGATCGCGAGATATCCCCAGCTCAAGAGCACCACGCCGATCACCACTCGCACTCCACGATGTCGCGCAACACTCAGGGCTTTCACCTGCCACTCACTGAGAACGAATGTGCGATGCGCCAGACCGGACTCGCGCTGCACATGGACAATCATCGCGCCCATATCGCGCGCGAAGACGTCGCCGTGTTCATTGCGTTCGGCCGTCCCTGGTCCGGAACCCATCAGATCGGCTCGCGTCCAGGACCCAGCAACAGGTCAAGCAGTCGCTCGAGGTCGTCGGCTGAGTAAAACGCAAAACGGAGGTCGCCCTTCCCTTCTGCGTGAACGGACACCTCAATGTCGGTTTGGAACTTCCGCCGCAGTGCTTCTTCAATCGCACGCGCCTCGGCCGGCCGCGATGGCGTTGCTCGCGCCGCAACCTTCTTCGCTTTGCGTGTTGCAGGCTGGGTATCGCGAACCCGGCGCTCGACCTCGCGAACCGTGAGCCCCTCTGCTACCGCTGCAGCGGCGAGCGCGATCATGCGCGGATGATCCGAAAGACCAAGGAGCGCCTTCGCATGACCAAGCGTGAGCTGGCCGTCGCGCAACATCTGTCGGACCGATACCGGAAGGGCGAGCAACCGAAGCGTATTGGCAACCGTTGACCGATCGCGCCCGACCGCATCCGCGACATGCTGCTGGGTCAATGAAAACTTGGAAACGAGCTCTTGATACCCCTCGGCTTCCTCGATCGGATTCAGGTCACTTCGTTGCAGGTTCTCAATAAGCGCAACCGTCAGGACGGCCTGATCATCAAGCTCTCGAACCTGTGCGGCGACTTCCTTCCACCCGAGGGACTGCACCGCACGGAAGCGCCGCTCCCCGGCAACCAGTTCAAATCCAGTCCCGCGTGGGCGGACCAGAATCGGTTGCAGCAGCCCGCTTGAGGCGATACTCGAGCGAAGTTCTGTTAGCTCAGCTTCACTAAACGCCTTTCGCGGCTGGAGCGGGTTGGGTGTGATTGCAGCAAGCGGAATGGTCCGAAAGCCAGTTGCCGGAGCACCATCAGTGCGGGTCGGAAACCGAAGCTCCGTGGAGCCGGGCGCGGTCGGCGCCAAAAGGGCATCGAGTCCACGTCCAAGCCGCCGAATTTTGTCGCCAGACATTGTATATACTCTTTTATTTAGATGTATTTTGACTAGGCAGAGGCAAGAGCAAGCTCTTGTCTGCGATCGGCAAGCTTCTCGCTCCTGGCGATGAGCTCCTGAACAACTCCCAGGTACGCCTGGGCCCCAACCGACGTTACGTCATAAGCAATGATCGGCTTTCCAAAACTCGGCGCCTCGGCAAGCCTGATATTGCGGGGGACCACGCTATTGAGGACAGTTTCGCCAAAATGGGCGCGCGCGTCCTCGACAACCTGGCGTGAAAGATTGAGGCGTGAGTCGAACATCGTGAGCAAAACTCCGTCGAGCACGAGCGACGGGTTAATGCTCCGCTGCACAACTCCAATGGTATGCATGAGCTGCGTGAGACCCTCAAGCGCGTAGTACTCACACTGAAGTGGAATCAGCACGGCGTCAGCCGCGGCGAGCACGTTCAGGGTGAGCAACCCAAGGGAGGGCGGACAGTCAACAATGATGTAGTCGTAGCTGCCCCTGAGCGACTCAAGCGCTCGGCGCATCCGAAGTTCCCTGCCCTCCTCGCCGACAAGCTCAACCTCTGCGGCAGCAAGATCAGGTGTCGCCGGCAGCAGGTCTAGGCGATCAAACTGAACGGCATGACGAATGGCCGCCGATGCCAGGCTGGGATCGAGAAGTACGTCATATGTAGAGAGCTCAGCGTCGCTGCCTGCGCAGCCCATGCCGCTAGTGGCATTTCCCTGAGGGTCGCTATCAACGAGTAGCACGCGCCGCTCTGCGGCCGCGAGCCCAGCGGCGATGTTGACAGCGCTCGTCGTCTTTCCGACGCCCCCTTTCTGGTTTGCTACTGCAAATATCCGCGCCATCTCGCCTGCCACGTGTTGAGGGTTCGTCAACCTACGTGGGCTCTGTCTTCTCGCGCAAGTGCATTTGTTCCACGTGGAACATCAGGCGAGAGACTTAGCGCTTCTCCAGGACATGCCCAAGATGTTTAATGGACTCTCCTTGAAAGGATATCTATAAAAAGGCTGGTATTGGTATGGAAACATATGATTACACAACAGCGTAACCTGTTTCATAATAACATGTTGTGCGCTGTTTCTTTGGCTAGACAAGGTCCCGCAGCCGTGTTCCCGGTATCGCCACGTCAGCGTAACGCCAGCAGGGCTACGGTCTGCGGCCTGTTGGCAGCCTGGTCCAGGTTAACGGCGCCGTTCCGTCGACGCCGTTGCGGCTAAGCAGAAAATGTGGTCGGTCAGCGAATCGTTTGATGAGAATCGTGTCGCGTTCTTGGAAATCACGGGCGTACGTATTCCCAGACGTGCGATCGAGCAGCAGCGGTGGATAGAGGGCGTAGCCGTCGCGGTCCGCCAAAACTCTAGCCGCGCACGCGACATCGTAGGTGGCGCCTGCGAGCATTCGCTCGGTGGTATCCGGCGACACATTGCTGGCGCGCACGAGAGCAGAATCGCGCAACAGTGGTTGGAGCGCAGTCTCGGCGTTGGCGCCGCTGATGTTGCGCTGCTCCAGGGAAGTCACGGAATGCTCGAGCAAGCACGCGTCCACTCGGGAATAGAGCGTCGCGGTAGCAGGCCGCGAGACACCGAGTGCCCAGAGTCGTGCGATGAGCTGCGCACCCCAGCTCTCACGAACGAATACCAACGCATTCGACACACCTGCCTGCGACGCAGCAGCACCATAATCAGTGCGCATCGAGGCGAGTCCCGAACGATACTGTGATACGCGGACCGGCAGCGCGACGAATACCGTCAGGGCGAGAGTACTCACGACTGCACCAACAAGTCCGGCGCGAGCCGATCGCGAAATACTCGGCTCGCCAAGGCGACGCCCAACACGAACGGTGATGAGCAACAGTCCTGGTATCCACGGAAGCACAAAGCGCGGCCCCAGATAGAACCCGTCGTGCCAATACGCGAAATACAGTCCGCTGTGCACCGCGGCCACGGAGAGCAACAGACGCTCAATCGTCGATAGCGGGCCACTTATCGCCAGCGCCACGGCAACAGGAAGCAGGGAAGGGAAGGGCGACTCGAAGAGGTAGGCGTTCAGTCGTGTGACATACAGCGAGATGAGTTCCAGTCCGCGCTGCGGCGTGTGTGCGTCGCCCCACGGCGATGCGTGAAATCCGAGACCGTGTGATGCGCCCCACAGCGCCTCGTAGCCGAACGTCGTAGCGGATCCCGTTGTTCTCAGGTTGACGAACATCACCACGCCGAGCGGCAGGAAGCTGCCGGCGGCGGCGGCCAACACACTGGCCATCGGCACGGTCTTGCGCGCGGTGCGCCATGCAAGCCACGCAAAGACCGGCACTACGAAGGCAATTCCGTCGAGCGGCCGAACTGCGAACGCCATTCCTGCGCAGACTCCACCGAACAGGCATCGCCCGAGAGCCTGGCCTGTTGATTCCACGCGGCTATCGATCAGCGGAGCAAGCAATAACACTGCAGCCAGCAGCCACATCACGAACGGGCCGTGGCTCATGTGCGAACCAAACTGAAACGCCACAAAGGGGGCGAGCCCGAACGTCAGCGCGCCGAACGCGACGAGCCACGGTGCGTCACCGCCGTGGATGTGGCGGATCAGTCGTGCAAACACAAACACAGCCACCGCACCAACCACCGGCCCTACCATCCACTCGGCGCGCAACAGTGATCCCACCGCCAACATGGCGGCCCACCCTGGCGGGAACTGCGAGTAGGTCTGTGAACCGACATCCACCACATGCAGGACGGAGAAGAACTCGCGCGCGCTGTCGGTGGGGGTGGAGAGCTGGCCGGCTGCATAGGTGCGCGCCTGCAGCACCTGCACGATCTCGTCGATCAACAGAGGGCGCGCGTCGAAGACGAACCACGCAATGGCGGCGTACGCGGCAAGGCAGCAGAGCGCCACGGTTGCGTCTGTCGCTTTCGGATTCTTCACCATCCACGCGCGCAGCAACCCGAGTCGCGCCTGCTGCGTCGATTCCGCGCGCCGCCCCAACACGACTGCAAACACAACCGCGACCCCGGCACAAATGAGTGTGCCATACGCCCACTCAATCCACCGCCGCGCATACCCAGAATCGGACAACCCGCCCGGAATCCACTCTGCAATGGGGAGCAGGCCCAGCAACAGCAGTACCACCGCAGCGCTGCGCAGCAGCACGCGCTCGGCGACCGGCCCGCGAGTGGCAGGAGCCGGTCCGGTACTCAAGGGGCCGTGGACTCCGCGGGAACGCGCCGAGTTCGCGCAAGTTCGAGGACGAGGTTCTGCAGGTCCGACGGACTCACGCCGGGAATCATCGCTGCTTGGGCGAGTGTGACCGGGCGCCGCACTTCGAGTTTGTGCCGGGCCTCGGTACTCAGGGATCGCATTTCGGCGAAGCCCGTGTCGTGCGGAATCTGTACATCGCCTAGCGACCGCAACCGTTCGGCCGCGCCGCGTTCGCGAGCCATGTATCCCGAATACTTGAGTTCGAGTTCCACACTGATCACCGCATCGCGATCATCGCCGACTGGAACGGCGGCGGCGCCAAAGAGCGCGGCGAGCGACACTCCGTTGCGCCGTGTCAGCTCCGCGATCCGCATGGCGTGCGGGATAGCCGTCGAGCCCGCCGCTTGCAGCACCGGCTGCGCAGTGTCCGGGTCAATACTGGTCTCGCGGGCTGTCCGCGTGATGCGATCTTCTGCGGAGAGTCGTGCATCCACAACACGCTGCTCCGCTTCCCCATAGAGGGCGAGTTCCAGTGCGAGTGGCGCAAGGCGCCGAATCGCATTGTCTTGCCGCACGGTAAGACGGAATTCGCTGCGCGACGTGAACAGGCGATACGGTTCATCCACGCCGCGCGTGACGAGGTCGTCCACCAGCACGCCGATGTAGGAGTTCTCGCGGCCGAATACAACCGGATCGCGCTCCGTCACACGCCGTCCCGCGTTGATTCCGGCAACGACCCCCTGTGCCGCGGCTTCTTCGTACCCAGTGGTTCCGTTCACCTGGCCGGCGAAGAAGAGTCCGGGAATCCGACGAGATTCGAGAGACGGATACAGACCGGTCGGATCGTAGTAGTCGTACTCAATCGCATATCCCGGGCGTGTCATCTCAACCTGCTCAAGGCCGGCCACGGTCCGCAGCATCGTCAGCTGGACGTCGGGCGGTAGGGAGGTGGAGAGGCCGTTGACGTACATCTCGGTCGTGTTGAGCCCTTCGGGCTCGAGGAACACCTGATGGCGCGTAGCGTCGGGAAAGCGTAGCACCTTGTCTTCGATCGATGGGCAGTACCGTGGACCACGCGCCCCGATAACCCCGCCGTACATCGCCGATCGCGTGAGGTTGTCGGCGACGACCTGCTTAGTGGCGTCACCGCTCCATCCCAGCCAGCACGGCTCCTGTGGCAGCGGCTCCACGCGCGTACCAAACCGGGACCACTGAAAATCAAAAGCGTCGCGCTCACTGTCCTGCCGGGTGAGCATCTCCCGGTTGATGGTTCGGCCGTCAATCCGTGGAGGCGTACCTGTCTTGAAACGCGCCGTACTGAAGCCACGCTCCTGGAGTTGTTGTGCGAGCTCCGTGGACGGGGATTCTCCCGCGCGTCCACCGGGCGAGCGAATCTCTGTGCCGATGTAGATCTGACCGCGAAGGAATGTGCCCGTCGCCACAACGACCGCGCGGGCGTTGAACAGCGCGCCGTCGAGGGTCCGAATTCCAACCACCGCGCCATCCGAACCAAACACGAGCGCTCCAACGGTCGCGCCGATAAGTGAGATTCCTTCGATGTCCGCCAGGAGGCCCTGAACGGACTGCCGATAAAGAGCCCGGTCACATTGCGCCCGCGGCGCCCAGACCGCCGGTCCCTTGCCGCGGTTCAGCATCCGGAACTGGATTGCAGAGCGGTCCGTGGCGCGGCCCATGATGCCGCCTAGCGCATCGACCTCACGTGCGACGGTGCCCTTCGCGATTCCGCCAATCGCAGGATTGCACGACATGGTGCCAATCGTCTGGACGCTGCTCGAGACGAGGCCGACGCGCGACGCACCGGCCCGCCGGGCGGCCACGGCGGATTCTACGCCTGCGTGTCCGCCGCCAATGACGATCACATCGAATGTCCGGCTTGCCACAGTCATCGCATCACCCGTATCGTGCCGACATGCCAATCCAACTGATGAACAACGCGCCGACCCTGCTGGTCCGTCGTGAGGCCTTCGAGCGCGCCGGACTCTCCCGCGCGTCCATTGATCGCGCCCTGACGCTCACGGACGACGAGTTCCGTGTGGAGCGCGATCTCGTGGCGATCGGGCCCATCTATTCCGACGACGGTCTCACGGCGCTCGTGCAAGCGTTCGAAGAAGCGGGACTGGTGTTCTATGAGGACTTCTTTGAAATGAGCGGGAACTGGCCCGACTGGCTTTCGTTGCTCTCTGCGTCGCGTACCGGGTGAAGGCGTGATTGCCCGCACGGGCGCGTGTCGCATCACTTGTTGAGATGCTTCCGAAGAAACGCGAGGGTCTTGGGCCACGCGTCCTTCGCCGCCGCCAGGTTTGCCGGGCCCGCGTCTGCGTTGTTTCCCGTGGCAGGATCATCCTGCGCCCGCAGGAACCCGTGGATGGCGCCCTCGTAGTTCATTCCGACATAGTCCTTTCGCATCGCTTTCATTGCCGAATCGATAGCTGGCATCATGGCGCCAATTCGCGCATCACGAGACCCGTTGAGCAACATGACCGGGACGTTGATCTTGGCCAGCGAATCGAATGCAACCGTTGCGGGGATGGCGGGAGTCGTCGCCGTTGCCGGCGTTCCAGGATTCGTATACGGCGAGCCGTAGAACGCGACTCCGCCGGAGAATCCCTTCACCCCACCGTGGACCGCATGCCCAAACACAGCGGTACCGCCCCAGCAATACCCAATTACTGCATACCGCGGCTCGGCTGACGGGAGCGTCATGGCGTAGTTGGCCGCCGCGACGATGGCCCGGTTCTTTTCCGCGGCATCGACGCCGCGAATCAGCCCACTTGCAGCATTGCCCGCGAGCTCTTCGGTGCTAGGTCCACCCCGGGCGCGTGACACGAAGTCGGGAGCAATGGCGATGAATCCGTCAGCCGCAACCTGGTCGGCAACCGCCCGCACCCACGACGACAAGCCAAAGATCTCGTGAATGACGACAACCACCGCAGCCTTATCGCGTCGGACCGGATAGACAACCCAGGCCATCAAGGAATCGGCAGACCCTGGGGTCCACGCAATTTTCACCCACTCACCGTGGCGGGGACTCGCGGCCAGCCGCGCGGCAGCAGTCGCAGCGCTGGCTGGAATTCCCTGCACTCCCTGAGCGGATGGGCCTGTGCGGGGCGCGACCGACGTGAGGCGAAGATCGGCGCTCTGCATGTGCGAGAGATGGTCGTCCGCCGCTGGCGCTCGAGCTGGCTGCCACTGTTGCACGGTACATGCAGAGAGGAGTGCGGCGGCTGCCGCGCCGATGATGCGAATGTTCACTTGAGCGCCTTGATCAGGAGACGACTCAAGCTACGTGTCGGCCCTAGGGCAGGCGAGTCCGCATCGCAGTTTCGTAGCCGGACCTCGACAGCACGCGGTAGGCGAGACTTTCGAGTGCTACCACCTCACTCTGCTCGCGAATCTGAGCAAACTCTCCCACTCCGCGGACACTCTTAACGAGGTTTATCGCGACGCCGCCGACGCGTAGTGCAACGCACGGCACCGCGCGAATCAACGCCGCATCAAAGGAGAACTCAGGTCGAATTGCGACTCCACGGGGCACGGCGCCGACGGCGGCCAGTACCTGTGACACGGAGCGGGCAAACCGAGTGTCGAGGTCCACTGCGAGATCAACGGACTCAGACCGCAAGATCAGTCCATGAAACACGCCGGCCAGCTGGCCAACAAAGACGAACGGGACTCCAGCTTCAGTAAGCGCAGCGGACAGCTGCACCGGCGCAATGACCGACGCAACCGAGTGGTCAATTGAATGGATTGAGGCAAACGCAGTTTCGAGGCGGAGGGGGGCGTCCCCTGCCGGCTGCGTGTCCTGGTAGCCTGCGCTTCGTGAGCCACCCTCGTTTGGAGCGCGCTGCCGACGGGGCCGGCCACGGGGCCGGGGGGTTGCCAGGTGCATCGCCGCCGCAATCGCCAAGGCAGCGCCATCGCGAAATCGGCCAAGATCAATAGAAACCGCCACAGTGTCGTCGGCAGTCGCTCGCAAGCGCACCCGCGTCGCCCCTCGCTCCTGAGTCAGGAGGGCGTCGGCTGCCTTTGCGGCATCGGCGAGAGGAACGCCCACACCAGAACTAAGGTGATGCGCCAACCGCCACCAAACAGCGTCATCAAAGGTGCGTCGAAGCGGGCGCTGAACCCGCGATGACGAGTTGTAGAGCCACTTGATGTCGCAGCCAACGGCAATCGATAGCGCCAAGTCGGAAAGCAAGCGACACTCACAATGAAGGCGGCTTACACTTTATACAACTTTTGCGTAGTACACAATACCGAAATTGACTATTTTCTAAAGGTTATTTACTGTTTGCTGCTAAATGATAGTAAAATCAAGGCAGAATAAAGCCATCATAATGCCACCAAAGCAGCTTAATGCCCTATTCCGCAACTTTTCCAAAAAACTCGACCACTCGGGCTTCCATATAGTAAGTCGTCGGCCACATCGAGCCCTCAACCCAGCCAACATGGCCGCCACGTGCCGAGAACTCGCATAAGAGCCGTGGGTTGGATGCCGCAATTCGATCGACGTCGCGCAGCACATCGGAAGGAACGAACGGATCGTCACGCGCGCTGAACAGGAGCGTCGGAACCTGAATACCCGACAGGAAATGAATGGAACTCGACCGTTCGTAGTAATCCGCCGCGTCGCGGAAACCGTGAAGTGGGGCGGTCGCAGCGTCATCGAACTCCCAAAAGGTTCGCGCATCGCTGATTCGGCCTTCGTCGATCCGCCCCGGAAACTGCTTTGCCTTTGCCAGGGCTTTGGCTTTCAATGTTTTCAGAAAGTGCGCAGCATACAGCCTGGAAAACCCGCGCTCGAGATATCGCGAACCTCGCGCCAAATCAAATGGCACACTGACGGCCGCCGCGCCGGTCACTGCGGTTGTCGCTGCAGATTGCTCGCCGAGCCACTTGAGCAACACGTTTCCGCCGAGCGACACTCCGCATAGAAAGAGAGGGCTCAACGGCGACTCTGCGTGTAGTCGCCGGACGATGAAGTCCAGGTCTGTGGTTTCGCCCGAGTGGTACAGGCGTGGTGCCGAGCTGGGTTGGCCGTCGCAACTTCGAAAGAGCATCAGCGTGCCCGCCCATCCGCGCGACTGAGCCTGCGCCAAGAGCCCATGCGCGTACTTCGCACCGAGCGTTCCCTCGAGCCCGTGAAGAATCAGGATTTGCGGAACACGCCCCGCCGCCTGTCCCATCCGCGCGAGCGTGACGTGGTCGCCATCCGGCGTCTCAACGCGCTCCACCCGGTCGTGCATAAGTGCCTGACGCCGGAACTTCTTCCCCCAGATGGTCGGCAAATGTGGCCCAGGCAGGAGCCAACTTGGCTCAAACGGTCTCACGAGATCCCACCAGATTTTCGGGTGACGGGTAAAGTTGGACAATGCGGCATGTGACCGCTTACGTGGCCCACCCGCGGGATAGTACTATGCCGACGAGTCCCATGGAGCGCGGTTTGTCGGACACTGGAGCCCAGGCGTGGAAGTACAAGTCTTTGGCACACAAAAGAATCAGGACACCCGCAAGGCCCTGCGGTTCTTCAGTGAGCGTCGAATCCGCGTGCACTTTGTCGACCTCAAGGAACGCGCCGCGAGTCGCGGTGAGCTGACGCGGTTCGTACAGAAATTCGGCGTGGGCGCGCTGATCGACAAAGACTCCACTCGCTATCGCGACCTGGGGCTTGGCGTCGTCCGGTATTCCGATGAACGCTGGATCGATTGTCTCTGTGACGAACCACTCGTGTTGCGCCAACCACTGACGCGTTTTGGCGGGAAGCTGACCATCGGCTACGCAGACACCGACTGGAAGGCGTGGATTGAGGGGGAGCGAAAGGCGTGATCTACATCTGGACGGGATTCCTCCTCTTCATCTTCGCGGTGCTCGCGCTCGACCTGGGCGTGTTCAACCGAAAAGACCACGTCCCGACGACGCGTGAAGCCCTTGGGTTCACGGCGGCGACCGTTGTCCTCGCACTAGCCTTCGCGGCGCTGGTCATTGTGGCCTACGACCAGCATTGGCAGGGACTTGGCTTGGCGCTCGACGCGGTGGACGGCCAACTCAACACCGGCCAAAGTGCCGCGATCAAGTTCGTCACAGGCTATTTGGTGGAACTCAGCCTCTCGATGGACAATGTGTTCGTCATTGCGCTGATCTTCGGCCACCTCAAGGTGCCGGCCAAGTTGCAGCACCGCGTGTTGTTCTGGGGAATCCTCGGCGCCCTGGCGATGCGAGGGGCAATGATCGCCGGCGGAGCTGCGCTCGTGTCACGCTACCACTGGGTGATGTACGTGTTCGGCGCATTCCTCGTCTTGACGGCCGTGAAGATGCTGTTCGCCAAGAAGCAGGAGGAGTCGCCAGAAGAGCAGTGGATTGTGCGCTGGCTCCATCGGCACTTTCGCGTGACGAAGGAATTTCACGGTCAGCACTTCCTGATCGTGCGCGACGGAAAGCGCTACCTCACACCGCTTGCCGTCGCCCTGGTGCTCGTGGAGTCGACCGACGTGTTGTTCGCCGTCGACTCGATCCCGGCGATCTTCTCCATCACCGCCGATCCGTTCCTGGTATTCACGTCCAACGTCTTCGCCATTCTTTGCCTTCGGTCGCTCTACTTCGGACTGGCGGGCATGTTGCAGAAGTTCCGGTACCTTGGCGTTTCGTTGGCGATCATCCTCGGCATCGTCGGCTTGAAGATGTTGTTCTCAAG